>ENA-OZLJ01000512-OZLJ01000512.1-human-gut-metagenome-genome-assembly--contig:-NODE-512-length-9148-cov-6.150445_pt1 | contig 9148 bp, 8 predicted proteins | sample MGYA00243859_ERZ653783 | MGnify/ENA primary metagenome ERZ653783 (study PRJEB26926, sample SAMN06164504) | human gut metagenome | biome: ENVO:00009003; feature: ENVO:2100002; material: ENVO:00002003... | reverse complement strand
CTCAGTGTCTCGTGGGCTCGGAGATGTGTATAAGAGACAGGGGCATGAACGATCCCTTTATGTACTTCCGATTTTAAGGAGCGCTGACGTATGAAACGCATCAAACCGCAATATTTTCTCATCCTGCTGCTGGTGGCCGCGCTCGCGGCGGCACCGTTTCTCATCCGCGGCCTGATCGACCGCAGCAATACCGGCAAGCAGCCGGCCGCATCCGTCACGGCGGCGCCGGAAGAGACCGCCGAGCCGACGCCCACGCCCGAGCCGACGCCGCTGCAGTTCACGACGGTGGACGCCTCGTATTTTGACGATGCGCTCTTCATCGGCGACTCGCGCACCGTCGGTATTGCCGAATACGGCAGCCTGAAAAACGCGACGTATTTCGCCGACGTCGGCCTGAACGTCTACGTTGCGCAGACCAAGGCCATTGCCGTGAAAAACGTCGGCACGGTCACGCTGCCGCAGCTGCTGAGCCAGAAAACGTTCGGCAAGGTCTACATCATGCTCGGCATCAACGAGCTCGGCAACGATCTGGACGACATCACGGCCAAGTTCTCCTCGCTCATCGACACCGTGCGCGCCGCGCAGCCGGACGCCATTATTTTCGTCGAGGCGAACCTGCACGTCGGCCCCTCGCGCTCGAGCACGGACGCGACGTTCAACAACCCCCGCATTGACAAGCTCAACGAAAAGCTCGCCGCGCTCGCCGACGGCAAGACGATCTTCTACATCGACATCAACGAGCTCTTCGACGACGAAAACGGCAACCTGCGCGCCGATGCCAGCGGCGACAGCACCCATGTCTACGCCAAGTACGACCTGGACTGGTGCGACTGGCTGTGCACGAAGGCGATCGTGCGTTAAATCCGAAGAACAGGCAAAGCCAGCCGGAAACCGCTTCCGACTGGCCTTTGCTGTGATGGATCACATATTCCGTTTTTTCTCCCTCGACGCGGTAGCGCGCATCAGCGCTTGAGGATGTACCACACAAACGCGCCGCAGGCAATGATCATACCGCCGCCAACTGCTGCAAAGATCATGTGACTGCCTCCTTTCCCCCAATGTCCTGTCCGTGCTCCGGACGGGATCTGTGAAGATACTTCATTATAAGGAATCTATGCGCTAAGTTTCCGGAAAACAGCGGCCCAAACGCTGCGCAGCCGTTAAGAAGGCGGAAAAGAATGCGCCTGAGGCTGCAAAGACCGTCGCGTTTGGACAGACAATGTGCTATGCTGACAGTGGAGCCAAGACGGCTGTCCGGAAAGAGGGATGCTTATGCAGAAAGCAAGCAAGCGCCTGCCGCAATGGCTGCGCGATACGCTCATGTTCATCTTGATCATGGGCTGCGCCGTTGCCGTGTGCGAGCTGCTGTCCGTCTGCTATGACGATAATAACCCGTTTGCCACATCCGTGTTCATTCTGGCTGTGGTGCTCGTCTCGCGCTTCACCACCGGGTATTGGCCCGGCATTCTGGCGTCGGCCGTCGGCGTGGTGAGCGTGAACTACCTGTTTACATACCCGTTTCACGAATTCAACCTGACGATCGACGGCTATCCGCTGACGTTTGCGGTCATGCTGGTCGTGAGCGTTCTCGTGAGCACGCTCACGACGCAGATCAAGCGGCAGGAGCAGCTGCGTTACGAGGCGGAAAGAGACCGTATGCGCGCCAATCTCCTGCGCAGCGTGTCGCACGATATCCGCACGCCGCTGACGGCCATCATGGGCCTGAGCGCGACCGTGGAGGACAGCGAGACGCTCACGGATGAGGGCCGCGGCATGGTCGAGGAGATCCACCAGAACGCGCAGTGGCTGCTGCACCTGTCGGAGAACATCCTGTCCGTCACGCGCTTTTGCGACGAGGGCGTCGTGATCGAGAAATCGGACGAGGTCGTCGAGGAGATCGTCGGCAGCGCGATCCGGCGCTTTCGCAAAAATTGCGATACCGACATTCCCATCACGGTCTCAAAGCCGGAAGAGATCCTGCTCGCGCCGATGGACGCCACGCTCATCGAGCAGGTGCTGCTCAACCTGTTGGAGAATGTCGCCAAGCACAGCCCGTCGGCAACGGAGATCTTCATCGAGATCCGTGCCGAGGGCCGCCGCGTCTGGCTGACCGTGGCCGACAACGGCGACGGTATCCCGCCGCAGCTGCTCGGCGTACTCTTTGACGGCTATCTGCCGCTCGGCGCCGTGGAGGCGTCCGACCGCAGCCGCCACATGGGCATCGGCCTGAGCGTCTGCCGCGCGATCGTGCGCGCGCACGGCGGCGAGATTTATGCAAGAAACAAGATCGACGGCGGCGCGGAGTTCCGCTTCTGGCTGCCGGCGGAGGAGGAATCGAACACATGATCCGTGATAAAATCATCATCGTTGAGGACGACCCCGGCATCAGCAAATATCTGCAGGCGGCGCTGCGCTCCCATGAGTATGACACGCTGCTCGCGCCCGACGGCAAGACCGCGCTGGAGATGATCGCCTCGCACTGCCCGGATCTGCTGCTGCTGGATCTCGGCCTGCCGGATATGGACGGCAGCGAGATCATCCGCTCCGTGCGCGCCTGGAGCCGGATGCCGATCATCATCATCTCGGCCCGCAGCGCGGAGATCGACAAGGCGTCTGCGCTCGACATGGGCGCGGATGACTACCTGACCAAGGCCTTCGGCACGGTGGAGCTGCTCGCGCGCATCCGCACGGCGCTGCGCCACACGCGCACCGACGGCACGAGCGACGGCCTGGCCATGACGGGGGAGTGCCACGTCGGCGACCTGTGCATCGACTACAATAAGCACCGCGTTTTTCTCGCCGGCGAGGACACGCACCTGACGCCGAACGAGTACAAGATCGTGGCGCTGCTCGGCCGGCACGCCGGGCAGGTGCTCACCTATAAGTCCATGATGAAGGAGCTCTGGGGGCCCGGCGTCGGCGGCGACAACAAGCTCCTGCGCGTGCACATGGCGAACATCCGCCGCAAGATCGAGCCGAACCCGGTCGAACCGCAGTATATCTTCACGGAGGTCGGCGTCGGCTACCGCATGGCTGACAGCCACTGAACCGAGCATAAACGTCATAAAGCGCCCGGAGCGATCGCTCCGGGCGCTTTTCGTGCCCTGCCGTGCGTTCGTCCGCCGTGCGTCGCGGCGCGGGAGGCGGGCGCGTGCCGAAACGGCGTCCGTTTCTCGAACGTGGGCAAAAAGATCCTCGCCCGCAGATGTGCGGACGAGGATCTTGCCTGTGATCCCGGAATTATTTGCCCAGCTCGGCGATCATTTTGCTGCGGATGCCTTCGGTGAGGGCGTTCGTTTTTGTGGCCTTGACCGTTTCGGCTGGGATGACCTCGCGGATGCTGAGATACACGTGCGTGCGCCGCCAGGGGACGTTGTGTGCGATGCGCTCTGTGCCCTCGATCGTCGCAACGACGATGGGCACATTGGCCTTCTGCGCGATCTTGAGCGAGCCAGCGTGCCAGGGCAGCAGCTCGCCGCTTTTGCTGCGCGTGCCCTCGGGATAGATGGCGAACGAGCACTCATGCGCGCGGATGAGATCGGCTGCGGCGTTGATCGTGGTCAGGGCGTTGCGCGCGTTCTCGCGGTCGATCGGCAGAAAGCAGCACCGGCGCACGAACGGGCCGATGACGAACTTGCGCATGTTCGACGGCTTGGACACGAACGCCAGCCGCCAGCGCCGCAGCACCCACCACTGCACCATGGGGTCAAAGTTCGAGCGATGGTTGCTCACGAACAGGTATTCTGTGTCCGTCGGCACTTTTTCGAGCCCCGTGACGTGGATCTTCACGCGGCAGAGCGCAAGGATCCAGCCGTCGAGCGCCATCGTCAGCGCGTGATAAAACGGGCTGATGTGCGTGTACATTTTGTTCGGTCCGGCGAACCACGTGCAGACAAACATCAGCAGCACGTACACAAGATTCGCTGCCACGAAGCAGGCGATCAGGATCGGCAGCAGCCACCAGTAGCTCAGCGCGGGGGACAAAAAATAAATCCACGCGGTGCTGAGCACAGCGGGAATGAGCAGCAGATAATAGAGCATGAATGGGCACCTTCAAGCATATTAAATATTAAAATATTGCCAATAATCATTGACGATAAACTTCCAAATCTATTATAATTGCATCGGAATACCGTGTCAATGAACGAGATGTAAACTTGCGCGGATTCCGAACACATTCTGATTGGAGATAGGATGGGATAAGATGATCGTATTAAAATGGGTGTTCCCGGTGTCCCTGGCGGTGCTCGCCATTGTGCACCTCGTCAGCTGCTGGCGCGGCGATGACGACCTGCGCAAGCCGACGAAGGTCGCGCTGATGCCGGTCGTTGCGCTGAGCTACCTCGCCTTTGCCCGCATGCCGTCGCTTTGGGTGGTCGCCGGCCTGCTGTTTGGCTGCCTGGGCGATCTGTTTCTGCTCTGGCCGCTCAAGAAGAAGTTCTTTGCGCTCGGCACGTCGTCGTTCTTCCTTGGCCACGTGTGCTATCTGATCTTTATCTACACGCACTATGTCATCCGCGTCAGCTGGATCTGGATCGTTGTGGTCAGCGCGATCTATGCCGCCGGTGCCGCGTTCGTGTATGCCAACAGCCGCAGGAATATCCCGCGCGCGCTGCGTCCGCTGTCGCTGACGTATATGCTCATGCTCTGCGTGCTGAGCGTGAGCCTGATCCTGCCGCTGCTGACGGCGTTCTGGTGGGGCAAGCTCGTGGCGTTTTTCGGTGCGACGTTCTTCCTCGCGTCCGACGGTGTGCTGTGCGACATGCTCTTCGTCAAGAAGGCTGAGCCCACGCAGCAGAACTTTGTTGTCATGTGCACGTACATCCTTGCGCAGACGCTACTGGCCATCGGCTTTGCGGCCTGCCCGTGATTGTTAAAAATCTAGGTATTTCAAAGGGAAATGGGACTCTCCGCCACCGGAGAGTCCCGTTTTATGTACAGCGGTGGAAAAATCTTAAAAGATTTGCTATTTTCTCTTTACACCGGGAAGAAAATGCAATACAATGCGTAGCATCTACAGGAGGTTTTTTCGGGGGGAAAAAGAATATGGCAAAAGAAAAGGAAACGGAAAACCGGTCGGAACGGGAGCGGTTTCTTGACTGCATGCTCAAAGAGATCCTCAGCGGGCAGCGCAATCCGGGCGACCGGCTGCCGACGGAGAGCGAGCTGGCCGAGCAGTACGGCCTGCGCAAGACGAACGTGCATCTTGGCCTGCAGGAGCTGGAGCGTCTGGGCTTTCTGAAGGTCGTGCCCCGGCACGCGACCTATGTCGCGCCTTACTGGGAGCAGGCGAACCTGGAGACGCTGGCCGCCATCATGACGCACGGCGGCAAACCGCAGCCGGAGCTGGTGGATGCGTTTCTGGAACTGCGCGAAATGGTCGCGCTCGGCTGGTTCCGCTGGATGGGCCGCAACCCCAAAACGGAGCAGATGCGGCACCTGTACGGGCTGCTCGAGCGGATGGAGGCCATCGCCTACGCGCCGGACGGAGAGAAGGATAATCCGAAATTTCTGGATCTGGTCAATCAGTTTCTGGTGTGCATGTTTGCCGAGTCGGACAACATGATCTTCCGCGTCCTGCTGCGCTCGTCGCGCGAGCTTGCGCACGTGACGTATTACATCGTGGCGTACACGCTGGATATGCAGGAGCTGTGCAAGACTTACCGCACGGTGCTCGACGGGCTGACAAGCGGGCACGCATCCGAGGCGATCGACTGCTGGTGCGGCTGGAGCGACAGGGTCACGGTGCAGTACCGTGAGGCGCTGCTGCAGCTCGGAAGCGAATGACCCATGCTTTTTACCCCGGCGGGACGAATGTCCCGCCGGGGTAAAAGCGTTATTTGTGAACTTTTCGCGCCGCGGTTGCGCTCCACGTGCGCTTGTGTTAAAATCAGGGAAAGAAAACCGGAAGGAGCGAGCCCATGAAGCTGACATTTATCCGCGCCGACCACGAGGTGACCGGCAGCTGCACCCTGCTCGAGATCGGCGGGCACTACGGCCTGATAGACTGCGGCATGGAGCAGGGGCGCGATCTGTTCGAGAATATCGCCATCCCCGTCCCGGCGGCACAGATCGAGTTCGTGCTCGTCACGCACGCGCACATGGATCACACCGGCCACCTGCCGCTGCTGTATAAGCAGGGCTTTCGCGGCACGGTCTACGCCACGGAGGCAACGTGCGACCTGTGCGGCATCATGCTGCGCGACGCGGCGCACATTCAGATGTCCGAGGCCGAGTGGAAGGGGCGCAAGGCCGCCCGCGCCGGCCAGCCGGCGCCCGAGCCGCTGTATACGCTCGAGGATGTGGAGGGCGTGTTGCGCCTGCTGCGCCCGTGCGGCTACGGCAAGCGCATCCAGGTCGGCGAGAACATCATCATCCGCTTCACGGATGTCGGCCACCTGCTTGGCAGCGCGTGCATCGAGGCGTGGCTCACCGAGGGCGGCACGGAAAAGAAGATCGTCTTTTCCGGTGACATCGGCAACACCGACCAGCCCATCATCCGCGACCCGCAGACCGTCTCGGGCGCGGACTACGTGCTCATCGAGTCGACTTACGGTGACCGCAGCCACGGCCCGCGCGTGGACTATCTGACTGCGCTCGCGGACTGCATCCAGCGCACGCTCGACCGCGGCGGCAATGTCGTCATCCCGTCGTTCGCCGTCGGCCGCACGCAGGAGCTGCTGTATTTCATTCGCCAGATCAAGGACGCCGGCATGGTGCACGGCCACCCGCACTTCCCCGTGTATGTGGACAGCCCGCTCGCCAACGAGGCCACGCGCGTCTTTTTGCAGACGGACACGAGCTTTCTCGACGACGAGGCCTGCGCGCTCATCCGCAGCGGCATCAACCCGCTGTATTTTGACGACCTGCACACCGCCGTCACGAAGGAAGACTCCATGGCGCTCAACACCGACAAGACGCCGAAGGTCATCCTCTCCTCGAGCGGCATGTGCGACGCCGGCCGCATCCGCCACCATCTGAAGTATAACCTCTGGCGGCCGGAGTGCACGGTGCTGTTCGTGGGCTATCAGGCAGTCGGCACGCTCGGCCGCAAGCTGCACGACGGCGCCGAGAGTGTGAAGATCTTCGGCGACGAGATCGCCGTGCACGCCGAGATCACCGTCCTGCCCGGCGTGAGCGGCCACGCGGATAAGCAGGGGCTGCTGGGCTGGATCAACGCCATGGAGCAAAAGCCTGCGCACGTATTCGTCAACCACGGCGACGACGATGCGTGCACGGCGTTCGCCGCCTGCCTGCGCGACGAGTACGGCTACGACGCGGACGCACCCTACAGCGGCAGCGAATTTGACCTCGCTGCCGGCGCGTATACCTATGTTGCTCCGCCGCGGCCCATCCGCCGCGACGAGACGCGCCAGGCTGCCGCGGCCGGAAAGCGCCGCGAGAGCCCGGCCTACGCGCGGCTGCAGCGCGCGCTCGGCGAGCTCACGGCCCTCGTGCGCCGCTGCGCCGGATGCCCGAACAAGGGCCTGAGCGCCTTTGCCGAGGAGCTCGAGCGGCTCACCGCCCGCTGGCGCGACCGGCTCGCTCCGTGAGCGGGGATCGCGCATAGACAGAAACCGCCCTGCCGGGCCTCCGGCAGGGCGGTTTTGCGCTTAGATCTTTCCGCGCGCGCGGCCGATCAGATACATCCCGACCGTGCCGACGCCCAGCAGGACGATGTTCACGACCGGCACGACGTTCGTCTGCAGCGCGTCGGTCTCGAATGCGTTCTGCGCCAGAAACAGCGCTCCCGCCCCGGCTGCTGCCGCGCACAGGAGCACGAGCGCGGGCGGGTTCTTCTGCGCGAACAGCCGCCCGTCGCGTGAGCACGCCGCACGCAGGCAGTTGACCGCCAGCGTCAGCAGCATTGACACGAGCACAAAGTCCGGCAGCACCCACAGCCCGATCACGAGCGCGCCGAAGCGCTCGACCGCGTGAAACAGGCTCACATTGCGCAGCATGGTGAAAAACGGGTGGGTGAGCTTTGCCGTCAGCTCCGCGCCGAGAATGCCGATCGTGAACGCGCTCAGCAGCGTCACGAGCACGCACATGCGCACGCACCACCACACGGCCGCGCGCCCCCGGCCGGGTGCGGCCGGCGTGTGCCCGCCGGTGAACGCGCCGAAAAACAGCACCGCCGCCCCGATGCCGAACACCGTCAGCCCGCTGCGCGCCACGCCGGGGAGGTCCTGCGCCGTCACGGGCAGCAGATTGTTCACGTTCAGCCCCGGCACCGCAAACACCAGCACCAGCGCCAGCACGAGCATCAGCAGCGGCAGAAAGATCTCTGAGGCGCGAAAGAGCGCCTTGGTGCTCCCGAGCGCGCCGCAGACCGCCATGGCCAGGATCGTCACCACGAACGGCCACGGCCGGCTCAGCGGGAACACCGCCTCGATGAACCGCTCGGCCCCGATGCGCAGCGCAAACGCACTGTAGAGCAGAAACCACAGCGCGTAGACGCCCAGCAGCACGCGCCCCGCGACCGGCCCGAGCGCGCGCAGCGTGATCTCGCCGATGCCCTCACCCGGCCGCCCGCGATGCAGAATGCCCTCGAGGATCCACGCGAACAGCAGCAGCGGCACCAGCGCCGCCAGCGCGCACAGCCATCCGCCGCAGCCGGCCTCCGCGGTCGTCTTGCGCGGCACGAGATGCAGCAGCGGCGAGAGCAGCACCATCGTGCACAGCGCGTAGTACTGCCGCCGCGTGAGTTGAAGTCCCGTCATGTTCCGCCTCCCGATGTGTCGATGCCGTCGCGCAGGTCGAATGTCCGGCCCACGTCGGCGCTGACCGTCACGCGCACCGGCACGGCCTGCCAGACGGCCGGCCAGTCGTCGCGGATGGCGGCCCATCTGCGCCCGCCGCCGATGGCGAGCGCCTTGCCGGATTGGTCCGCGACAACCAGGTCCGTGCAGTTAAGCGTGTATTCCTGGCCGTCCAGAGCCTTGAAAGTTTCCCCTTCATAAGCGGTGCGGGTAACGATGCCGCCCTGCACTTTCGCTGCGTCAAAGGCATGGAGGGGCGTTCCCAGTTCATGCAGGACGAAGTTGGTAATATCCACAATGTTGTTGATGGGACGGATGCCGTTGGAAGCCAGACCTGTCTCTTATACACATCTCCGAGCCCACGAGACACTGAGCGATCTCGTATG
>ENA-OZLJ01000489-OZLJ01000489.1-human-gut-metagenome-genome-assembly--contig:-NODE-489-length-9452-cov-5.644887_pt1 | contig 9452 bp, 4 predicted proteins | sample MGYA00243859_ERZ653783 | MGnify/ENA primary metagenome ERZ653783 (study PRJEB26926, sample SAMN06164504) | human gut metagenome | biome: ENVO:00009003; feature: ENVO:2100002; material: ENVO:00002003... | reverse complement strand
CGCTCAGTGTCTCGTGGGCTCGGAGATGTGTATAAGAGACAGAGGTTGCGTCAACAACACTGATTTCACCGTCATCGTTTACATCGCTGTTAAAGAGCTGAAGCTTGTCAAAGTCCTCAATACCTACAACATATTTTTGAACAAGCGTTGCATCAGTAACAGAAATGTATCCGCTTAAATCCGTATCACCGCAAGTTAAACCGACCAGAGTATCTCCGATTCTTCCGTAATCGCAATGAGCTCCGTCTTTAAGTCTGCAATAGCGGTATGACATTACTTTTGTATCTACGCCAAGCTGTCTTGAAATATATATTTCAGCATAGCCGTCCTTATCGGGAGCAAAGGATGTTACCGCACCTCCGCTTGTCGCATATGCGCCGGATTCCGCATAGCAATTAACACCGATGCTGTCAGTTCCGAAATCCTCGTATGTAAAATCAAAATCCTTGTAAGAACCGTCGCTGAGCTCAGCAGTCATTGTTCCGTTTTCATTGAACAGACGGGAAAAATCGGAAAGCTTAATTTTCACCTTGACATATTCACCGCCTGTTTTGTCAAACTTATAGAATGTCTGAACATTACCGAAATAACCGTGCCCCTGCGTCATCATATATTTTACGAATTTTTCGCCCTTTGGAAGATTTAAAAATCTCGGTGCGTTGATACAATCCTTAAACCATATATCGTAATCCTTTTCTTCGATTGTTTGGAACTTTGCACCGAAATTTTTATCGGTATTTTCAGTGTATCCCGTTGTTGTCACAAAAATCTGATTGTTTGAGATTTTCTGCGTTGTACTTGTAACTTCAAAGTCCTTGTGATTTTCATCCTCGCTTACCGCACCTGTCATAAGAACCGAACCGACGGTAAGCACACCGCACATTGCGATTGCAGATATTTTTTTAATTATATTTTTCATTGTTTATCCTCCGTTTTTATTGTTTATCTGTCCGAACCGACAACATATTTCTGCAAAGCAGTTGCATCTTCACCTTGATGCAGTCTGCTGTAAATTATGACGCACGCTCACATATTACATAGTAACGGTCAAAACCGCCGTTGCCGTCACTTATGCAGGTAAACATCGTGAGCAAATCTCTGTCCTTCTGCAAATAGCAGTCGCCTGATTCGTTCGGCTTATTGACTTTGGTTTCAACGACCTTGTAATTGAGTGTATCCCAATAATTTGTGATTGAAACCCTGTCACCGATTTTGAGGTTGCGGAGGTTGTCAAAGAATATTCGACCGATGTATCCCGTGTGACCTGCAAGGACTGCGTTTGTATTCTTACCGCCGATCGGCAATGAGGTTGCACTCATATGTGCCGCACCGTAGCTCATATTTGAGCTGTTCGCACCGAGGTAAATCGGCAGACGCATATTTATTGTTTCGGCAGTAACATAGCCGTAAATGCCGTCGGTTATGCCGTAATCCTCAAGATTGACAGCAGCCTGTGAATAGGTATCGTTGCGGAGCATTTCATACTGGTTCGTTTCAAGTTTTTTGTTGTAGGCAACGCTGTCATTGAAAAGTCTGTCGAGGTCAGCCTTGAAAACAACGGGCTGTTTGGAAGTACGCTTGCCGTCCCTATCAATTTTGTAACCCTCTTCGTCAACCTTGCCGTCCTTGACCGCCTGTTCAAAAGAGCCGTCCTCAGCTTCTTCAACACGGGTATCAAAGCCGTCAGCCTCACCGTTTGAAATCTGTGTTCCGATAAAATTTGATATAGTGGGGAATGCGACAAGACCTATTCCGACAACGAGCATTGCTATTGCCACACCCGTAAGTATTTTTTTAATCATCGGAATCACCGCCCGAATTATTCTGATTTTCGTCAGCCGAGTCATCTCTCAGCCGTTTTGCACCGTTTGACTTCTTCTTTTTACGCTTGAGCAGAAATACAACCACAAACACAACAAGTGCAACAAAGCCGACAATTATGCCGATTGCGACTGCATAAGGGATTTTGTAACCGAGAAAAAATATGTAACCGTTATCAAATTTTGCAAGCGACTCGCCCGTTTCAATATACTTTGTATCGTCATAATCGACACGCTTGCCACGCACGAGAAGTCTGTGAGTATTAATGCCGTATGGGGTACAGGTGAGGAGCGTTACAAGGTCTTCGCCGTCAACAATTCGCAAGGAATTGATTTCCGAGGGGAGAACAACTTCGATTTGATCAACCTCATATTTCAGCGTTCTGTCGAGGATATGAACATAGAATTCATCGCCGACCTTCATATCGGTGAGGTAATCAAAGAAAGTTTCTCCCGGAAAACCCGAATGGGCAGAAATTACGGAATGTGTGCTTGCACCGCCGACAGGCAGGGAAGTGTTTTGAAGATGCCCTGCACCTTTAGAAAGAATCTCTTCGCTTGTGCCGTGATAAATCGGCAGATAAACATTGATTTTCGGCACATCAATATAGCCGATAAGACCGTTATCATCAATATTGAGAGTTTTCTCATAATTTGCACCGATTTTCTGAAAAGCCTTTTCGTCGAATGGGTCGGTAATTATCATATTATTTGAAAGGCTGTTATTGTACTTAGCAGCCTCTTCAAACATTTTTTGAGTTTTCTCACTCGGCATCTGAGCAACTCTGTTGGTGTACTCCTTAACCATGCTTCGACTGACATAGTTATTAATTGCGGAGCTGACAAGCGGATAGCTCATTATGCCGATTCCCGCAACAAATATTAAAGCTATTAGTAAAATTGACAGCTTTCGTTTCATAAAATTTTCCTTTTCTGCGTGTTTTTGTTCCGTTGTTATTATACTATATTTTACTATTTATCGCAACTGCGTGCCGCAGTCCCAGTTCGTGAAGATAGTTTGTGCAATGCCAAAACATATTCCGCCCGAGCGTAACATTGTGGTGGTTTGCAACATTTATAAAATTTGATTTAACATATAATTTGCACCGTTGGCGACGGGTGGAGGCGGTTTTAGCATATACAAATGCGGTGTGGAACACCGCCACCTTAATTATTCATTATTCATTAAATAAAGCCAAAATAGAACGGGGATGCGTTGCCGCATCCCCTGAAAATTACATATATCATATCACAGATTTTAAGATAAAGATATTCGATTAATTATTTAGCTGCTTTCTTTCTCTTAAGAACAAAGAGAAGAACGCCTGCACAAGCGATAAGTGCTGCACCGCCAACATAGAACATCATTGTACCCATACCACCTGTCTTAGGAACAGTTACAGGGTAGTTAGCAACAGCAACATTGTCACCGTCTGCAATGTTACCTACAAATGTATACTCCTTGCTCTTGTCAATGCTTACTGTAAATACTGAGCTGTTGAGGTTGTAGCCTGTAGGAGCTGCTATCTCTTTTGCATAGTATGTCTGTGTAGCATCAAACTTGAATGTTGTTGTTGTGCCTTCGAGAACAAATGTAGCCTCACCGGTAGCGTCTGTCTTAGCAACTACTTTCTTGCCGTCAACTGTAAGAGGTGTTTTAGCTTCTGGGTCTGTGAATATCTGGAATTCAGCGTCAGCAAGCTTCTGAGTTTTGTCATTGCCGTTAACCTTAACAACCTTCATGCCGTATGTAAATACATCAGGTGAATTTTTACCGGGTTCAAAGTTTGTATCAGAATCGTTGCCGTAAACAAGACCGTCTGTGTTGGTGATAGGTGTGTTGAGCTTAGCTTTTTCGTTTAAATCAGCTGTGTATGTAACAACAACTGTTTTAGCATTATAGAATTCCTCTGATTCAAGTGTAGCAGATTCGAATACAACTGCGAATGTAGCAGTTGCCTCACCGTTCTTGCCTGTGTAAGTATAGTTCTTTTCAATAGAGTAATCTGTACCCAAAGTAAGAGCATCAACTGCGCCGTCGTACTTAACTACAACTGAATTCTCGTTGAATGTAAGACCTTCATCCATTGTATCAACGATTGCATACTTTTTGAGCTGGTTGTCGATTGAACCTGCTGTTGAAGCTGTAAGTGTGTAGGTTACAGTCTTATTGTTGTCGCCTACATATGTCTTGTCAGCTGTCTTGTCAACTGATACTGAGCTTGTTGAAACCTTTTCAGCAAGGTTGTACTCTGTCTGGTCAACAGAAACATAATTTTTACCATCAAAGTAAGGAAGTGAAGCAAGTGAGCTCTGAACACCTGTTACCTTAGCGGGCTTAGAAGTACAATATACATAGTAAAGACCTGGGTCTGTTACTGTTGCAGTAGCCTCTGTAACTGTTGAAGAAAAGCTGATTGTTGTAGCAGCTGTACCGAATGCAGCTTTGTCTGTCTTGTAGAGGTTATCACAAGCCGTGATGATTTGCTGTGACTTTGCATCTGAGTATGTGCCCTTTACAGCATCCTCAAGTGCTTTGTCGGTGATAGTACATGAGTACTCACCTGTTGTAAGGTTGAGGTCTGCAATCTTGAAGAAGCTGAATGTGTAATTACCGACTTTGTCAGTGTCAGTTTCATTAACTGCAAGTTTGTACTTAGCTGAATAGCTCTCTACTGCACTTGCTGAGAATGGAATCATGAGAGCGATCATCATTACTGCAAGAACAGCTGCAAAGATTTTCTTTGTAGTTTTCATTTTTACTTTCTCCTTTGTGTTTAATTTAATATATGTAATTCTATTCTAACCGAATGGTTAAACGGGTTGGGGTGGCTGCATGGCAGACACCGGCTAACAACGGTGTCCGTAGCAGTCAAAGAGGTTTTCTATGAAAGAAACATATGATTAAAAAATCACCTGTTCTAACAAGTTAAATCATATTGGGTTACTTTCTGCGTCTTGCTCTGCGTTTTTTACGACCTTTTCCGTAATAGATTGCGTAGCCCGTGAACATTGTCACCGCAAGACCTGCAACCGACAAACCGAGAACAACATAGCCGTTCATACCGTCACCGCTTGCCGAAGGCATTGTGATTGCACCGTCAACATAATTATATGTAACATTGTACTCACCCTTAACAGGGAGTGTGAAGTAGGAAAGTGTGTAGTTCGGGGTGTAACCCTCTGACGGTTTGTACTCAAACAGACAGTATGTCTGATATGTTGAAGTACCTGTTATATAATTGTCGGAACTTTCGTTCCATACAACTTTACCGTTTGTTTTTGTAAACTCGCCCTGACCGTCCTTGAAGATTGTCAGATTGTCAAACACAGCCTGACCGTTGCTGTCTGTCTTTTTAGAAACCATATGAGTTTTCATTGAGGCATCATTAATGATTGTATTGATATCATCTGCAGTAAAGATATCCTTACTAGATACCTTCATCACAGCAAATTCCGTATCACTTACATTACCGCCTGTCTGATTCTTCTTGTTTACTGTTGCGCTTCCGTGTGTGGTTTCATTTTCAAACACGGCTTTTTTAGAAGAAGGATCGTTGAAGTATTCTGCAAGCTGAGCATCGGTTTTGCCTTCAATATCTGAGTTCTTAACCTTAATGTACTTAGCCTCCGTTACTTCACCGCTTTCAAGCAATTCAATCTCGGCAAGCCAGGTGTTTGTATCCATTTTATAATCGGATGCATTTTCACCCTCGGCAAGAGCCTCGGTAATCTTAAATCTGTAAACACCCGCAGTGACTAATTTGAGGTCTTTGAATTCAACCTTACCGCTTGCGTCAGGTGTTTCCAAATTCGTGGAAATTGTTTTTGCGCTGTTTGTCTTGATAGGTTTGCCGTCGGCGTCAGGTTTTGTTGTATCCATTGATTCAAGACCTGTCAATGTATAGACGAACTTGCTGCCGCTGTAAGCCTGACCGTCAAGAGTTTTATTTACCGAAATGGCAATGTTTGTAGGATTAACCTTATTGATAAAGTTAAGCGCATTTCCTGCTTCGGCGAGAGTACCGACGAATGTACCGTTGAAGTCCTGATTGCCTACTTTATAAGGAACATAACCTATAACATTTTTCTCTGTAATCTTATAGGTTGCACCTACAGGAATATTGAGAAGCTTAATGCTTTCGCCCTTTTTGATTGTGAACGAACCGTCCTTAGATGTGCGGTAAGCTGTGTTTGAATAACCACTTGCATTCTTTTCTTTGAGCTGATACTCAAGAGGATAGGTCTTGTAATCATAGGTTGAACCGTCGCCGTCAAAGTCGAGAGCAATCGCAAATGTAAACTGCTGATCTGTATCGTAATCGGTTTTACCGTCTTCACCAACAACATCCTTTGAAATTTCAAGAGGTGCTGTCACTATACTGTTGGTATAGTTGAGCTGGAGCTGTGCATAAGCACTGTCATCCTTGTCATCTACAAGCTTGAATTCCGAGTTCGTAGTTGAACCGCTATCGATTGTTGAACCGACTCTGTTGTTAACGAGCTCCCATTTTGTTGTGTATGTAAGCTTACTGCTCTTTGTTGACTCGTTAACCTTCATCTCATTGCCGGTCTTGAATGAGTTGTCAAAGTCTGCCATATAATCATCTTTAAGTGTGAAACCGCTGTTTGAAAGAGTTTCACTGCTTATGTTTTCGTCTGATTTTGTAAGCTTGTAGCTTTTACCGGAGGTATCTTTATCGTTCTCTTTGATTGTATAATCAAAAGTTTCATTAGCTTTGAGGTCATCTGAAATTTCAGAAACAACATTGCCTGTATCAAGTGCCTTTGTAACCTTGAGGTCATTGTTGGCAGGTGTCATTGTGAAGTTTACTGTGAAGTTAGACTCAGCCTCACCACGCTCCATATAGAATACTACCATATGGTATGTCTTGTTAGGATCAAGCTGAACACCATTGTTGATTGTCTTTGTAACGGTGCCAAGGTTTGTAGGATGTGACGAACCGTCTGCAGAATACTGAGTGCCGTTACCGTTCCACATTTTACCGTAAAGATTTGAAAGTGTAAGGTCACCTGAAAGTTTATCGTTACTTACATTCTTCTGCTTACAGAAAATAGCACCTGTGTTGCTTCCAAACTGTGACTGCTTAAACTTGTAGAAACCGTCTGATACTTTATACGGTTGAACATACTTAGTTTCCGAACCCCATGTATAAACGCAGAAGCTAGCATAATCACCTGTCTTAACCCAAAACTCATCACTCGGAACTGTAACTGTTGTCGATGATGATGAAGGTGAGTAGTCGGCAAATACATCGTCAGCTGTTGCTTTCATTGTACTAAAGTTAATTGAACCTTTTGCCTCTTTATGGTCACCGCCGAGGTCGAGAGCAAGCTCTGCATCAGCACCTGTTGAATCCTCACCGATATAAACCCAAAGGTCATCGTCACCGCTGAAGTTAAAGGTTGCAGGTTTGTTGTCTGCAAGTAAACCGTTCTTCGGAACTCTGAAGTCTATATCAAGTCTGATACCGAAACCATAGTTATGGTTGTAACTTGTACCCTTGCCGGCTGAAGTATCAATAGTATTGAGTGTATCGTTCTTTTGTGCGTCACTGCCTTTACCCGTTGTGTTATTAAATGGGAAAATACCATAACCGTTGCTTTTGCCGCCGAAATTTGTCAATGCATCTTGTACACCATACTGTTCGCCCGTACCGTAGTTAATTTTGGTAGGTGTGAGGCCGTTCCATGTAAAGTAGATGTTATCTTTTGCATTTTTTGAAGTGAATTCATAAGTAGTAACACCTGCATCGTCAGTAGTTGTACGGAACGGGAAAGATGACTTATAAACATTGGCAACTTTTGCATCATTAACTTTTGCATCATTATATTTAGCGGTTGAAAGTGCCTCAGCATCAAAGTAAGGAGCCTTGACACCATTTGCAACCTGAAGATTGCCCTTGCTGTCAAGCCTGTTGTACATAAGACCCTGTAAGGACTGGTTATAATCACCGCCACCCCATTTCATACCGTTGGAGTTGTTTACTGCATAGTAATAGTTATCTTTATAATTGTTGATGTTTGTAAGTCCTTTTGCGTGGGTCTCAAATGTACTGTACCATTTATCACCCTTGAACATATTACCGAAGTAGAGAGGATACTTCCAGTCAGACTTACAGTTTGAAGCAATGTTGCTTATGTAGCTGTTGAAGTTATCAAACTGATACCAGTAATTTTCAATATCACTATCGTTATTCTTACCCTGACACTGAAGATACCCTTTCTCCTGCTCCATATCAGACCAGTAGTCAAAGTATGTTGCGTCAACGCCTACGATGTCAGGATTATTTGAGAATGAATTTTCAACGACAGCACCATAGTTTACATTGTCTATTTCCGAGAATTTTGTCCAGCCTTCGCCTCTGGCTGTCTTAACATATGTAGCCGTGTTCTTGCTGTAGCCCGAATCATCATATCCCGAACCTGTCGGATATGAAGTTGCGGAAGATGCACCGTTGAGGTTATGTTCGTTCGGATGGAATCTTAAAAGCGCACCCGCCGGAATTCTACCGCTGAACACCACAGAACCGCTTACCTTGGTGTCTATGGTGTCTTTTGTAAGCTCAACTGTTCCTTCATAGGCATCGTTGTAGTCAAAAGTTGCATAAATCTTTGAAAGCGACTTCCAGTCATCGTTTGAAACATAAACTGTTTTATATGTTGCCTTTGACTGTTTGTCGGGAGATTCAACAGAAAGGTATTTACTTTCTTTGAACGAGCCGTCAGTTGTAAGATAAAATTCTGTGTCGCCCGTAGCACCAGAAATGTCGATGGTCTTGATGAACGGGTTAGTCCACTGACTTGTTGAGGCATCATAAAGAGCATTATCGGCACTGTATGAGTCGTTAATACCGAGGTCGCTTGTTTGTGTTTCGCCCTTGTTGCTGAAGATTACATTTTTATGGGATGACTTAACATCTACATAGTAGTAATCGCTGCCTGAAGATGTCTTTGTCATTGCAACACCCGGCCACTCTGCGTTGGAGTCAGTATCGTTTACCCAAGAATATGCATAAGCTTCATTATAGGTATTACTGTTATAAAGATAGATACGGCGAAAATCTTTTGCAACAGTCTTATCGGGAAGAGTAAATTTAACCCCGGAAGAAAGCTCAATTCTTGTTGCACCGGATGGTGCAGTGGCTTCAAAAACTCCCGAAGGATTTTTGATTGCAGTACCCGTATCGAGAACCATGCCGTCATCATCAGCAAAACGACATGTAACAGAAGAAAAACCATTCCATTCCTTATTCTTGTTCAGGTTAATGTAAATCTTCTGATCCAAAGATGTTGCCGCAAACACATTAAGCGACATACCCGACACGGCACATATCGAAAGCATGAGGGTAAGTGCAAGCACAAGAGAAAAGCTTTTCTTTGCGGTTATGCAAAGCTTTTTACCTAATTTCATAATTTTTTCTTCTCCTTCATTGCCGATTACTTTGTTTTGGCAGTCAAAGTACAATTAAACAGAACTGCATAGGACAGTCCAATATATCTGCCAACTAATTATGAAACGCAATTTTTTGAATTTGTTCTTCTTTTTTACTTGTATACAAGCTGTCTCTTATACACATCTCCGAGCCCACGAGACACTGAGCGATCTCG
>ENA-OZLJ01000480-OZLJ01000480.1-human-gut-metagenome-genome-assembly--contig:-NODE-480-length-9577-cov-5.611111_pt1 | contig 9577 bp, 10 predicted proteins | sample MGYA00243859_ERZ653783 | MGnify/ENA primary metagenome ERZ653783 (study PRJEB26926, sample SAMN06164504) | human gut metagenome | biome: ENVO:00009003; feature: ENVO:2100002; material: ENVO:00002003... | reverse complement strand
GCTCAGTGTCTCGTGGGCTCGGAGATGTGTATAAGAGACAGCTATTATGTATTATGGAGAGATCAAGACCTGCGACATCGCCAACGGCGTCGGCGTACGCGTGACGCTGTTCGTTTCCGGCTGCACGAACCACTGCTACAACTGCTTTCAGCCGCAGACGTGGGACTTTCACTACGGCAAGCCGTTTGACGCGGCGGCCGAGCAGGTGATTTTTACCGAGCTGGAAAAGCCCTTTATCCGCGGCCTGACGCTGCTCGGCGGCGACCCGTTCGAGCCGGAAAACCAGCGCGCGCTCGTGCCGTTTCTGCGCCGGGTGCGCGCGCAGTATCCGGACAAGGACATCTGGGCGTATTCGGGCTTCACGCTCGACAAGGAGCTCACGGTCGACGGCACGCACCCGCGCTGTGAGGTCACGGACGAGATGCTCTCGCTCATCGACATCCTCGTCGACGGGCGCTACGTGGACGCGCAGCGCAACATCAGCCTGCGTTTCCGCGGCTCGGAAAACCAGCGCATCATCGACATGGACCGGACCCGCGCGGCGGGCCGCATCGTACTCTGGGAGGGGATGAACGGATGGAAGTGAAGATCCAGAAGCTGCGGCCCGGCGCCGTGACGCCGCGCCGCGGCAGCGCGGATGCTGCCGGCTATGATCTCTACGCCTGCCCGGCGGACGGGCAGTGCGTCACGATCGCGCCGCACGCGACGGCCATGATCGGCACGGGCCTCGCTCTCGCCATTCCGGCGGGGTATTTCGGCGGTGTGTTCGCGCGCAGCGGGCTGGCCTCTAAGCAGGGGCTGCGTCCGGCCAACTGCGTCGGCGTGATCGACGCCGATTACCGCGGCGAGTGCACCGTCGCGCTGCACAATGACACGGACGAAGTGCGCACCGTCGCCCCCGGCGACCGCATTGCCCAGCTCGTGATCCTGCCGTTTCTGGCGGCGGAGTTTGCAGAGGCGGATGCGCTCGACGAGACTGACCGCGGCGCGGGCGGCTTCGGCAGCACCGGCCGGTAAAGCAACAAAAAACGCAGCCCCCTTCGAGCGAAGGGGGCTGCGTTTTTGTTTTTCAGCGGTAGTCTGCAAACACGGACGAGAACTCGTTGAGATTTTCGCACGTGTAGCGCCGGGTGTTGTCCTCGCACACGGGCAGCATCTGCTGCGTGAATGCGGCGCAGCGCGTCCATTCGTCGGTGACGGCCTGACTGTGCGCGGTGTTCAGGTCATAGTGCTGCGCGAGATAGTCGGCGAGGTAGGGCGTGAATTTCTCCGCGCCGAAAATGTTCAGATGCTCGGCGTTGGCGAAGTCATTCAGCGGGTCGAGGCCGATGGCGTCCATCTGCGTGTCGAAGTTCACAAAATCATACCCGTACTCGTGCACGACCGCCTCCAGCTCGGCAAACACGGCGTCATAGTTTTCAATGACGGTGCGGTGCGGGAAGCGGGCAAAGAGCACGTTTTTGATTCCCCGTGCCTTGGCTGTCTCGCAGAAGGTGCGCAGGCTCTGCTCGTTGAAATCGTCGAGCGATTGCTGGCGCACGGGGATCTCATCCGTCTCCGTGAGGAACATGGAGATGGACAGAAACGGCTTGGTGTACGAATAGCCCGCGTCGCGCGCCTGCTGCTGCAGTGACAGCGAATTGCGGATGAGGTCCGGCTTTCTCCAGTTGTCGTGGTATTTGAGCAGCGGCACATAGTACGACAGCCGGTCGCCCTGTACGCACTCGTCAATGGCCTGCACCTTGCTGCGTGAGAGCGGCAGCGTGTCGAGCCATTCGCGCGTTGCGGCCGTGCCGAGCTCATCCCGCTCTGCCTCCGTGTAGAGAAAGCCGTTGACCTCGACCACGTAGACAGACGGATTTTGCCGCTTGGCGCTCTCGCGCAGCATGGATGCATAGAGCGTGCCCTGCGCGGCCGACACGGCCAGCGGGTAACTTGTAAACCCGGCGTGCTGCCATGCCAAAGGTGCGCAATAGTCGGTAAACGTCTCACTCGCACCGAGGATCATAACGTCGATCGACTTGCGCGGCTCAAGATAGAAGCTGCGGATGTACTGCTGCTCGGTGGCGTTGTTGATGGTCAGCAGTCGCGTGAGCGCGCCGTAGACCAGCGCGACAATGAGCAGAAACGCGATTACGCGCACGACGGTTTTTGTTTTGGAATGGTTAGCTTTCATAGGCGCCTTTCTGACTTAAAACTGCATGTACACAAATTCGGCCGCCTGCACGCCGGGGCCGTAAACGCCCATGAGCACGACGGCGAAGATGCCGGCAAGCAGCACGGCCCAGCGCAGGGCGAGACACTTCTCGTCGAGGATCTCGCGGATGGTGCGCTGCGAGCGCTCCTGAATGACGGAGGCGGTGAAAATCACGACCGTGCCGAACAGCAGCACGCACCAATCATACCGCGTCAGCGGCAGCGCCTCGAGCACGGCGCCCGGCCGCAGCTGCGACAGGTGCAGGTCGGTCACGGATTTTAACATCATGCCCATCGCGGCGCGAAACCCGTCGGCGATGTCAAAGTAATAGCCGATGAGCACGACCACGAACGTGCGCAGCATCGAAAACACCTGATACCACGCGCTCTTGCGCTCGATGTGCAGCGCGGCGACGACCTTGTCCGACACCGGCTGCAGCAGCGTGGACATGAGGATGACCATGCCGTTCCAGAAGCCGAAGGCGACGTACTTCCAGCTCGCCCCGTGCCAGATGCCGATGATGAGAAACGTGATCAGCGAGGCCACGGCCGTCGGCAGGACCTTGCCGATGTGATTGCCGAGGTGCTGTCTGGCGTGGCGTCCCCAGTTGAGAAACGCCTTTGAGATCGACAGCGGGTAGAACAGGTAGTTGCGCAGCCAGTCGCCGAGGGAGATGTGCCAGCGGTGCCAGTACTCGGTGAGCGTGCGCGAGAAGTACGGCCGGCGGAAGTTTTCGCCCATGGTGATGCCGAACATCTGCGCCACGCCGCGCGAGATGTCGATGCCGCCGGAGAAGTCGGCATAGAGCTGCAGCGCGTAGACGATCGCCGCCAGCAGCACGTACGTGCCGGCGTAGTCGGTGTACGCGCCGGCGACGGTGTGGATCATGCCCACGGCGCGGTCGGCGATGACGAGCTTCTTAAAAAAGCCCCAGAGGATCAGCTGTGCGCCGAAGCGGATGTTGTCAAAGCTGTATCTGTGCTTGTCATAGAGCTGGTGCGCCAGCTGATCATACACGCCGATCGGGCCCTGAATGATCTGCGGGAAGAAGGACACGAACAGCGCGAGCTTGCCGACGTTGCGCTCGGCGGGCACTTTTTCGCGGTAGACATCGAGCACGTAGCCCATGGACTGGAACGTGTAAAACGAGATGCCCAGCGGCAGCAGCAGCCCGATGTGTCCGAGCGAGACCGTCAGCCCCACGGACGCAAAGAGCGTCTCCATGGACTCGGCAAAGAAGTTATAGTATTTGAGCACGGCGAGGATGCCGAAGTTCAGCAGCAGGATGGCGATCATGAGCGCCTTGCGGCGGGACTTGCAGCGCTTTTTGTACGCCTTGCGCTGCTCGCGTTCCCAGTCCTGCTTGTGCGCGGCGACGGTCTGCTCCATGCGCGCGGTCATGGCGTCCATGCCGCGTGCGCCGAAGTAGGTCGTGAGCGTCGTCACGACGATAAAGCCCATGTAGCGCAGGCACACGAACGCGTAAAACGCGTAGCTGCCGATCAGCAGCACCACCCACTGGAACCGCTTCGGCACGAGGTAGTACAGCACCAGCAGCGCGAGTACCAGCAGGTAAAACGACAGCGATGTCAGCGTCATGCTTCGTCCTCCGGCGTCCGGCAGGTGTTGAGCGCGTCGGTCGCAAACCGGTCGCGCACGAGCGTGAAGTCCCCGCCGCGGCAGAGCGCCACGCGCGGCATGTCACGCGAGAGGAACACGGCCACGCCCTCCGTCACGGAGTACGCGCCGCAGCGGCCGAGAGCGATCACGTCGCCCACGCGCAGCGGCGGCAGCTGCGCCTCGCGCACGAGCACGTCCGCCGTCGTGCACAGACTGCCGCAGAGCATCCACGGCTCGGGCGCGTCCGCGCTCTCGCGCAGGAGCGTCAGCGGCGGGGCCTGCATGCCCATGAGCTGGCCGTCATACTTGACCTGGTGCATGCCGCCGTCGCATATGGCGTAGTTTACACCGAAGTTGCACTTGGCGTCGGCCACGCCGGTGAGAAACGTGCCGCAGGGCGCGGCGAAAAAGCGGCCCATCTCGATCGTGAGCGGGTACTTTTCCCCAAAGGCGCGGATGTGCTCCGCCGCCGCGTCGAGCAGCGCGCAGTCACGCGCCTCGGCGTCGTCGCGGAAGCACTCGGCATTCAGCCCCGGGCCGTATTCCACGTGCTGCGCCGTGAAGCCGTAGCGTTCGTGCAGCATCGTGAGGTATTCGTCCAGATGCGCAAGCTCCTTGGCGATCACGGCGTCCTTGCGCTTTTGCGTGCCGGAAAAGTAGTGGATGCCGACGATCGTCACGTTCGGGAATTCCGCGCGCCGGGCGACGAGATCGGCCAGCGCGTCGGGATCCATGCCGAACTGGCTGCCGGCGGTCAGGCGCGGCAGCACGCGCACGTGCTTGCCCTGCGCGGCCGCGGCCGCGCAGATAAGGTCAAAGTGTAGCGTGCTCTCGGCCGTGAGCAGGTCTGCGCCCAGCGCGACGGCGCGCGCAACATCGTCCGCGCCCTTGTTCACGCCGGAGTACAGGATGCGCTCCGGCGGGATGCCGAGCCTTTCGCAGATCGTCAGCTCGCCGGGGGAGCACACCTCCACCCAGCGGAACACGTCCGGCAGGCCGCGCAGCACGAAGGGGTTGGCCTTCATGGAGTAGCACAGATTTACGTCCGAGCCAAACGCGGCGCGCACTCTTTGAGCGCGCGCCGTGAAGGCCTCCAGATCAAACAGATACAGCGGCGTGCCGTATTTCGCGGCTGCCGTCCGGAGTGCAGTCTTGTCCATCAGTCCTCGTCCTGCAGGCGCTGCACCATGGCCAGCAGACTTTTCGCGGAGTTGAAGTTCTCCGGCACGAGGTCCTTGGCGCCGATCTCAATGTCGAATGCGTCGTTGAGCGCCGCAACGAGCGACACGATGTCGAACGACTCGAGAATGTGGTCGTCGATGAGGGCGGTCTCGGTCTCAAAATCCACGTCGGGGCGCAGATCGGTCAGAATGTCCATCAGTTCCTGTTCCATGATAAATATACCTCCTGAAGTGAGTAAAGTAAGCGAAATTAGTGCTTGGCCGCAGCGGTGATGCGCTCGGCCAGCGCGCGCATGTTCGTCTTGCCATTGTCGAGCCGGGGCATGGCCGTGAGCTGCTCAATTTTGCGCGGCACCATGAAGCCCGGCAGGTCGGCGCGCAGGGCGACGGCGATGTCGCGCTTGGTCACGCCCTCGCCGGTGTAAAACAGCCAGATCTGCTCGTGCGCCTGGTCGTAGAGCGCGCAGGCGTCCTCCACGCCGGCCACCTTCGCCGCGGCGAGGTCGATCTCCCCGAGCTCCACGCGGTGGCCGAGGTGCTTGACCTGCCGGTCCTTGCGGCCGTGGAACATGAGGTTGCCGTCGGGCGCGAAGTGCCCGAGGTCGCCGGTCTTATAGATGCGCTCATCGTATGCGTGGTTGAGCGGGTTTTGCAGGAAGCTCTCGGCCGTTTTCTCGCGGCTGTTGTAGTAGCCCAGTGCGAGGATGGGGCCCTTGACGCAGATCTCGCCGATCTCGCCGTCGGGCACGGCCTCGTTGCGCTCCGAGAGCAGAAACACCTCGTAGTGCGGGTACGGCCTGCCGATCGGCAGCACGTCGGTGTCCTCCACCAGACCGGGCACGACGTAATACGTGCACGAGGCGGTCGCCTCCGTCGGGCCGTACTGGTTGACGAACCGGGTCTCCGGCAGCGCGAGCTGCCACTGGCGCAGGCAGCTGCACGGCATCACCGAGCCGGAGAAGCACACCTTGCGCAGGTGCTGCGGCGCGCTGCACTCGAACGCGCCGAGCGCGGCCGGCACGGTCAGCGCCGAGACGCTCCAGCCCACGGCCGTCACACCTTTGTCGTTCATGTATTCGAACAGACGCTCCGGCGACATGAAAAGTTCCTTCGGGATGATGGCCGTCGTCGCGCCGAAGCGCAGCGGCAGATAAATGTCGCGCACGGCGGCGATGTAGTCCAGCGGCGACTGGTTGCCCAGCACGTCGGCACGCGCGATGCCCATCACGCCGGCGTAGTCCTCGATGTAGCACATGAGCGAGTGCTGCGCCGTGATGACGCCCTTGGGCGTGCCGGTCGAGCCGGAGGTGAAGATGATGTACAGCGGGTCGAGCTCTCGGGCGCGCGCGCGGCAGTCCGCGAGCAGCGCCGCGTCCTCGCTGCCCGCGAGCAGCTCCTCCGCGATCAGGATCGTGCCGGAAAAGTCCAGCGTCTTCGCCTTGTCGTAAAACGCGCGCTGCACGATCATCAGATCGGTGTCCAGCGTTTTTAAAATAGAGTTGAGCCGGTGCACGGGCATTGTCCCGTCCATCGGGGCGTAGCAGCACCCGGCATACACCGCGCCGAGAAACACCGCCGGCGTGTGTGCGTTGCGCCCGCTCATGACGGCGATGGGTTTTTTGCGTCCGGCGCGGAACTTTGCCGCCGCCGTGCCGATGATGCGCGCCTCGCGCCGCACGTCGGCAAAGGTCACCGCACTGTCCTCATCGAGAAAAGCGGGCTTGTCCGGACAGGCTGCGGCGGTGGTTTCCAGCCAGTCGAGCACGTTGGTTTCCATGCTTGCCAGCTCCTTTCCGATAAATGTCCATAATCGCCTTATCCTATCATGTTTTTCACGCAAAAACAAGACGGAACGTGTCATATTTAAGAAAAGGTAAGAATGTGGCGCGCCGTTTTTCCGCGCGCTGACACCCGGCTCTGCCCGGGCGGTTTGCCCTTGACGCATCCGGGTCGGCAAAGTACAATGGAAACCATCATCAATCGGCGCTTCGCAGCACGACGCAATGGGCGCGCCCGCGGCATATTCGCAGCTGGATTTGTCTGCTATTGCCAAAAACGCGCCTGGAAAATTGTGAACCTTTTTCCTTTCTCATTTATGGCGCATATGGTATACTTTAGGAAACCACGCAAAAAATTCCGTATGTGGTTCCGACGTATTTTGCGTCTGTCGTGTGTTATGATCGTTCCTGTTTCCGGTTTCCGGACACGGGCCGGTGTCTCCGCGGAAAGGAGGGGGAGTGCAGCGGGGCGGAAAGGAAGGTCACAGATGTCAAAGAGAGTTCAAAAGGCGTGGAACGCTGTCACCACCGTGCTGGTGATCCTGGTTGTCATTCTGGCGCTGCTTCTGGTGGGCGTGCGGCTGGTCGGTCTGCGGCCGATGTGCGTCCTGTCCGGCAGCATGGAGCCGACGTATCACACCGGCTCGCTGATCTATGTCAAGCCCTGTGCGCCCGAGGACGTGCAGGTCGGCGACGCGATCACCTTTGTGCTCAATGAGGACTTGGATGTCGTCACACACCGCGTGATCTCCATCGATGCGGAAAACGAGCATTTCTACACGCAGGGAGACGCGAACGACGCGCCCGACGGCGCACCTGTCTATTTCAAGAACCTCATCGGCCGCCCGGTGTTCACCATCCCGTACCTGGGTTATGTCTCACACTGGGTGTCGAACCCGCCCGGCATGTATCTGGCCATCGCGCTCGCGCTCGTGCTCATCATTCTCACGTTCCTGCCGGACATGCTCCGCAAGGCGTCGGAGGCGGACGCGCGCGACGCTGCCCGCCGCGCACAGGCGGACAAGCCCGGCGATGCCCCGGATGCCAAAAATTCCGGCGAAAATATGGGAAAATAAAGGTTTCGTGCAATATTTTTGCCTGTTCGTGCATTAACTTAGTGATTGCTGACAGCACCCGGCACGGTGCTGTTGGACATAGGGAGCTTTGAACAAAATTTAAGGGAGGAAAACATTACATGAAGAAGAAAACTCTGACGATCGCCATCGCGCTCGTGCTCGTCGTGGCGCTGGCGGTTGGCGCGACGTATGCGTATCTGACGGCGAAGACCGAGGTGGTTACCAATACTTTTACGGTTGGCAAGACAATTGATGATCCGGAAACCAACTTCATCCTGAAGGAACACAAAGTTGCCTATGATGCCAATACGGCTACTTATAAGTATGTCGACGCCGAAGGCAATGTCGCTACTGACAGTTCCAAGTATGTTGAAGTCGCTGGCAATGAGTACAAGGAAGTCACACCGGGCATGACCGTTGCGAAAGATCCGTTCGTTCAGATTAAGAAGGCTGTTGAGACTCCGTCTTATCTGTTCGTGGAAGTCTACGGCAATGCTGCTGGCCTGAATTACAAGCTGAACGGCGACTGGGAGGAAGTTACTGGCCTTCAGAAGCAGCTTCCGAATGGCGGTACGCTTTATGTTTATAAGACTCCGATGACTTCTGGCAATTCCATTGGTACCTATCCGATTCTGAATGGAAACCAGCTTACCGTTGATTTGACCACTCCGCTTGCTCAGAATTCCAGCCTGCAATTCAATGCTTATCTGTGCCAGACTACCGGCTTCAGCAGCGCAGCTGCTGCGTTTGATGCCTGCTTTGGCAAGTGATCACCCCTTGCTTTTCCCATGTAATATACGCACAGAAGGCTGTGCGGGAAAATAGAAAAGGAGAAGACTACATATGAAGAAGAAAACCATTCTTGTGGCTGCCATCGCAGTCATGCTCGTCGCGGCGCTTGTCGTCGGCGGCACCCTCGCGTACTTCACCGATACGAAGTCCGCGGACAACACCTTCACCGTCGGCAATGTGAAGATCGACCTGCTTGAGTCCAGCCTGCACCGCGAGAATGCCGGTTACGTCGGCACTCCGGGTGAGGAGCTCAATCCCAAAAATGCTGAGCTGTGGTCCGAAGTTCTTAAGCAGGGGTCCAACAACACCAGCCCGTATAAAGCCGGCGATACGTTCTACACCGATGACCAGATCGAAGCTAACGCTGCCACGTATACGTGTGACGGTGTCGAGCTTGCTCCGGGACAGTCTTACCACAAGATGCCCTATGTCAAGAACACTGGTGCCAACGATGCTTATATCCGCATCCGCGTGATGTTCCCCGCAGAGCTGGATACGGCTGTCCTTAACAGCAGTATGTATACGACAAGTGCAATTAGCCGTGGCGAGTTCACGATGGTGAAAACAGAAAACGTTGAGAAAGACGGAAAGCTGTACAATGTTTATACCTTCACTCGCACTGAGGCTCTGAAGCCCAACGAAATGACCTATTGGAACGTTTGGGGCACTGTTCATATGGATTCCGATGTTACCAATGAAGAGATTGCGAACTTGCTTCCGAACGGCGCGTTCAACGTCCTCGTTGAGGCTGACGCCATTCAGGCGGACGGCTTTGCGAATGCAACCGCTGCCTTCGCTGCATTTGACAAGTAATTCCTCAACATTTTGACCCCAAAGGGGCGGCGAAATCGCCGCCCCCATCGGGGACTCTGGCTCGGCTTCAATCCGGGCGCGGGCGGCGGCGCTGCCGCCGTCCGCGCGCAGATTGAAATG
>ENA-OZLJ01000462-OZLJ01000462.1-human-gut-metagenome-genome-assembly--contig:-NODE-462-length-9957-cov-4.618360_pt1 | contig 9957 bp, 10 predicted proteins | sample MGYA00243859_ERZ653783 | MGnify/ENA primary metagenome ERZ653783 (study PRJEB26926, sample SAMN06164504) | human gut metagenome | biome: ENVO:00009003; feature: ENVO:2100002; material: ENVO:00002003... | reverse complement strand
GCGGCATCGTTCGCCTGACTCGCTTTATTGTACGTGGGACTTTTCTGATCGAACTTATCGGAATGGTTGCCATGCTACCGGTATTTTGCAGAGATCACGGTTTCAAAGGAATTTGGATGGCGGCGTTTCATTCGGTTTCCGCCTTTTGCAACGCCGGTTTTGACATACTTGGCACCGCCGAAAACAAATACCCGTCACTTACGGGATACATAGGAAATCCGGCGATAAACATTACAATTATGCTTTTAATTATTGTGGGCGGTATTGGATTTTTGACCTGGGACGATATTTACACAAACAAGTGGCATTTCAAAAAATACCGTATGCAAAGTAAGGTCATATTGGTAACAACGGCAATCCTCATTATCGCTCCCGCAGTATTCTTTTTCTTCTGCGATTTTACGGGGCTGCCGCTCGCCGAAAGGATTCTTGCGTCGCTTTTTCAGTCTGTCACACCGAGAACCGCAGGTTTCAATACCGCTGATCTTTCCGCTATGACCGGTTCTTCCAAGGCAATTATGACCCTGCTCATGCTCGTCGGCGGCTCGCCCGGCTCCACGGCAGGCGGTATGAAAACGACCACGCTTGCCGTTCTGATTCTGAGTGCATTCTCCGTCTGTTGCAAAAAGGACGATGCCGAAGTCTGCGGCAGGCGCATTGACGGTTCGGCAGTGAAAAACGCCGCAGCCGTTGCCGTAATGTATTTCCTGCTGTTTTTTGTCGGCGGCATTGTTATCAGCACGGCAGAAGGTCTGCCGCTTAGCACCTGCCTTTACGAAACGGCGTCCGCTGTCGGAACGGTCGGGCTTACCCTTGGAATCACACCGCAGCTCGGTGTTCTTTCTCAGCTTATTTTGATCGTCTTGATGTATCTCGGCAGAGTCGGCGGACTTACCCTGATTTACGCGGCGGTTTCCAACAAAAATCATAGTGGAGCAAAGTTGCCGCTCGAAAAAATCACAGTCGGATAAAGGAGTTACTATATTATGAAAAACATATTGTTAATAGGTCTCGGCAGATTCGGTAGGCATATTGCTTTGCAGCTGAATAAGCTCGGACACGAGGTGATGGCGGTAGACATCAACGAAGAAAGAGTCAATGAAAGTCTGACGATTGTCACCAATGCACAGATCGGCGACAGCACAAACACGGAGTTTTTAAGGTCGCTCGGCATCGGAAACTTTGATGTGTGCATCGTCACCATCGGCGGAAATTTTCAAAACTCGCTGGAAACCACTTCTTTGCTGAAAGAACTCGGCGCAAAATTAGTTGTATCCCGTGCCGAGCGTGATGTGCAGGAAAAATTCCTTCTGCGGAACGGAGCGGACGAGGTCATTTACCCGGAAAAACAGGTAGCAAATTGGGCTGCTATTCGGTACACCGCCGACCACATTCGGGATTACATTGAGGTTGATGAGGGTCATGCCATTTTTGAGGTAGAGGTGCCGGAGGGATGGATCGGCAAAACCGTCGGAGAACTGGATATCCGCAGAAAATACAGCATCAATATTATGGCAACCAAGGAGAACGGAAAAATCAATATGGCAGTTTCACCGGAAACCGTTTTTACGGACAAGATCACTCTTTTGGTTCTCGGTGCTTACAAAGAACTGCAAAAGTGTTTTCGCATTTAACAGAGGTGAATGAGGATGGCTGAGCTATTGCTGATTGTCAGCCTGCTTGCCGTATTTGTTTTCGGATTTTATCTTATGAGCAGGCTGGATCGATTTCTTGAAGAAAACAGAAAGGCACTGTTAAAGGAAAACGAATTCTGCGAGCCTTCCAAAGTCCTGCTGCCGCATGGACTGTCCGAAAGTGAAATATTATGTGAGATCCGCCGTTTTCGTGAAACGCACGGAGATGTCGATATTATTCTTTCCGATGGGCAGAAGAATGATTTTTAGGTTGCGGTAGATTTTTTTACAGTTTTACTGTATAATAATAAAATAAAAAGGGCGGTGAAACCGATGAAAGTACAAACCGAACAGTCAAAATTCGATACAGACGAGCATATCCTTGTCTGCCTATCCTCTTCGCCGTCCAATGCAAGGATCATACACACCGCCGCAAAGATGGCTAAGGTCCTTCATGCAAGATTTACCGCCATCTATGTGCAGACGGATACGGCCATAAATGATGAGGATCAGTCCCGACTTTCGCAGAACATACAGCTCGCGCAAAGGCTCGGCGCCGAGATCGTTATGACGCACGGCGAGAATGTAGCGCTGCAGATCTCGGAATATGTCAGGCTTTCCGATGTCACAAAAATCGTGATCGGGCAAAGCAGTGCCAGACGCAGAGGGCTGTTCGGAAGACCGACTCTCACCGAAAAGCTGATTTCCTCCGCCCCCAATGTTGACATTCATATTATTCCCGACGCACTGAACTACACAAAGTCGCACAGACGCCGTCTGTTCTTTGGTGCAGAGATACCGTCGCTGCGGGATATTGCCGTGACCGTCCTGGCGCTTGCCGTATGTACGGCGATCGGGTTTCTGTTCGACCATCTCGACTTTCCCGATACCAATATCGTTACGGTATACATCCTAGGTGTGCTGATGATCTCCGTTTTGACCAAAGGATACCTTTGCAGTATAGCAGGCTCACTTCTAAGTGTTGTATTGTTCGGATTTTTCCTTACCGAACCCAGGTTGTCCTTTCAGACCTATGCCGTAGGCTATCCCGTTACCTTTGCAGTTATGCTGGCGTCTTCCGTTCTCACCGGCACGCTTGCCTCGAAGCTGAAAGATCATGCAAGGCTCTCGGCTCGCTCTGCGTTCCGTGTGCAGGTGCTGTTTGACACTGACCGTCTGCTGCAAAAAGCAAAAAGCAACGATGATGTTTTAAGCGTGACATGTATGCAGCTCTCGCGGCTGCTTGACCGCAGTATTGTTGCCTATACGAAAGGCGAAAACGGAATGTTGTCCGGGCGGCTGTATGCCGAAAAAAAGGATACACACGCTGAAAAGCTGCTAAGCGATGCAGAGCGGCAGACCGCAGAATGGGTGCTTCAAAACGGTCACCGTGCAGGAGCAGCGACAGCACAGTTTGGAAAATCCGAATGTCTTTATCTTGCGATCCGTGCAGGCGGCAGAGTCTACGGTGTAATTGGGATACCGATGAAACCCGAAAAGCCCGATTCATTTGAGAGCAGCATCGTACTGTCGGTTGTGAACGAATGTGCGCTGGCAATGGATAATGCTCACAACGCCGCCGAAAAGGAACGGGCGGCAGATCTTGCAAAAAGCGAGCAGCTGCGCGCCGACCTTTTGCGGTCGATCTCACACGATCTGCGCACGCCGCTTTGCTCCGTTTCGGGTAATGCGGACACGCTTTTGCATAACGGAAACTGCCTGGACGAAGCAACCAAGCAGCAGATCTATAAAGATATTTATGACGATTCCGAATGGCTGATCGGCGTGGTGGAAAATCTGCTGTATGTTACACGGCTGAATGACGGACGCCTGAAGCTGGAGCTTACCGACCAGCTTGTGGACGAAGTGATCAACGAAGCCGTTTCGCATTTGAAGAAAAAATCCGTCGGACACAAGGTGACGGTAAGGTGCGACGATCTGATCCTTGCCCGTATGGACGCACAGCTTATCGTGCAGGTCATTGTCAACCTTATTGATAATGCTTTGAAATATACCGAACAAGGCTCCGAGATCTGCGTAAGTGCGGAAAAACAGGGCAGGGATGCCGTGATCCGAGTAGCCGATAACGGAAACGGAATTGCAGACGATATGAAACCGCATATTTTTGAGATGTTTTACACCGGAAAAAATACCGTCGCAGACAGCCGCAGAAGCTTCGGGATCGGGCTTACCCTGTGTAAATCTATTGTAGAGCTGCACGGTGGAACGCTGACACTTACGGATAACGTACCGCACGGCTGCATATTTACCTTTACTTTACCACTCAGCGAGGTGACTCTGAATGAATAAACCCCTTGTACTCGTCGTGGAGGACGACCGCCCCATCCGCAATCTGATCGTAACAACGCTAAAGGCTCACGATTACCACTACCTGACCGCGGAGAACGGACACAGCGCTATTATAGAAGCGACCTCCCATAACCCGGATATCGTTCTGCTGGATCTGGGACTGCCGGATATCGACGGCACACAGGTGATCGAAAGCATCCGCTCATGGTCAAATATGCCCATTATTGTGATCAGTGCGCGCAGCGAGGATAAAGACAAAATCACGGCGCTGGATGCCGGGGCGGACGACTATCTGACAAAGCCCTTTTCCATAGAGGAGCTTTTGGCACGCCTTCGGGTCACGCAAAGACGGCTGCTGCTGCTTCAGGCAAGCGGCGACGCCGACTCACCCGTTTTCCAAAACGGCAAGCTTAAAATCGATTATCCCGCCGGCTGCGCTTATCTAAATGGGGAGGAATTGCACCTGACCCCGATTGAATACAAGCTTTTGTGTCTGCTCTCTCATAATGTCGGAAAGGTGCTGACGCACACCTATATCACGCAGCAGATTTGGGGCAGCAGCTGGGAAAACGATATTGCTTCTCTGCGGGTGTTTATGGCGACACTGCGTAAAAAGCTGGAGCCGCAAAAGGACTGTCCGCAATACATTCAGACGCATATCGGCGTCGGTTACCGTATGCTGCGGGTAGACTGAGAAAAGCGAGGAAACAAGGATTTGAACCGACATGCAATAGAAAATCTTTTCGGAATTGAAGGGCTGAATATCGCTTGGTACGGACTCATTTTCCTGTTAGCTATAAAAAAGCACAACGCCACAGAGTTTTAAAACTCTGTGGCGTTGTGCTGCTCTCAATCAGTCACTTTTTGAAAGTATCCTTATGTGAGCCTGCCTTTTGCTAGGTTTTCCGGCGGAGTTTTTGGCGTGCCAAAAGGGATTCGAACCCCCGACCTTTCGCTTAGGAGTAGCACCGTTTGCTAGTAGGCAGCTCCCTCTTAGTGTTATATAATCCCTGTATTTCCTTACTTTTCACGGATTCAAAATGTTATCTCGTACCTCCGTGTGACCGCTAATTTTAAGGCGTTTTAGATGCTCCTTTTAGCAGGTGATTAGCAAGGGGCTTGAATTTAGGGAAATGGTACATTGTAAAACTCGTGCCGTCTAGTGCGGGCAACTCTCTTTTAAGACCTAAATAGTTTATGTGGTCTGCCCGCTATTAACTCCCGCAAAGACGTTATCTAAATGATAACATAATTGATATGGTTTTGCAATAAGAGCAGTATGTAAAAAATAGGCTTCGCCTATTCAACTCCCCTGCCCCTCATTCATGAGGGGTGGGGTTTTCTTTTTTGTTACTTTGGTTCATAATAGTTTTATGAATATCTTACAAAATATTTTTAAAGACCATTACGAAGAAATGTTTTATATCTTACATCCTCGTGACTCTGTCATCGAAAATGTCGAAAAAATGATTCATTGTGGCGATCCTTCCTTTGGTGGCGCCATGTTTGCCTGCCCTTGTTGTGGTACTTTCAAATATGTTCCCTTTCGATGCCATTCCCGTTTCTGTCCTACCTGTGGCAACATGTACTCCATTGACAGGTCTACTTCCATGTCTTTTAAAATCATTGATGTCCAGCATCGACACTGTGTTTTTACCATCGCCAGCGAACTCCGACATTTTTTTCTCGAAGACCGTTCCCTTCTAAACTGTCTGTTCTCCGCTGTTAACAGCGTGGTCTCCCGTATGTTCCATAAGCTCAACAAATCAGAGTCCTTCACTCCTGGCTTTATCTGTGTCCTGCATACTTTTGGACGAGACTTAAAATGGAATCCCCATATACATTGTCTTGTCTCAGAAGGTGGGGTCGGCAATTCTCTGCTTTGGCGTCATATAAAACATTTCAACTTTAAGCTCCTTCGGGATTCTTTTCAAACCGCCCTGCTTAACGAACTGCATATACACCTTGGCAACTCCTTTAAAAAAGTAAAATCTACCATCTATGCTGACCACAAAAATGGTTTCTATGTCCGTGCCATGCCTAATAAATGCAATCCTTCCAATGTAATCAAATATATTGGAAGATATCTTGGCCGGCCTGTAATTGCTACTTCTCGTATCGATGCTTACGATGGTGACTTTGTTACCTTCCATTACAACCGTCATGAGGATAACAAACTTATGACTGAAAATCTTCCAGTCCTTGATTTTATTTCTCGTCTTACGCAACACATACCGGAAAAGCATTTCAAAATGATTCGCTATTATGGTATCTATGCAAGGCATTGTAAATCGGATTGTTATCTGCGACGAGCTATTTCCAAGGAAAAACATAAGATTCTCTTATCCTTTAACCGTTGGCGAGAATGTATCCTTTCCTCTTTTGGCTATGATCCTTTGAAATGTCCTAACTGTGGCAGCAAAATGCTTTTTCAAGAACTATATTTCAATCATAAACCTGTTTCTTTGCATGAATTATATGAAAAGGTAATGCGTAAGCACATGTGCCGGTCTCCCGCCCTAATTCCAAATCTTCCAACTCCAACGTTTTCGTGATACAATCAAACTATCTATCAGAAAGCGGAGGCTGTCACTATGGAATACATAACAGAAGCAGAACTTGCAAAGAAACTTCGAGAACAATATATTAAAGAACCGCCAGAAGGTGTAACTTCTGATGAAGTCCGTGAAATGAGTGATGAAGATCTCTTGGACATGGACTATTTTCTTCATGAATTTGACGATATTGATGATGACGATTTTGACGAAGAAGGGTTTTATCTCTTCTGATCCAGGATCGTCTGTTTCTCATGCCCGCCTCCCCCCGAGCTTTTTTAATTCAGAAGTTCTCCAAAAGGAGAACTTTCCTATAAAGTAAAAAGAGAGGACAGTCCGTATCTGGATTGTCCTCTTATGGTCATAAATTTTTTGCAAGCGATTTCAGCAACGCCGCCATTTCTGGATTGGCAAGCAGCTTTAGAAGCATTTCTTGGTCTGTCTGCGATGCCGTTTCAGCCTTTGTTTCTTCCTGCACTTCCTCCGCAGCGGGAGCATTTTTGCTTTGGTAAAATTGTTCTTCAAACCTCTGTGCATTTATCCGTCTGTCATCGTCTATGATATGGGAATACACATCAGCTACCATTTTGACCTGTGCGTGTCCAGAATCGCCCTGCACGGATTTCATATCGCCGCCGTTTAGCTTCAGCTTATAAGTGATGCTTGAATGGCGGAAGCTGTGAAAGACGACTGGCGGCAAATCATTATCCTTAATGAGTTTTGCCAATGCCCGATTGATGACCTGTCCCTCAATGGGTCTGCCGCAGGAAGAAGCAAATACCAGATTGAAGTCCATATATTCCTCCCCGAACAGCTCTTTGAGATTTTCTATATCCTCATGCCTTTTCATGAGCATTTCCGCTACCGTCTTAGGCAGGAAAATCTTTCGGATACTGGTCTTTGTTTTCGGCTCTTTCAGCACCAGAGCGGTGTGTGTGCTTGCCACCGCAGGCGGGAATTTGAATATAACGCCTTTTTCGCCCAACTGCTCCAGAGCATTTCGGTTGACACGTTGCAGCTCCTTATTCACGAAAATATAAGCACAATCGTTTTTAATGCTTCTTTCGGAAATATCAATACAGTCCCAAGTCAGACCGAGCATCTCACCCATACGCAGGGAACAGGAAAACGCAAGGTTTAACGCCAATGACAAATTATCATCATCGCAGACCTCTAATGCCTTGAATAAGGTTTCGGCTGTCCAGATGTCACGCTCCTTGTGTTCTTCTTTCGGGAGTGTGGCATTTTGTACGGGATTCCTTGACATCAGCTCCCACTTTACACCCTGATTAAAGGCGTTGCGGAGCAGCTTATGAATCTCTCTGACTGTATGGGCTGTGAGGTATTCATGGGTTGGCTTGCGGTTGTTGACTACCTTTGCCTTAACTGACAACAGGCTCTGGTAATATTTGTCCATCGTTCTCGGTGTCACTTCCTCCAGTTTCATATCCCCGATGAGCGGATTGATATAATTGAAAATCAAACTTCTTCTTGCTTCATAAGTTGACATTGCCCAAGTGTTCACGCCATAAATGGACATATATTCTTCAAGCAGGTCGCTGACGGTACTTGCGGTAGGGATGATAAATGTTCCCGTTTCCTGCTCAAATTCTACCTGCACCTTACGCTTTTTTGCTTCAGCATTGGTGGCAAAGGTTTCCCACTTTTGTCGTTTCACACCGTTTTCATCAGTATAGCTATAAACCACAGAATAACGGTTTTTTCTCTTTACGATAGATGCCATCTACAGCCACCTCCTATATTCTTGTATTGAGCCATTCGTCAAAGCTGCTCTTTATAATTCTAATGCCGCCATTCAGACGGACGCTCTGAAATACATTCTGTTTGATTAGCTTGTATGCAGTAGGGCGGCTTATCCCAAGTATCTGCCGAATTTCCGCAACAGAATAACTTTTTTTGTTCGGAGCATCCTGCGAAGCTCCATTTAATTCTGCAATTCGTTCTTCAAACATTCTGCCACCTCCTTATGTTCGGCAACTTTTTTATAATGGGATTGTGTCTTATACCAATCCTCAAAGCTGTCTATGTAAATCCGAGTATACATTCCAACCTTTACTGTCTGAAACGGCTGCTTTTGAAGCAGGTCGTAAAGGGTAGCTGTCGCAATTCCGAGCAAATCGGCTGTTTCTTGTACTGACATTGTGATAGCCGTCCAGTTCTTCCCTGGCGGGTCGCCATTGACCTTTTTATAATGAAGCTGATTAGCATACCAATCTTCAAAACTGTCTACCATCACACGCATCTTTCCTGCAATAATGATAGTTTCAAAATAATGCTTCTTAATAAGCCAGTAAGATTCTGTTTTTCCTAAACCGAGTAATCGCCGCATTTCTGGTACGGACATACTTTTTTTATTCATCGACTTTTCCTCCGTAATATCTTATTCGGCTCGTCAGCCGTTGCAATTTGCTATATAGCCAAGCGTTTTTGCTTGGCTATATAGTATTGCAATTCGGAGAAAAAGTGAAATGTGCGAAATCAGCTTTTCAGACCGTTTCGCACACTTGACAGGTATTCATTTGATTATCGAGCCATTCGTCAAAGCTCTTTTTAGATATACGGATATTTCCACCGATGCGGACGCTATGGAATACGCCCGATTTCACAAGACTATATGCGGAGTTTCTACCGATGCCCAAAATATCTTGTATTTCATCCACGGTGTAAATTCTTTTTTCATAAGGTATGCTCGGTATAGCTTCCGCTTCCTTATTTAATGTAGCAACTCTATCTTCAAACATCAGCAGACCTCCTTTTTCCCTTATGCACATTCTTAACACCGATACTGATAAGCAGGGGAGTAGTGATTTCTTCCATATAACACTCGTTAAGCTGCGTCAAGTGTTCTCTAAGCCGTTTTTTATCAATAGTGCGTATCTGTTCCAACAAAATAATCGAGTTGGCAGGAAGCCCCTCAATGCCGTTTAAATAGAAGTGTGTAGGCAAATCACTCTTTGATTTTTTACTTGTAATAGCAGCAACAATTACGGTAGGGCTGTGCCTGTTTCCTGTATCATTTGAGATGATAAGTACGGGGCGTGTTCCTCCTTGCTCCGAGCCAATAACAGGGTTAAGCTCTGCATAATAAATGTCGCCACGTTTAATAATTCTTTCCATAAGTGTCTGACCTCCCATCAGAATTTAGGCAGGTACATCCCGCCTATGTAACAGCCAGACACAAGGAAGTAATTAAGGTCGGGAGAGCATAAACAATTCTCTGTTTCCATAGACCGCCCTGCATCTGGCATTATGATAAAAGCATTTCAATTTGTCCTCGACGCCCCGAAATGCTATGGGAAGTCGCCAAACGGTCAGTAGCGAACTGACACCACAGGAGTTCCACCTCAACTGTCGTTCTGACAGAGCCGCCCTCATTGCCTGTGACGGGTTGGATACCGTTCGGACTGTGACTGGACGGGAGTACCATTATTCTCTTT
>ENA-OZLJ01000453-OZLJ01000453.1-human-gut-metagenome-genome-assembly--contig:-NODE-453-length-10039-cov-5.368790_pt1 | contig 10039 bp, 9 predicted proteins | sample MGYA00243859_ERZ653783 | MGnify/ENA primary metagenome ERZ653783 (study PRJEB26926, sample SAMN06164504) | human gut metagenome | biome: ENVO:00009003; feature: ENVO:2100002; material: ENVO:00002003... | reverse complement strand
ATAAGAGACAGATATATTTGCCGCGTTAAAAACCTTTAATAATTAAAACTATGAAGAAAGTTTTATCTCTGATGATTGTCGTTGCTGCCGCTGCCATGGTAAGCTGCGCCGGCAAACAGGCAAAACAGGCTGAAACCGTTGAAGTTGAGGCTACCGAGGTCGTAGAGACTCCTGCTTGCTGCGAGGAGCCTGCCGCTTGCGAGAAAGCCGATAGCTGCGCAACGGCCTGCGAGACTCCGGCAGAGACTCCGGCTCCTGCTGAAGCTGCCAAGTAATTTCCCTTTTCGGAACTTACGGGAGTATCCCCAAAGGATACTCTTTTTTTATGCCTCTTCCCCGGCGGGAGAGGTATTTTTTATGAAGCGGTGTTGTCCGATGTCAGATCTTGCGGGCACGCCAGTTGCCGTAACGCATATAAAGATAGGAAGCCGTGAGGGTGCAGCCGTAATAGACATGGTCGGCGGTCCAGCAAAGTGCGACATCGGCATGCAGTCCGTAAACCAGCAGCGCCGTATAAGCGACATAGACGATGCTGGTGCAGGCGACGATCGTGAGGGCCGTGCGGGTGTTGCCCGTACCCGATACGCTGAATTGATAGATGAAGGCGGCCGTGCAGGGAATGTTGGTAGTCAGCATTACCCAGAGCGAAGGGATGGCGTATTCGATCAGAGATACGTCGTCCGTATAGATGCGGAGCGTCCAGTAAGGAATCGCGGCTGCCAGGATGCAAAGCGGGAGGACGAAGCAGAAACAGAGGCGGATCATCTTCCGGCAGAGGGGCATGATCTGTTCGGCATAGCCTGCGCCGAGCAGGTTGCTTACCAGGGAGCTGGCTGTCGAGGCGAAGGCGTTGATGAACATGAAGATCAGCGACGATACGGCCCGCACGATGTTCGTGGCGGCCAAGTCGCGCTTGCCCAGGTGTTCGATGCAGAGGAAGAAGAGGAACCACGCGAGGAAAGCCACGCCCTGTTGGATCATCACCCAGACCGAAAGGCTCAGGATTTGTTTCTGCAGGGAAAAGTCGAATCCTGTGAATCGGAATTTATAGCGGCGCCAGTCGGTCCGATAGCGGGTGTAGAGTATGTAGAAGAGGGCGGATACGCCTTCCGAAATAGAAGAGGCGATCGCAGCGCCGGCGATGCCCATTTCGGGGAATCCGAATTTTCCGAAGATCAGCAGGTAGTTCAATACGACATTGGTGAGTACCATGACGATCGAGTTGATCGTCAGGATGCGCGTGCGGGTCGTGCCGACATAGAATGCCCGGAACATCGACCCGACGTAGGCGAAGAAGAAACCGTAAACCCGGTAGTCGAGGTACCGGACGGCGGCTTCCCGTACATCGGGAGCTTCGATCAGGGCTCCCATGATGCGGGCTGCGAAGACTTTCGAGAGGATGAACAGCACGAGGGCCATCAACAGCAGGAACGCCGTACTTTGCATGAACAGAGGGCCGATCTGCGAATACTCCTTGGCTCCGTTGCGGCGGGCGATGAGAATCTGGGCGCCGATGCTGAACCCGAATCCCAGCATGAAGATCATCAGGTAGAAGATACCCGCCAGGGCCGAAGCCCCCAATTCCGCCTCTCCGACGCGTCCCAGATAGGCCGTATCTGTCAGTCCGATCAACTGCTCCATCAGCAGGCAGACCAGCACCGGGAAGGTGATTTTCAGGATTTTCTTGTTCGTATAGCGCATTGGAAACGTCGGTTTCAGTGCACAAAAATACTCTTTTTTCCGCAATCGTATTTATAACGGGCTGTTTTTGGAAATTTGCAGGACAATACCCCCTCGAGTGTTGTCCGGAACAAAATATTTTATAGTTTTGTGGTGTCGGTTTCGTCCGACAGACATATTTTGATGAAAGTGTTTCGCTTTTATCCTTGATAAGAAATCTGACAGTTTCAAGCAAGACGAGGATAACGACAACACTCATCATCTGTTTCGGTATGTGTATATTATTCCAATCGCTCCATACTGAACAGGTGTGGGGTATTGTGTTGGTTTATTCGTCTTGGGTTTTGTCAGAACCTCTTATCAGATAAACGAACGGCTCCACACTTTCTTTTTTATCCCCTAATTATAACCCGCCATGTCGGAGCCGGGTGGCAACAGACTTTTATAATTATGAAAAAAATGCTTGCTTTATTGGCCGCCTGTCTATGGTTGGCGGGGTGTAGTGGTGATGGACCGGATGGAGGGTCGGGGAATTTGAATATTGTATTCGACTGTTCAATGCCGCTGCAGGTTGTTGCCGGTGAAACCTGTGAGGTTGGATATACGTTGGAAGGGGCGAGTGAAAATGCACGAGTGAGGGTTGTCGCTCCGGACGGCTATCGGGTTCAGGTCATCGAAACGAATTACTGGTCGGGGAAAATCGTTATCTATCTGCCCGATGCTGCGACGGACGAGCGGATTGTCGTGATCCTCTCCGATGAAGGGAACGAGACAGTAAGCCGTTATATCGATTTAGAGGTCAAGGCGAAATCGGATGTTGTTTTTGATCTTTCCGCCAACTCCTACCTTATCGAGGCTGAAGGCACCTCTTTGCGAGTAATGCTTATTACGAACATCGATTACACGGTTGAGATTGCTGAGAAAGATCGGACGTGGATCAGTGTGGAGACCTCCCGTACCGATCAGCGAGAAGAGTCGCTCGTATTCTCTTTCCGCCCCAATTCCGATGTGAAAAGCCGCCAGGCTACGGTTAGACTGGTGGATTCCGAGGGGAATTTACTGGACAGTATCTGTTTTACACAGGCTACTTCGGGCTCTGTCAACGTCAGACTCGAACGTGCCGATGTCTGGACCCAGGTGATTTGGTTGTCCGGCTCGTGTGCATCCGATGTTGCGCAGGCGGGCTTCCGTTATCGGAAACAAGGTGATAAAGAGTGGGTGGAAGTTGCCGGAGCGGGTTCGAGCAACGGTTTTTCTGCACACGTAGAAGCCGAACCAGAGACGACCTACGAGATAATGGCCTGCTGGCGAGATGAGGAGAGTCGGATTCATATCGTGACTACGCTGCCCGCATTGAAACTCCCGAACGGCGACTTTGAAGAGTGGAATTTCTCGGAGGAGGGGGCGTTTTGGGCAACTTCAATCGTGAGGGGTTACCCAGAGATGGGATTGCCCCAACCGACGATTCGCCCCGGGAGTTCTGGGAAATATGCCGTGAAACTCCAGAAAGAAGAGTGGGGTAGTATAGTAAAAGATTTATATGGAGGGCATATTTTTACTGGGATAAATGTAGATCCTGCTGCTGGTAGTGGTGTTATTGGGGTGCTTTCAATGCTTTGGAATATTTACGGACAGCTTTTCGAAGCGACACCGACTGCTTTGCGGGGGTGGTTGCAATGCAGGAACGTGATGAGTACAGATACGAAGGAGCAGGAGGCGACAATTAGGATCGCATTGGGAACATGGTCTCCGGCACCAGATCATGACGTTAAAATCCCGGAGCATCCTGTTGTTGATCAGTATCTTGAAGAGGCCTTGGATCCATCCTGTTCCGATTTGATTGCTTACGGTGAATTGCAAGTGGCTGAGGATGTCGATTGGCAGCAATTTACGATTCCTCTGGAGTATTTACGAACAGACCGGAAACCGACTCATTTGATAATTGCCTGTGATGCAGGCTCCAGAATCCTTTGCCTGGATGATTTCGAGCTGCTTTACGACTATAATTTTTAACCCTGAAATAAGAAAAAACTATGGAACAGAAAAACGAACAATCGGTTTATGAAGTAATGACCAAGTATGCCGGAGAGGTGATTGCGGAGATGGCGGGTGAAATTTTTACGACCCGCAATTTTATCGAGGCATTTGTCGATAAACATGAAATTATCTATGTCGAGTTATTATTTGCGGCCTATAAAAACGATCGGTCGCGTGTATTTCATCGGGTTCATTCCCAAATCGGAGCGTATTTGTCCGAGAATCAGGAGAAACTCGACATAAAGAAGACACGACGGTTGATGACTCGTAATCCGTTCGGACGGGAGAATGAAGTGCAGGAGTGGCGGAAGAAGGAGTGATTTTAGTGAAATAGTGGGTGTTTTAGGCTTGAAGCAGGCTTCTAATTAAATTGCTAAAAGTGTTTAATACGATGGATGCTTTTGTGGAAATTTTACTTGGGTTAACACTTGCGGGAATAGTTGTGTTACTTGTATGGCGGAGGCACTTGAAGAAGAAAAAGGATAATATGCGAAAGGAATCCTTGTCAAACGATGAATGTGCGTCGGCGGTTGATTTGACTTTATTTCCGGAGGTAAAAGATAATTCCGAAGAGTCGTTGTTGATCCATTGTCCTGCTTGCGGATTGGAGGTGTCGCGTTATGCTCCGACATGTCCCCGATGCGGACATTCGATTTACTTGATAAGGCCTCTCCAACAGGAAACGGTGATAAAGGTTATTCCGACGGATCAGAGGAAACCCGAATCGACCCGGGAAACCACTGGATGTCTCTCTTCTTTTTTCGGTTATGTTTCTTTGGTAGTAGGAGCCGTTTTGTTTAATTTTATCGGTTATTTTATCGTTCTCGTTATTTTAACCCTTTGTGGGGTATTTAGTTTCGGAGAAGCGGTGTTTTTATTGCTCGTTGGAATTGTGTTGGCTTTTCTGTTTTGGCCGCTTGTCGCGTCATTTGCATTGCTGAATTTTCTCGATTGATATAATACGATGGAATTTTACGGATAAAATGAGGTGAATAAATGCATAGCGGCGACCTTTTAAGGTCGCCGCTATGCATTACCATAACATTATTCTATTTTTCGAGCCGGCCCTTGTACTTGTCGATCTGGCGTTTGAGCGCTTCGATCGAGAGATCGACCGCCTCCTCGAAACTTTTGCCCCGGCTCTCGGCCACCAGGTCGTCTCCCGGAATATGGAGGTTGATCGTGGCGACTTTATTTCCGAGTTCGTGGTCTTTATCCAGTTTCAATATGACGTCGGCTCCGATAGCCCGTTCGACAAAACGGTCGAGTTTGTCCATTTTGTGCTCTACGAATTCGACCAACTTCCTGTCGGCGTCGAATTTTACGGATTGAATTTGTACGTTCATAATACTATGTTTTATAAGGTTCGTTATCTGCGGAACTGTGCTCCGGCCGATCAATTCTGTTGTTTTGTTTGCTCCGCTCCGTTTTTCTCGCGCGGGTGAGCTTTGGAATAGATCTTCTGCAACTTGGCGATGCTGTTGTGCGTATAGACCTGCGTCGCCTGCAGGGACGCATGTCCGAGCAATTCTTGTATCGCCCTCATGTCGGCGCCGTTGTTGAGCAATTCGGTGGCGAAGGTGTGCCGGAGTACGTGCGGACTCTTTTTGCCCTGAACGCCGCCCTGTCGCAATTGGCTCTGTACGGTCCGATAGACGGTGCTGCGGGAGATTCGTTTTCCTTGCTGATTTAAAAATAGTGCTTTTTCTTTAGAAATGCAAATTCCCTGCCGGTCAATTTCGTCCAAATAGTGCAAAATTTTTTCCCGGACGGGCGGCAGGATCGGGACGATACGCTCTTTATCGCCCTTGCCACGGACTTTGAGTGCGGTATAGTCGCCCGAGAAATCGTCGCGGTCGATACCTACGAGTTCCGCAAGCCGCAGTCCGCAACTGTAAAACAGGAGAACGATGAGCGAATTTCGGACAAATTTGAATTCCGGACTTTCGCTCTCCCGGTCCAGTTCGTCGAGAATCCCCTCCATGCGTGTCGAGGGAACGAATGCCGGGATTCGCCGGGAGGTTTTCAGTGCGTGGATGCGGTACATGACCTCTTTGTCGATTCGCCCCGTACGGTGGAGGTAACGGAAGAAACTCCGCAGGGAGGAGAGCTCCCGGTTCATCGAGGCGGCTCCCAGATGTTTTGTTTCCGTACGGTGCACGATCCATTCGCGGACGTCTTCCACGGTGATTCGCCGGGGATCGAAATCCGCTTCCGGAACATCGAGCCACTCAAGGAAGTTTGTCACGTCACGGCGGTAATTCTGCACCGTCAATGGGGAAAAGCGGCGGACCGTCGCTAAGTATTGCAGAAATTCTTGGAGCATGAAACAAAGATACTGTTTTTCTGTCGCATTTATAGAACGCGATCGGAGAAGAAATGCGTACGGACCCAATGGGAAAATTTTGTCATCCGGAAAAGAGGAGCGTCGTCGGACAGTGCGAAGGGGTGTGTCGGAGTATTGCGTTCGTCAGGGATGACGCCTTGTATGGAAAAAGCAAAACCCCGTCAGAGGAAACTCTGACGGGGTTCTGGTGCCCAGGACAGGAGTCGAACCTGCACGCCTCTCGACACACGCACCTGAAACGTGCGCGTCTACCAATTCCGCCACCTGGGCATCATGGAATTACGGTGTGCAAAAGTAATACTTTTTTCTTAAATGCAAATATTTTGGGGCGATTTTTTCGAAAAAAACTACTTGTTGAAGTATTTATAGTGAAAAATCAGCAGATAAACCACGGCTACCGAGATATAAGCATCGGCCAGGTTGAAAACTGCACCGAAGAAGTAGTTGCGGCTATCGACCAGGAAATCGAGGAATCCGGGAACGCTGTTCCACTGAAAGAGCGGAAAGTAGAACATATCCACGACTTTGCCCATCATGAATCCTGCGTAGTGGCCTCCGAAATGGGCGACCGTGTCGGGTGTGGAGGCCGAGAAGATCAGCCCGTAAAAGGCGCTGTCGATGATGTTGCCGATCGCTCCGGCCAGAATCAGCCCGAATCCGATCAACACTCCTTTGGGCGCTTTTTTGCGCATGAAATGGCGAATCAGCCAGATCAGTGCGACGACCATGCCGATCCGGAAAAGACCTAAAAGCAGCTTGCCCCAGTCCATCGTTCCCGGCGTGGCGATGTGCATGCCGAAGGCCGCACCTTTGTTTTCGATGAAGTAGAGCTGAAACCAGTCCGGGATGAGTATGATGGCCTCTCCCAGAGTCATGTGGGTTTTCACCCATATCTTGAGGGCCTGATCGAGGATCAGCAGCAGAATGACAAGGAGTGTGAGTTTTTTTCCGTTCATGACGCTTGTTTTGGATAGGGGCAAATTTACTTAAAAAAATCGGTTCTTGACAAAAAAGATAGTTTGCGGGTTTCGATTATTCGTATTTCCTAAAAAAATACTTACCTTTAATGGCTGAATTTGCCATCTTATAGTATCTGCCGTGTGAAAATCCATTCGGGATATTTTTGAAATCCTATTCGAAATGAAGTGGAAAATGGATGGCGGGTTCTGAGAGCAGGATTGTTGAATGTATTAATTTAATGGTTATGAAAAAAGTTTATTGGACTCTTGTCGCAATTTTCGTTGCGGCCGCTTTAGGTGGATGTGTAAATGATCCGACCGAAATGGAGAATGCGCCGGACATGAGCGCCGGAAGTCGTAAAATTCTTACCTCGGCGGAAGCGGAGGCGGGTGAGTTACTTGTGAAATTTTCGAAGGAGTCGATCGCTGCTGTCGAGGCGGGAGTGACGCGTTCCGAATCTACGCGTACGGGTATTCAACCTTTTGATGCGGCTCTGAAAGAAATTAGTGCCGTATCCGTTGAGCGGGTAATCCCTGTGGTTGAGCAACATGAGGCCGACGCTCGGGCTTCGGGGTTGCACCGTTGGTATCGGGTGAGGTTCAACGATCAGGTGTCGCTGGACGAAGCAGCTCGCAAATTGGCCGCTGTCGAAGATGTAGAGGTTGTTCAATATGACGGATATGTTGCCCGGAATTTTACGGAAATGTCGGCTGTACCTTATAATAATGTATGGAGTTCGGATCGGGACCAAATTAATACGCGTAGCGGAGAAACTCCCAAATTCAACGATCCGATGTTGAATAAGCAGTGGCATTATAAGAATACGGGAGATGAAACGCTGGTGAGTCCTATTAAGGAGGGATGCGATATCAATGTCGAACCCGCATGGGAATTTTGTACGGGCGATCCTTCGATCATCGTCGCCGTCATGGATGAGGGGGTAATGTATAAGCATGAGGACCTTGCAGCCAATATGTGGGTCAATCAGGCGGAATTGAACGGTCAGAAGGGAGTGGATGACGACGGTAACGGATATGTCGATGACGTCTATGGCTATAATTTTGCCAAAGACCAAGGGGATATAACGTGGACGGATCCCGAGGATAGCGGTCATGGAACGCATGTGGCGGGGACGATCTCTGCCGTGAACAACAATGGTATCGGCGTCTGCGGTATCGCGGGCGGCAGCGGAAACAACGACGGGGTGAAGATTATGTCTATTCAAATTTTTGCCGGACGGTATCAGAGTACGATAAGCCGGAATGTTGATGCGATCTATTATGCAACCAGTATGGGGGCTTCTATCCTGCAGTGCAGTTGGGGGTTGATGAGTGGTGCGATCAATTCGGATGAACAGTATTTGGACGAAAGAAGTATTGAAGCCAATGCGTTCGCCCATTTTATTAATACGAAACGTCCGGGTAGTCCGCTCAACGGCGGTATTATCATTTTTGCGGCTGGTAATGAAGCAGGAGCCTGTGGTTATCCTGCGGCATATCCTTCGGTGGTTTGTGTGACTTCGCTCAGTACGGATTTTACGCCTTCGGTCTTTACGAATTACGGGATGCCGGCAGATATTGCTGCGCCGGGCGGTGATCTGTATTATCACAAAAATCACAGTGATGCCGGTCAGGTTCTTTCGACGGTTCTGAAATTGGATGGTATGTATGCCTACATGTCCGGCACGTCGATGTCCTGCCCGCATGTTTCCGGTGTCGCGGCCTTGGGTCTTTCGTATGCCAAACAGTTGGGTAAGACGTTCGAACCGGATGAGTTCCGTGATATGGTACTGGCTTCGGTGAACGATTTGGATCCGTATCTGACCGGTGTCAAGAAACATAACAACGGTACGATGAACCTAGTCGAGTATAAGGGGAAAATGGGTTCGGGTATGATCGACGCCTACAAGATGCTGATGGCTGTACGGGGTACTCCGGCGATCACGGTCGAGCAGGACAAGCCGACGACGATTTCGCTGTCGAAATATTACGGGGATGTTACTGCACTTTCTTGTATGCTGGAGGTGAGCGATGCGGTGAAAGATAAGTTGGGGCTTACGTTCACTGTCGAGGGTAACAATGCTACGATTACTTGCTCAAAGCAGAGCGCCGGTCTTGTGACGGTTAAGAGCTCTGTCGGTGGAACGTCGATGAGCCGCGAGGTTGCGATCATTTGCCGTGCGAAGGCGGCTTCGAACGGCGGTTGGCTGTAAGCCTCTCGTTGATTGAAAAATGGCGGAGCGACTGTATGGTCGCTCCGTTTTTTTTGATTATATATTCAAAATGCAACCGGCTCTGTGCTGGGCCGACTGCGATGTATGCTTCGACCTTTCCTCGATGCTCCCTTCTTGAAGATTGAGGTAGAACCGAATAACGGCCTGTGGGTTGTGGGTTATCGTTGAAATCGAAAATATTTCAATGTATCGGTATCCGACGGTTGCTTATTCGCCGCATGCGGCTATGTGTGTAATTCGACTCTCCCTAAATTTTTCTTCGGAGGGAATTTGTCCGTTATACTTTCAATGAGGGACACAAGCGGATATAATTATATCTATTATAAATAGGTATCTGGATGTAAATGGAGAAAAATTACATTTTTCGATATAAAAATCATTAAAACATTTGCAGATTCCAAAATAATCCCTACCTTTGCATCCGCATTTGAGAAAAACAGTTGCTCGAATAGAAGTTTAATCCGGTTTTCGGATGACGGAGCAAAAAAAGGAAAATGCAAAAGTTCTTGAGAAAAGATTTGGTGGATTGAAAAAGATTACATATCTTTGCAGTCCGAAACGTGATGGAAAATCACGGCTCTTTTTGAGATTGGTTCTTTGAATTACTGGTAATATTGAGAGAAAAAGAAATGTAGTATTTATCTGTCAAATTCCTTTAAGGAAATTAAGTAGTCAGGACTCTAACAAAACATTATTCTTTATACAATGGAGAGTTTGATCCTGGCTCAGGATGAACGCTAGCGGCAGGCTTAACACATGCAAGTCGAGGGGCAGCATAATGG
>ENA-OZLJ01000432-OZLJ01000432.1-human-gut-metagenome-genome-assembly--contig:-NODE-432-length-10249-cov-3.796939_pt1 | contig 10249 bp, 10 predicted proteins | sample MGYA00243859_ERZ653783 | MGnify/ENA primary metagenome ERZ653783 (study PRJEB26926, sample SAMN06164504) | human gut metagenome | biome: ENVO:00009003; feature: ENVO:2100002; material: ENVO:00002003... | reverse complement strand
GAATAAATTTTTGGACATTAAAAAATTTATTTAATCAAACAAAATTATACACCAATTCTTTTGCCGCAAGCGACAAAATTACGCTTGACTTTATAGAACAAGTGTTCTATAATTGAATAAAAACAAATGTTCGAGGTGATGCGTTGTGAATATTAATTGTGCCGTTGACAAAAGCAAATATAAAAAAGACAGGGTTATTCTTCACAGCGACTGTAACGGATTTTATGCGAGCGTTGAGTGTTTGCATCATCCCGAAATCAGAAACAAACCTGTTGCCGTGAGCGGTGATGCGGAAAATCGGCACGGAATTATTCTTGCTAAAAATGAAATTGCGAAGAAGTATAATATAAAAACAGGTGAGGCAATCTGGCAGGCAAAGCAGAAATGTCCCGACCTCATAACCGTTCCTCCCCACTTTGATTTGTACAAGCGATTTTCAAAAATGGCGAGGAGAATTTACAGTGAATACACCGACAAAATCGAGCCGTTCGGACTTGACGAGGCATGGCTTGATGTTACCGACAATAAGAATATGAACGGCAAAGAGATTGCACTCGAAATTAATCGCCGTATAAAGCAGGAACTCGGAATAACCGTAAGCATCGGAGTCAGCTTTAATAAAATTTTTGCCAAATTCGGAAGTGACTATAAAAAGCCTGACGCTATAACGGAAATCACACGGAAAAATTACAGAGATATTGTGTGGAACTGTCCTGCAAAAGACCTTTTGTATGTTGGCAGAGCAACGGGCAGAAAGCTTGAATCTATCGGCATTTATACGATTGGAGATATCGCAACCGCAGATGTTACGCTGTTGCGGTCATATCTCGGAAAATGGGGCGACCTAATTTACGGCTTTGCAAACGGATACGACTCTTCCCCTGTTGCCCATATGAACGAAAACAGCGAGGTAAAGTCAATCGGTAACTCAACCACAACGCCGAAAGATATGGTAACCTTTAACGATGTAAAACAGGTTATATTCGTTTTGTGTGACAGCGTTTGCAGAAGAATGCGTGAACAGGGTTTTATGGCAAAAACGGTTTGCATTACGATTCGTGACAACGAGCTGATGTCATTCAACCGACAGCACACAACGGAAATCCACACAAATCTTACAAAGGATATAACAAATACGGCTATTGAGCTTTTCAAAAAAAGCTATAAAATGGAAAAGCCGCTGAGAAGTATCGGGGTGAGCGTTACGGATTTTATTCACGATGATCAGCCGCACCAGATGAGCCTTTTGCGTGATGAAAAGCGACTTATTCAGAACGAACAGCTTGACAAAACACTTGACAGATTAAAAAAGCGATTCGGCAATTATGCTGTTCGCCCTGCCGTTTTGCTCGATGACAAGGAGCTTTCGGATTTTAACCCAAAGGAGGATCATACAATTCATCCTGTCGGATATTTATGATAACGATGCATCTTAGGCGAAAAATTAAAGATGTTTCTCTGATTTTAAGGGAGGTAACAAACTATGAAAAAGTATGTTAAAGTTACTGCCACATTTGATTGTGACGGAGATCTTATCCCCGAATATATTGTGTGGGATGACGGAAGGAGATACCGCATTGACAAAATTTCCGATGTGCGGTATGCGGCGTCTCTCAAAGCAGGCGGTGCGGGAATACGCTACACCTGCCATATCCTCGGCAAAGAACGATACCTGTTTTTGGAGGAGAACAGGTGGTTTGTCGATGCCAAACAATAAGCGGAGGATTATATGCATAAGGTCAAAGCAAAAGGAATTTTATCTGCCGCAAACGGCATGAACATTTACAGAGGATGTCAACACGGATGCATTTATTGTGACGCACGCAGTAAATGCTATCAGATGAATCACCGATTTGAAGATATTGAGGTGAAAGAAAATGCCCCGGAATTACTTGAAAATGCTTTAAAAAGGAAACGCAGAAAATGTATGATTGGTACGGGTGCGATGAGCGATCCGTACATTCCCCTTGAAAAAGAACTGAAACTGACACGAAGATGTCTTGAAATAATCAACCGCTACGGATTCGGTGTAACCGTACAGACAAAATCGGCATCTGTTATGAGAGATATTGACCTATTTACGAAAATAAACGATAAAAGCAAGGCTGTGTTACAGATGACGCTTACAACGGCAGACGAAAGCCTTTGCAGAATAATTGAACCGAATGTTTCCGTTACTAAAGAAAGATTTGAAACGCTCAAGGGATTTCACGAAAACGGTATTCCGAGTGTTGTGTGGTTTTCTCCGTTTTTACCGTTTATAAATGATACAAAAGAAAATATCGACGGACTTTTAAAGTATTGCATTGACGCAAAGGTTCGTGGAATAATATGCTTTGGCATAGGTCTTACTCTGCGTGACGGTGACAGAGAATATTTTTACAGCCGGCTTGACAAACACTTTCCGAATATGAAGGAACGATACATTTATACATACGGAAATTCATATCAGCTTATGAGCAATAACAATAATGTTCTGATGAACAGGATTTCAGAAGTTTGCAGAAATCACGGAATTATGTTCGGAGTTGAAAATGTGTTTTCGTATTTGCATAAGTTTGAAAGCAAAGCCGAACAGCTAAGTCTGTTTGACGGAATATAGAAAAATAAAAAAGATATACGGCAGAAAATTTTACCGTATATCTTTTGTTTTTTAAGTATTCACTGTTTTACAAATGTGATTTCATAGTCGTTATATTTAAGCACGACAGCCGAAACTTTACCGTTCTTTTGTGTGAGTGCGGCGGATGTATTTGTTCCGTCATCAAATGACAAATTGACTTTGTCCGAAGCTGACACGGTATATTTTCCGCTGTGAGTTCCGTCATCCGGACTTCCCGGCGAAAGCCATAAAGTAAAAGTGCCGTCATCGGAAAATGACATAGAACCCTGATAAGCGCTGTAATTTGTGTTGTAAACCTCACTCATTTCAACCTCATCACCGCTCGCATTCTTAGCACCTTCGGGAACCCATGCAGATGAGGTAAGCTCGGCGGTTACTGACGGTGAAAGCACATTAACGGCAACGATTGCCGCAATGATAAATATGCAGGCGGCAATAACCGATGAAACAATTGCTGTTGTTTTCTTTTTCTTATTCTTCTTTTTTACAGCCCTGTTAGCCTCAAATTTTGCATAGTCAGGCTTTTTAACAGATTTTTTACTCATTTAATCACCGATATTTTACTTAAAGGATACAATAATTCCGCCGTAGTTTACGGTAATTTCAGCAGGAACATCACCGTTCCATTCGGTTACGGCAGCAATAACATTTTTATCGTTGGAATATGTTATTACAACGGAGTCGCCCTCAACGATGTACGCACCCGAATTTGCCGAGGCACTTGTGATTCCGTCAATGAATGTTCCGTCCTCATTAAAAGTAAATCCACCGCCTGAATAAGCAGAGCCGAAAAGATCTCTCAAAGAATATTCTTCAGAAGAATTTTCGTCTTTTGCATAGTACGGAATAAGAGTTGCACTGAATTTTGGCTTTTGCTTCTCTCCGCTGATTGTCGGAACAACAATTTCACTGTCATTTGAAGATGTTTCGGCTGTGTATCCCTGTTCTGTCGGCTCTTGTGAAGCTTCGCCCGATTTGGTTGCAGGCTGTGTGGTTTCGGATACAGAGTCGGAAACATTCTGTGTTGAGTTTGTATTATCGGCGGTTGTTGAAGCAGCCGCAGTCGGTACTGTTGTTGCCGAATTATTATTTTTACCCGAAAGATTCATAAACAGGATAACCGCACCTGCAATTACTGCAACAAGTACAACAACACAAATGATTATTATCAATGATTTTTTTGAACTTTTAACTGCGTGTTTACCGCTCATTTTGCGTTCTTCCTTTCTTCAGCCTCTTTTTTAAGCTTTAAAAGATAACTTCTTTTCATCATTTTTCCGTTATAGAAAATAAATTCATCACCGTCAGCCGATTCATCAATTTCGAGATCCGAATAATCTTCTGCGACAGGCTCTTCATCATCATGGAACTGACCTTTGCGTCTGTTCTCCATTTTCTTATCAATTGTTTTGCTCTTTGAATCCTTGTCAACAATCATTGAATACATATTCTTATAAACTGCAGAATTGATTATAAAAGATAAAATTGACGGAACAATGAACAATGCAAGAACAATTGTGAAAATGATGAGCAGTACCGGAGTAAAACTGCACATAAGCACTGTTGCACAAACGAGAAATAAAATAAGAATTCCGAAAACTGCAAACAGATTGTGTTTAAGCTCACCGATTGTCATAAGTGCGCTGTTTTTGTAAATATCCTTCATCTTGATATCAAAAGTAACCGTCATAGGCGGAACATAGAAGAACATAAACAGAAAGAAAATTGCAATTAAAATACAAATAACAAGCGGAACATAAAACATTCCGTTCTTTGAACCGAGTCCGAGATAAAGGACAATTGAGTAGTAGCTGATAAAAACAGCGGAATACATCACAACGCCGTGTATGAGGAATCTGAGCAGATTTTCCTTTATTCCGCCGATGAAATTTGAGAAAACATCAACATTTTCCTCTCCCCTTACCATATGGGAAGTAACCTGAGTTACGCCGGCATAAAACGGAAAAAGCGGAATTATCGTAAGAAAATATATAAACATTGAATTAAGACCCGTAAGGGTATTAATCAAAAAGAAAATTCCGAATATTACGGCAAACGGCAATGCAAAAAGCACATTTGTTAGCAAAAGTCGTGGTAAATTGTGAAACAATGACGAGAAAAATCCTGTCAATGCTACAGCGTTCTTTTCCGATGCCATAGCGCCCTCCAAAATTAAAAATTGAACGCTCCCGAAAACAAGCACCACAAAGCCGTGTCCAGCAAGGTTGAACAAAAGGTCATTATGAGTGCCGAAACAGATCGGGAACAAAAATCAATCACCTCATTTTTCAAAGAATTTGTTTGATGAGAATGACCGATTAAGCTGAAAAACATCTGTTTTGAAATTTCAAAAGCATATGCCGACAGCTTTACAAGTGCCAGACAGAACAAAAATGTTCCCGGCAACACAACAAGCAGATAAAAACCTGCTCCTTTAAGTGAATATGTAATAATAAGATATGCCGCAGTAAGTCCTGTTCCAAAGCCTTTAAATGCTGAAACAAACGGCAAAAACGGTATTCCCCACGGTGCAAGTCCCAAGAGGAATACAACCGTGAGAAATATAAAATCAGATGCAAAGCAGGCGCAAAATGTGCTGACGGCATTCTGACCGAGCCTTGCATCAAGATTTGTAGTAAACAGAAAATCAAGGGAATCAAGCATTTGCTTATCGGCTTTTGATGCATAAATTGAACCGAAAACAAGTCCGGTAAGAAAAGCCGAAACAAAGATAAGCACCACGGAATATCGCCTTATAAAAAATCTGACATCAGACGGTGAAATTCCCTTTGATCTGCGAAAAAGATAACGCTTTTTAAAAGAAAATACAATGCTTTTCATAAAATACATTCCTCTCATTGGTTGTCCGTTAAAATATATGAGGAATGTATTCATTTTATGTTAAGGCAAAATTATTTGCCAAGCTCCTCTGCCCTCTTTGTACAAGCGTCCATGCCGTCAAGAACAGCCTCATAGAAACCGTGTTCTTTAAGCTTATCCATAGCGGCAATTGTTGTGCCTCCCTTTGAGCAAACCCGGTCTATGAGTGTTTCAACAGGCTCACCGCTGTCACGGAGCATTGCTGCCGAACCCTCAAGAGTTGCACAGACAAGGTTCATGGCCTTGTCATAGTCGATTCCGCAATTCTTTGCGTAATCAGCCATAGCCTTTGCAAAAAGATAAATATAAGCAGGGCTGCTGCCGTTTACCGCAATTATTTCATTCATATGGCTTTCGTCAATATATTCACAAACACCGCTGCCTGCAAACATATTGTAAACGATTGTTTTGTCATCATCGCTGATATTCTCAGACGGACAAAGGGCTGTTGCACCCTTTTTGAGCAAGAGAGGCGTATTAGGCATAACCCTTACAACAGGGCAGTCACACTCAAGACCTTTTCTTACATATGCAATAGATATGCCTGCGGCAATTGATACTACGGTTTTGGCTGTTGTAATGCTGTTTTTGAGAGACTCAAGAACTTCGGGATAATTCTGCGGCTTGACTGCAAGAACAACAATTGAGCTGTTCTTTGCAATTTCATCGGCAGATGTCATTACATTTGCACCCATATTTTTCATAGCGGCACACTTTTCTTCGCTTACATCAAAAACATTGATAAAATCAGCCTTGCCGTCGTTTTGTGCCATAAGTCCTTTTATAATGGCTGTTGCCATATTGCCTGCGCCTATGAAACCTATTTTTTTCATTTTAAGACCTTCTTTGCAAAAATTAATATCAGATACCGAAACTCGGGTTTGAGTAACATGAGAAATGGAATTTGTGATAATTGTGCTGACCGTCACGGTCATAATCGCCGTAGAGGAATGTTTCCGCCTCGTCAACTCTTCTGTACAAAAGTCCCCAATAGCAAGAACCTGCCGCATGGTGATACTGCAAAAGTGCATCAATAAGGTTCTGCTTATTGACATTATTCAAATCTCTTGAACCGCCCGAAGCAGAAACATAGTCCTTGTGGATATATCCTGTTGTGCCGTTTGAAAGCTTAACTTTATACCAGTTTGTGTTATAACGCTTGCCGTCAACAAATTTAAGTTTTGTTCCGTAGTTCATACGGGTAACAACGGAGTAGTTAGTTCCTGCACCTCTTCTGAGGTTTACATCTGAACCTGTAACCGTACCCGAAGCGCCTGCTTTGATAGTACCACTTGAACCTGTGTTCAAGAGAACAGACTGAAGTTCGGAATCATTGTAGAACACACCGCTGCCTACATTGTATGCAAAGCACACAAGTGCGTCAAACTGTCGCTGATTGAACTTTATACCGTTATTTACAAGGTAGGAATTTGTTGTGGTGGTATATCCGCCCTTGTTCACGGTCTGGCAAAGATAAGCATATGCCTGATTTGAAGTTATGTTGTTGTAGAACTGTTCGCCTGAAATTACAACCTTACCGTAACCGAGTGTAGGATCGGTTGTAATGCTGTCTGCTGTGACTTTCGAGAGAAATCCCTCATAGTTTGCAATAAGCTTGATTACCTCGTCACTCGCTCTGCGCTCGGCACAGGCTGTGGTGGTTTTATTGGTTGTTGAGGTTACAAACACCTCGCCCTCACCGCCGCCTGCCGTGGTGTAATACTTTGATTCGGTTTTAAATTTAGAATATGCCTTAACAGACCATTTGCCTGATTTTGAAAGCTTTTGTGTACCTGTCCAGATATAGGAGTTACCGTCTTTAACCTTGCTTGTTGCGGTTACCTTATAAGAGGTTGAACCGTTTGTAACTACAAAATACACGCCTACCCTGCCTGTGTCGGTAATAGCCTTAAAGCTTACATTTGAATTAAGCGGAGCGGAGTTTGGTGACGCATAGCAGAAACGCACGCTTTCCCTCGGCATAACATGGATAAGACAGGTTGCCGCACCGTATGATGTTGAGGCAGTGATTGTTACATAGCCCTTGCCTACCGTGTCAACTACACCGTTCTTAACTGTTGCGATTTTCGTATTTGAACTTGACCATGTGACACCGCTTGTTCTTGATTTCAAAAGCATTGACTTCTGCCACGGAAGATTTACATTGCTGTTGGATATATTTACAGATGAGCCGGATTTTACGGTAATTTTGCAGGTTGCAGAATGCGAACCGCTTTTCGCAGTAATTGTTGCAGAGCCTGCTTTCTTGGCTGTTACAATACCACGAGAGTCAACGGTTGCAACGCCTGTATTTGAGCTTGACCATGAAACACTTCCGGACGCTGTTGCAGTAATTGCAAATCTGTTGCCTGTGAAAATTGATTTGCTTGATACGGAAAGCTTAACAGATGAACCTGATGACGGTTTTGCGGTTGTAGGCTGAGTCGTCGTAGGCTGTGTCTGACCGTTCATCTTAACATAGTCTTTTTTTACATAGCCTGTTTTTGAATTTGATTTAAGCTTAATATTATACCAATCATTGTTATAAAGCTTTGTGCTTACAAAAGTAACCTTTGTATTTACTCTCATACAATCAACAACCGAATAGCTTGTACCGGCACCGCTTCTGAGATTTACATAATCGTCTGTTATATAACCGCTTACAGTTGACGCTGACGCAGTCGGCTGAGTTACAGGTTTGGTTGCCTTTGTTGTAGGTTGGGTTGCCTTTGTTGCAGGTTGGGTTGATCTGTTCATTTTTACATAGTCTTTCTTTATGTAACCTGTTTTAGCAGTTGAAGTAACCTTAACCTTATACCAGGCGGAGTTGTAGAGTGAAGTGCTAACAAAAGTAAGCTTAGTATTCTTTCTCAGGCAATCAACAACAGAATAATTTGTGCCTGCTCCTCTTCTGAGATTTACATAATCATCAGAAACATAACCTGTTACGCTTGATGCCGTTGCCGAAGAACTTACGGCAACATATTCCTTTGTAACATAGCCTGTCTTTGAATTTGATTTAAGCTTGATTTTGTACCACTTTGAGTTATAGAGCTTTCCGTCAACAAAAGTAAATTTTGTGTTCTTTGCCATACAGGTTATAACCGAATAATTCGTGCCTGCACCGCTTCTCAGATTTACATACGACGCATTTATATAGCCTGATGCGCCTGCTGATACGCTTGCGGAAACCTCCTCAGTTGATTGAGCCGCATTAGCCGAAAATGCAGTTATTGCAACAGCACCTACCGATACTGCCATAAGAACCACAAGGGCAATGCAGACTATGCGGACAAACAATTTTTGCTTTTTCATTTAAGTACACCTTCTCAAAACTTCTTTGAATTATAATTACTTGTGAAAATTACCAAATATTTTTCCTCTTAATCTGCGAACATACTGCATAACAAATACGGTAATTGCATAATCATAGAGCAAAAAGAAAATATTTCCGGCAATCAAAAATGCCCACGGAACATAAAAACCGAAAACGGTAAATTCATCTGTCGGAATTGACAACAGCCATGTTGCGGCAAAGAACGAACCGATGGCGGCAACATTAAATACCGCAAACTTAAGTATGTATTGAACTGCCCTGTTTTTGATTTTAAATTCAAAAGCACCCTTTAAAATCGGATAATAGCCGAAAAGTGCAATGAAATATATAACAGCCTCTTTATCGCCGGCAAGGAGCGTTGAAAGCACGGCAGTTACACAAAACACACCGATTGCCCATCCATAGCCGTATTCAACAACTATGCAGGAAATGAGAATTCCTGCAAGACAGGGCAAAGCGTATGTTCCGATTGGAACAAGAGATGTCATCATCATAAAAACGAGTGAGAGCGCCGCAATAATTCCGCAAACCGCAATACGCATTGTCCCCTTTTTGATACCGTTTTTCTTCATATTAACATCCCATCCTGCAACAATCACACAAGCAGTTTGCACACATCATTCCTGCACAAACATCGCAGAAGGATGAGCCTGTTGCGTTAGGATTTGTTTGAGTATAACCGCCGTAGTTGTATGCTCTCTGGCTCTGCATATTGTTAAGAGCGGCTCGGTATTCCGTGTTGTTGGGGTCCATATTGCACGCAGTTGTGAAATATGAAAAAGCCTGTTCAGACCAACCTCTGCGGTATGCAATCATGCCCTTGAGATAATGCCATTCTGCGGTTCTCATTGACTGTGCTGTGTTTTCAAGAATCTGATCGGCCTGATCAAGAAGTCCTCTCTGAATGTAAATTCTTACATTGTAGAACTGTGAGCTTGAAGAATTTGCGTTATAGGACGAACTGCCTGTTGAACCTGTACCCTTACCCTTCTGACGCATCTGATTAATCATATCGTATGCCTCATTAATCTCCTTCATTTTCTGCTCCGCAACATCCGCAAGAGGGCTGTCGGTGTAGTTATCGGGATGATATTTTTTAGCAAGGTTTCTGTACGCTGCTTTTACTTCTTCATCGGTAGCTGTTTCAGACACACCGAGAACCTCATAAGGATTATTCATTATTGACCTCCGTATCAAGTTTGCTTGTTACTCTGTTTTGTGATGCAGGGAATCCCAAAAGCATCATATTATCTAAAATTCCCTTAAAATCGGTAAAGTTCAAAAGATTGTAGGCATCATATGCCCTTGCAAGTGACTGATTCAGCACCGCTTTTATAAAATCCGATGATTTTACCTCACCTGTTTTCTTGTTTACAAACTGTCTCTTATACACATCTCCGAGCCCACGA
>ENA-OZLJ01000423-OZLJ01000423.1-human-gut-metagenome-genome-assembly--contig:-NODE-423-length-10417-cov-3.509940_pt1 | contig 10417 bp, 9 predicted proteins | sample MGYA00243859_ERZ653783 | MGnify/ENA primary metagenome ERZ653783 (study PRJEB26926, sample SAMN06164504) | human gut metagenome | biome: ENVO:00009003; feature: ENVO:2100002; material: ENVO:00002003... | reverse complement strand
GTCCACAGCGACATAGGCATATGCTTCATGAAACAGAATCACCGACTGACCGGAAATTTCCTGTTTTAATTTCTCCTGACGTTTTTTCAGTCCGTCCAGTTTTTCCAGATATGCCTTTGCCCCATTCTGATAGGCACTGCTTCTTTCCGGATCTGCTCCAGATAATCCATCGGCAATCGTCTGTACCTGTGTCTCATAAGCAGAAACGCTCATCCATGCGTGGGCATTGACATCCCCATGGGCATGTTCTTCTTCTGTTTCCCCCTCATGATGATGTGTATCGTCCTCCTCCCCGGAGAGCAAAGAAATATTCTCACAAGCTTCTATAATTTTCAGATTCGGGTAAGCCTCTGCAACTTCCTTCATAAAGCTTTCAATTCCACCACCATTGATGATAAACACATCCGCCGTACTGAGTAACTTCATATCTTCCGGTGTCAGCTGGAAATCATGCAGGCAGCCGGTCTGCGGCTCACTTAAATTTTCCAGACGCACTCCGTCTGCATCCCCGATTACATTCTCAGCCGCAATATACATTGGATAAAAGGAAGTCACAACCGTCAGTTCCTGTCCATCCGTCTGTTCCTGTGTCTGGCTGACGTACCATCCGGTCAGTCCCATTCCTGCCACCAGAATGGCAAAAAGCATGATTGCAGTATACAAATACTTTTTCTTCATTCTACTTTTTTTTCACTTTCTTTTTCTGTTCTTTTCGAAGTGTCTTTTTGGCTACCGGGCGGTCTGTCTTTTTCCAGCGTTCTTTTTTCTTCGGTTCCTGCGGTGCCGGCTGCTTTTGTTTTGCCTCTCTTTTGGCATTTTCCGCCTCGATGTACCCTTGCGGAAGTTCAATAACGGATTCTACAATCTGCCAGATTTCTTCCCGGCCCTGTTTTGACTCCGCAGAAAACGGAATAACGATCGTTCCCGGCTCTACTTGCAGGATATCCTTTATCATTTGCACATGTTGCAGGATTTGCATCTTTTTTAATTTGTCCGATTTTGTTGCAATGATGATTGGCGCAAATCCCTGATGAACCATCCACTCATACATCATCTGATCATTTTCCGACGGTTCATGACGGATATCAATCAGAAGAAAAACTGCTTTCAGCCGTTTGGATGTATGCAGATAATTTTCGATCATCTGTCCCCATTTCGCCTTAATCTCAATATTTGCATTTGCGTATCCGTATCCCGGCAAGTCCACCAGATACATTGCCTCATTGACATTGTAAAAATTTATGGTCTGCGTTTTTCCCGGCTGGGAAGAAGTACGCGCAAGCGATTTCCTGTTCATCAGCGCATTGATCAGCGATGACTTTCCCACATTGGATTTTCCGGCAAAAGCCACTTCATCCAATAGGTTGTCCGGAATCGCACTTGTAATTCCACAAACTGTCTCCAAATTCACATTTTTGATAATCATATTTATTCTCCTGCAAAAAGAATTTGGGCTGCATTATACAAATGCAGCCTTAATTACCTGATCCATATGTTCTACCGGTATGATCTCCATATCTCCAACGATCTCTTCCGAAATTTCGGCAAGATCCTGTTCATTCTCTTTTGGAATACAGACCGTCTTCATTCCGGCATTCTTTGCCGCAAGCAATTTCTCTTTTAATCCGCCAATCGGAAGTACACGTCCGCGCAGTGTAATTTCCCCTGTCATGGCAACATCTGCCCGTACCGGCTTCCCGGTGACCGCAGAAAGAATTGCGGTTGCCATGGTAATTCCGGCAGACGGTCCGTCTTTTGGAACCGCACCTTCCGGAACATGGATATGGATGTCATGTTTCTGGAAAAATTCCGGATCAATATGGTAATCTTCACTGATGGACCGAATATAACTGATTCCGGTCTGTGCAGACTCTTTCATGACGTCTCCGAGTTTTCCCGTCAACACCACACTGCCCTTGCCCGGCATCAGATTCACCTCAATCTCTAAAGTTACACCACCCACACTGGTCCATGCCAGACCGCGCACAATGCCTACTTCATTCTTTTTGTTTTTCTTCTCCGGACGATATTTCAGTTTTCCGAGAAAATCTTCCAGATTTGTGCCGGTTACACGAATCATTTTCTCATCGCCCTCGTAGATTCTGCGGGCTGCTTTGCGGCAGATTTCTCCGATCTGCCGTTCGAGAGAACGTACACCTGCTTCTCTGGTATAAGAAGAAATCACCATTCGCAGCGCTTTGTCCGTAATCTTTAGTTTGCCATCTGCAACTCCGTTTTTTTCAAACTGTTTCGCCAGCAGATGATCCTTTGCAATATGGAACTTTTCGTTTTCCGTATAACTGCTGACTTCTATAATTTCCATACGATCCAGAAGCGGTCCCGGAATATCCTGCATGGAATTGGCACTTGCAATAAACAGTACCTCGGACAGATCCACCGGAAGCTCTACATAGTGATCCCGGAATTTATGATTCTGTTCCGAGTCAAGCACTTCCAGCATGGCAGAAGCTGTATCTCCCTTATAATCGCTGCTCATCTTGTCAATTTCATCTAGCAGCATCAGTGGATTTTTGACTCCCGCCATCCGCAGTCCATTGACGATTCTTCCCGGCATTGCTCCCACATAGGTTCTGCGGTGTCCGCGGATCTCCGCTTCATCCCGCACACCTCCGAGTGAAATACGAACATATTTTTTATCCAGCGCACGGGCAATCGAACGCGCAATGCTGGTTTTTCCAGTTCCCGGAGGCCCCACCAGACAAATAATCGGGCTCTCTCCCTTTCCGGTCAGATTACGGACTGCAAGAAATTCCAGAATACGTTCCTTTACCTTTTCGAGACCGTAATGATCCTCATCCAGAATCTTCTGCGCATGCTTTAAGTCTTTGTTATCCTCCGATACTGCATCCCACGGAAGTTCCAGTAAGGTTTCGATATAACCACGGCTTACCGTACTCTCGGATGAATTTCCTGAAATTCCCTGAAAACGCTCAATCTCCTTATGAATTCTTGCTTTCACTTCCCCGGAAGCCTGAAGTTCCTGCAGTTTCTTTTCATACTCCTGTGCATCGGTTTCTGTATTGGATTCTCCCAGCTCTTCCCGGATTACCTGCATCTGCTCCCGAAGCAGGTAATCTTTCTGGTTTTTATCCACATGTTCCTGCACTTTTTTCTGGAAATCACGCTTTAAAGCCAGAATCTCTGTCTCCTGCAGCAAAGAAGAAAGCACCGACTCATAACGTGCTGTCAGCGTGACAGCCTCTAACAGTTTCTGTTTCTTTTTATAACTGATTACAAGGCTGTTTCCCACATAATCAAGAAGTTTTAAAAGATCCGTCTCTTCCTGAACCTGGCGCATCACATCCTGCCCGATTTTGCCATGTACTCTTGCATATTTTGCAAACGTTTCCTGCACACTCAAAAGCATTGCAGACTTTGCCTGCTCCGGAAGCTGTTCATCGTCTTCCTGATCATACACGATCACACGCGCTTGCATATAATCGGCTGTCTGTGTATATTCATATATCTCTGCGCGCCCGATTCCTTCGATCAGTACACGCATAATATTTTTCTGTAATTTTACGACCTGACGAACCACAGCCAGAAGCCCCACTTCATACAGATCTTCTCCCTGAGGATCTTCTTTCTCTGTATCTTTTTGTGTGACGATAAAAAGCTTCTGGTCTCCTTTCATGGCTTCCTCGACAGCACGCAGGGATTTGTCCCTGCTGATATCAAAATGAGCCACTATGCCCGGCAAAATCGTCATTCCCCGCAGTGCCACCGCCGGAATTGTCAATATTTTATCTTCCACTTGTATCTGCTCCTATATTTCCAGACGCATCCGGTCTTTTTATGAAGCAAGTTCTTCTTTTACTTCTTTCTTCGGGTCCTGCTCAATTCCAAGAATCTCTTCTCCATCTAAAGCAAGATTGTTTTCCACCATCTTTTTATCTACCACACACTTGCTGATGGAATCATCCGATGGGACACGATACATCAGATCCAGCATTACCGCTTCCATGATGGCACGCAGTCCACGCGCTCCGGTTTTGCGCTCTAATGCCTTATCTGCAATTGCTTCGATTGCGCTGTCCTCAAATTCCAATCCTACCCCATCCAGTTCCAGAAGTCTGGTGTACTGTTTGATCAGAGAATTCTTCGGCTCCTTTAAAATCCGGATCAATGCCTCCCGATCCAGTGAATCCAGCGATACGGTAATCGGCACACGACCGATAAACTCCGGAATCAGTCCAAACTTCACAAAATCCTGTGGCAGCGCACGCTTAAATGCATCACCGACATTGATGTCAGACTTAGCTTTTACTTCTGCATTAAATCCGATTGCCGATGCATCCATACGTGACTCAACAATTTTCTCTAAACCATCAAATGCTCCGCCACAAATGAACAAGATGTTGGTCGTATCAATCGGAATCAGTTCCTGCTGTGGATGCTTACGTCCTCCCTGTGGCGGAACTGATGCAACCGTTCCTTCCAGAATCTTAAGTAATGCCTGCTGAACACCCTCTCCGGATACGTCTCTCGTGATGGATACATTCTCCGATTTCTTTGTGATCTTATCGATCTCGTCAATATAGATAATGCCGTGCTGTGCACGCTCCACATCATAATCTGCAGCCTGAATCAGCTTCAAAAGAATGTTCTCTACATCCTCTCCCACATAACCGGCCTCTGTCAGTGTCGTGGCATCTGCAATTGCAAACGGTACATTAAGTACACGGGCAAGTGTCTGCGCCAGAAGCGTCTTTCCAGAACCGGTCGGTCCCAGCATCAGAATATTGCTTTTCTGAAGTTCCACATCATTTTCCTGATCTGCAAGCACTCTCTTATAATGATTGTATACCGCAACCGAAAGTACCTTTTTTGCCTGATCCTGCCCGATTACATAATCGTCCAGAAACGCTTTCATTTCTTCCGGTTTAATCAGATTGATTTCTTCCTTTGCAGAAGCCGGAGCTTTTTCTTCCAGATTCTCTTCCTCAATGATCTCTGCGCAGATATCTACACACTCATCACAGATAAATGCACCATTTGGACCTGAAATCATTCTTCCGACCTGATCCTGTGTTTTTCCGCAAAAAGAGCAGCGGATTTTGCCATCATTCTTTCCTGCCATAATTTATTTACTCCTATAAATGAAAAATACCTCCGGCAATGACCGGAGGTTTCCACATAACTATCTATTCGTGATCACTCCATCGATCAAGCCGTAATCTGCAGCTTCCTGCGCGGACATATAATTGTCACGTTCCGTATCTGCTGCAATTGTCTCATATGGCTTACCGGTGTTTGCAGCAAGAATTTCATTCAAACGTTTCTTTGTCTTTAAAATATTCTCTGCCGCAATCTGAATCTCTGTTGCCTGTCCTTTTGCACCACCGGAAGGCTGATGAATCATGATTTCTGAATTAGGGAGTGCAAAACGTTTTCCCTTTGTACCACCAGCCAGAAGAAACGCACCCATGCTGGCTGCCAGTCCGATACAGATGGTTGATACATCACATTTGATATACTGCATGGTGTCATAAATTGCCATACCGGCAGTAACCATTCCACCCGGAGAATTGATATATAACTGAATATCCTTGTTCGGATCTTCCGATTCCAGAAACAGAAGCTGTGCAACAACAAGACTTGCGGTTGTCTCATTTACTTCTTCCCCTAAAAAGATAATTCTGTCTTTTAACAGACGGGAATAAATATCATAATTTCTCTCGCCTCTGCTGGTCTGTTCAATGACATAAGGTACTAAACTCATAGAAAAATCGCCTCCTGTATTTATTACATGCATCCTGCGATGCACCTCAATGAACAAAAGACCGGTCTGGTATTCTCCCAGACCAGTCCTTCTCTGTCGTAGTTTTCGATATTAAGCCTCTGCTGTCTCAGCTTCTTTTTCTTTCTTTGTCTTAGCCTTTGCTCTTTCTTTGATGTTGTCCATGATCAGTTCAACTGCCTTTGTGATGGCAAGTTCTCTCTTCATGGATTCTTTCTCGCCTTCGCCCATGTACTCTTTGAGCTTATCAGCTTCCATACCGTAATTCTTTGCCATCTTCTCGATCTCTGCATCTACATCTGCATCAGATACTTCGATGTTTTCTTCCTTAGCGATCTGCTCTAATACGAGACTGCTCTGGATACGGGTAAGAGCTTCCGGACGAACCTGCTCCTTTAATCCGTCTACGGTAAGACCGGAGAACTGTAAGTACTGATCCATGGAAAGACCGCTCTGTGCGATTCTCTGAGCGAATTCCTCGATCATTGTCTCACACTGTGTATCGATCATTGCCTCCGGAATCTCCATCTTTGACTTGTCAATGATCTTCTGGATGGCTTCGTCTTCTTTTGTACGCTTTGCTTCATCCTGTTTCTTCTTCTCCAAGTCTTTCTTTAAGCTTTCCTTGTACTCAGCTAATGTATCAAACTCAGATACATCCTTTGCGAACTCATCATCAAGCTCCGGAAGTTCCTTTGCTTTGATCTCGTTGATCTTAACCTTGAATGTAGCCGGCTTTCCTGCCAGATCAGCAGCCTGATACTGCTCCGGGAAAGTAACATTTACATCTACTTCATCGCCAACATTCTTTCCAACCAGCTGATCCTCAAATGTATCAATAAAGGTGTGGGAACCGATCTCTAATGAATGATTTTCTCCCTTACCGCCCTCAAATGCAACACCGTCTACAAATCCTTCAAAATCGATCACAGCGGTATCTCCCTGTGCAACCGGTCTGTCTGTTACATTGATGGTTCTTGCATTGTTATTGCGTTCTTTTTCCAGAGCTTCGTCTACTTCTTCATCGGATACAGAAGTATCGATCTTTGTAACGGTCACTCCCATGTATTTGCCAAGTGTAACTTCAGGCTTTACAGCAACTTCAGCTGTGAAAATAAAAGGCTTGCCCTTTTCAATCTGTACAACGTCAACGGTCGGACGTGACACAATATCAATTCCGCTTTCGTCAACAGCTGCTGCATAATTCTGCTGCATCAGAGCGTTTGCTGCATCCTCATAGAATACGTCAACTCCATACATCTTCTCGATCATGGCTCTCGGAACTTTTCCTTTACGGAATCCCGGAACACTGATCTGCTTCTTCTGCTTCTGGTAAGCTGACTCAAGTGCTTTCTCCAGATCCTCTGCTGAAACCTCGATGGTAAGTTTCGCCATATTCTTCTCTAAATTTTCAACCTGTACACTCATCTTAATTGTTTCCTCCTTATATATATCAATTCCATGTACGATCTATTTTTCCGTGATGGTACAAACAGGCATACTACGACCACCACAGTCATTTAAGCATTATAGCATACGAAATACATATTTGCCAAGTGTTTTTTTATTTCCTATAATAAAAACAGCGTATGGCCTGTAAAAAGCCATACGCTGTTTTGTTTTCCGGCAGAAAGTCCTTATTTCATCTGTTCTTCCTGCTTCATGATCATCTTCTTGACCATTTCTCCACCAATAGAACCTGCCTGTTTGGAAGTCAGATCCCCATTGTATCCATCTTTTAAAGGTACTCCAAGCTCGCTTGCAACCTCTTCCTTAAAACGCTTCATTGCGTCCTTTGCCTCCGGTACTGCCATACGGTTTGTACCGCTTGATGAATTGTTGTTACCTGCCATAGTTCTTCACCTCCTGTATTTTATATGCCTGCATAAAAAAAGCCGGCCTGCACACAAGAAGGCAGGTCGGCTTTTGGGGTCAACTTGCTGTTCTCATGTGCCTGAGTATAGTGTGACCAGAACCAGAGGAATTATGAGAACAAAAAGCTGACAATTTCTGGAACCTGTTTATGCGTATACAAGTCCGGCTTTTACATGTTCTATGGTTGCATCATCGGTAAAATAACGGGCAACTGCAAGACCAAACGGTACGGCAGTTCCCATGCCGCGGCTTGTAATCACATTTCCATCACATACTACCGGGGAAAAGAATACTTCTGCTCCGGTCAGTTTTTCTTCAAATCCCGGATGACACGCAGCTTTCTTCCCATTTAAAATTCCGGCCTGTCCCAGCACACTCGGTGCTGCGCAGATTGCCGCAACAAGTTTTCCTTCTTTTGCAAACTCACGGATCACCTGACTGACCGTATCATCTTCTCCCAGATGAACCGTTCCCGGCATACCGCCCGGCAGAATGATCCCGTCATAAGCGGAAAAGTCAGCCTCCTCTTTTGTCGTGTCTGTCATAAATGTCACATTGCGGGAACTGGTCACCTGCTTTGTTCCGTTGATGGAAATCATGTCAATTTCAAGTTTTGCACGGCGGACAATATCCACAACCGTCAGTGCTTCTACTTCTTCACATCCGTCTGCAATAAAAATTCCAAGTCTGCTCATATTTATCATTCTCCTTTTCGGTAATTGCTATGATCTATTGTAGCAATTTCTTACAAAAACGACAAGCACACAATCGGAGGATTTCCATTTGACTCACCTGCCATTTTTGTATTATACTTTCGATAGTTTATGAGGAGGGAATATCATGACTTTAGATTATTACCGCATTTTCTATTATGTTGCCCGTTATAAAAGCTTTTCCAACGCGGCAGAAATGCTCGGAAGTAACCAGCCCAACATCACCCGCTGTATGAATATTCTGGAAAATGAGCTTGACTGCAAACTGCTGATCCGTTCTCACAAAGGGATTCAGCTGACAACCGAGGGCGAGCACCTGTTCCGCCACGTTGCCATTGCAATTGAACAGCTCACCTATGGAGAAAAAGAAATTATCAAAAACAAGAGCCTCGAAAGCGGGCAGATCAATATCGGCATCAGTGAAACAGCCATGCGTCTGTACCTTTTAGACAAACTGCAGGAATTTCATAAAGATTATCCACATGTCCGTCTGAAAATTTCCAATCATTCCACCTCGCAGGCCATTGATGCCTTAGAAAAAGGACTTGTTGATATCGCCATGGTCACCTCTCCTTTGGAAATCCGAAAGCCTCTGCGAAAAACCGCACTTCGCAGCTATCACGACATTCTGATCGGAGGAAGTGCCTATAAAACAACTGCAAGCCGCAAACGCAGTTTAAAGGAACTTGCGGATTTTTCCTTTGTTTCCCTTTCTGCCGGCACCGGAACCAATGATCTGTATGTCCGGTTTTTCTACGAAAACCACCTTCGGTTTTCTCCGGATATGGAAGTTGCTACCACAGACCAGATTCTTCCGATGGTCCGCTGTAATCTTGGCATCGGATTCTGTCCGGAAGGCATTGCAAGACCGGCCATTGAGCACAAAGAGGTTTTCGAGATCGAACTCGAAGAAGAAATTCCGGAGCGCCAGATCACCATTGTGGAAGACAGTGGAAAACCGCAGAGCATTGCCGTACAGAAACTGCTGACTTATTTTAAATAAAGGAAAATCATATGGAAATCGAACGAAAATATCTTGTAAAAACATTACCGGATCATCTGGATCAGTATGAAAGTAAAAAAATAGCACAGGGTTACCTGTGCACTGAACCGGTCGTACGCATCCGCCGCTCCAACGACGATTATTATCTCACCTACAAGGGCGATGGGCTTATGGTGCGGGAAGAATACAATCTTCCTCTCACCAAAGAGTCCTACGGGCATCTGCTTCCGAAAATTGACGGGCTTTTAATTGCCAAAACCCGCTATCTGATTCCTTTAAACGAGCATCTGACCGCAGAACTCGATATCTTTGAAAAAGACCTCGCTCCGCTGACTCTGGTGGAAGTGGAATTTGATTCGGTCGAAGAAGCTGATAAGTTCACCGCCCCGGACTGGTTTGGAGAAGACGTGACAAATTCCGGAAAATATCACAACAGCTATTTAAGCCGGCACGGACTGCGTTAATCAACGCAGCCGGTTGGCAAATTCATACTGTTGTCTGGTCCGGATCACATACCTTAAATCATCATATCTCTTATCCAGATCTCCCTCCGGAATCACCGTATCCATCACAACCGCCATCGTATCGATCATACTGTCTGTAATAACATCCCTCATGGACGTCAGAATATTATATTTTTCATCAAAACTGTCTGCCTCCAGAAACTCTATGAGTTTCGGTTCCACCTCCGGTTGTGTCTGGTCCGGCGTCACGGCATTTTCCGCTGTTGCTTTCTGCATAACAGGCTGCGCCGTCTCTGCCTTTGGTTCTGCGTTTTTCCCGGTTTCTTCCATCGACTCATCCACACGCTCAAACCGGTATTTCTGATGTACATCCGGATACCTGACATGATCCACTTCACTCACAAACATGGAAAGCGGTCTTGCATACACGCCAAAACTTCCATATAACGCCTGATAAATCACCAGTTCCTCTCCCGTTTCGGAATGTTTTGCAATGGTAATCACCTGATACAGTTTATTTTTAAAATGCCGGTATTTTTCTCCCGGCAACGGTCTGCGTTCCATAGTATCCTCCTGTCTTTTTATTCTTCCATCATTTGTT
>ENA-OZLJ01000415-OZLJ01000415.1-human-gut-metagenome-genome-assembly--contig:-NODE-415-length-10555-cov-5.202857_pt1 | contig 10555 bp, 10 predicted proteins | sample MGYA00243859_ERZ653783 | MGnify/ENA primary metagenome ERZ653783 (study PRJEB26926, sample SAMN06164504) | human gut metagenome | biome: ENVO:00009003; feature: ENVO:2100002; material: ENVO:00002003... | reverse complement strand
GCATATGGAATAAACAGGTGCCACGGTGCATTTATAACGGCGGTTAAGAATGCAATGTCGTTTCTTTTTCTTTCGGGTATGTCAATCTTTCTTAAAAATGTAAAGTTGTTGACAAGGGTTAAAAACATAATAACAAAAACTACCACCACTATTGTGGGAATAGGAAATACACCTGCTTCTCCCGGTAAGAGAACAAAGCCTACAACCATTTCGTAAAATTCGTCCAAAAATGCAACTATGTCAACGCTACTATGGTTTATTGACATAATAATCAAAGTAAAAAACGCAAGCGGAATTAGAATCACGAGAACTTCTGTAAGAAGTGAAATCAATGACGCTTTGATAATGCTGAAATTTCCGCCGTAGTTTTTCTTGTGAAGTGTGTGCAAGATGAGTTTATTGCTTAGAAGAAGTTTTAAAAAGCTGATAATCACTACGCATATAATGAGAATTACATATGCAGTGTAAGGCACTTTAAAATAATCCATAACCAAACCTCCTTAAACACAAAATCAAAACATCATACGGTCGATAATCATACTTGCAATCTGTCCGTAAGGGATCAACAATTCATACGGTGCGTTTGCAAGTGCGGTGAAAAATGAGAGTTTCCATTTTTTATTGTTTGGTATTCCAAATTTGCGATAAACAAATGTGTAGTTCACAAAAATCAATACCACTATGCTTACGATAATAACGAAAATAAACGGAAAAACATATATCAAACCAAGACCGTATGGACTATCCAAAAATTCATAATTTGCTCCGATAATAGCCATGTAAAATATAGATAAGAAGTCCTGCAATAACTCGTCAAATCTTATGTGTGAGTAAATTGCATCCATCACCATCGTCACAATAAATAAAGAAGCTAAAGCCAATAATATGTATCCGACTCCGAATGAAATAGAAGCTGTTTTTATGACCTTGAATTTACCGTTGTAAGATTTTTTAGAAAGGTATTTTGAAATACCGAAATTTACTGCTAAAGCTTTTCCTATGCTTACTGCAACGGCACAAATGCCGAGTATAACATATATGTATGTGTATTTCATAACCAAACCTCCTTAACATTAAATCATACTTTTGAAAATCATCGTTCCAAACTGACCGTAGGGTATTAACAATTCATAAGGTGCGTTTGCAAGTGCTGTGAAAAATGAAAGTTTCATTTTCTTATTTTTAGAAACTTCAAAATCTTTGTAAACGAATTTGTAATTGACGAAAAACAGAATGAGAATGTTTGCAATAATCAGAAAAGTATAGGGTATTGCAAAGAGTAACCACAAACCGAAATCACATTCTGCACCAAGAACAACGATTGCAAATACGGTAACAGCTGTCGAGAAAAATTCAGGCAACAGTTCATCAAAAAATGCATTTGTGTAAATTGTATTTATGGTGCATAAACTGATGAAAAGTGCAATTATTGCTATCGAAACATATTCAACACCAAGTGAAATAAATGTTGTTTTTACTGTTTTAAAATTGCCGCTATATGACTTTTTAGCAAGATATTTTGAAATGCCGTGATTTATGGCAACAGTTTTCCTGTGCTTACTCCGATGGCACCGATGCAGAGTATAGTATATAAAACTGTTCTTAATGCAAAGTCGCTGTACATAAAATCACGCTCCTTATCAAGCAATTGAACTAATTCATTAGTACAATTATATAATACAATATCTCTGTACAATTGTCAATCGGAAAACACAAAATTTTTGTTTAATTTCAAATGTTTTTATTACAAAAATTGTATTGAACCGCCCGAATAACATACTTGTTGTCAAATTTGCTCATATAATGTATAATAATAAAAGTAACGATACCGAGAAGGTGATTGCCGTGACGATTGAAAAAATTAAGAGAATTTATGCATCTACCGCAATTTACAAGTTTTCGCAGGGACTAAAGAGCGCTGAAACCGATGACTTTGATTCAGCGTTTGACAATGTGCTTGATTTTTTCGGAAACAAAATCGAGGAAGACGCTCTTAAAATTGAATGTTCGGGCGATGAGGTTAATATGATGTTCCTGGATTTTGTAAGAATGTTATCGTCAACCCGTCACCTTGCAATGTGTGTGTTTGTAAACGGCAATGTCGATGTTGATACAGTCAAAAGACTTGAACGCTTTTCGGGTTGGTCGGAGTGCTTTAAGGTTGTTCGTGATATGAATAAACATGATGACAAAATCTGCATCTACATAGGTTTTATAAATTGGTTTGACGGTGAAATTTACGATGTTGATTACACGGTTAATGTAATTTTGTAAGGCCAAATTGCTTGAAAAGTCAGACTTTATCGGATAAAAATTGAAAGTCAGAAAAAGTCAAAAATATTTTAAAATATTAGGAAACGAGAGCATAAGCGAGAATTCGTGAGAATTTCAAAGCTTATGCTTTAATTTTTGACTTTAATTGACTTTGACTTTCTCTGACCTTGATATTATAATGTAGTCAAACAAATGAAAAGAGGCGACCAAAATGAGAATGAGCGATTTGGTGGCACAGTACATTATAGAGATGCTTGACCGTGAAAACGGCAGTGCGGAGATTCAGCGAAACGAACTCGCCGGCAACCTCGGATGTGTACCGAGCCAAATCAATTATGTTATAACCTCCCGATTCACTCCCGAAAAAGGCTACATTGTAGAGAGCCGTAGGGGCGGCGGCGGATTTATCCGAATAAGCCGTGTGAAGATGGATAGAGGTACGGCGCTTATGCATATAATAAATTCGATTGGAACAACACTTGACAAGGCAAGTGCAGAGGCAATGCTCAAAAATATGTTGCAAAGAGATATGATTGAGCTTACATCGGCAAGGCTGATAGCCTCGGCGTTGTCCGACAGAACGCTTACAAATGTTGAACAAGGTAAACGAGATGCCGTGCGAGCGGACTTGTTCAAGAATATGTTGCTTACATTAAGTTGATTTTGAACGGAGGCAGTTATTATGAAATGTCAAAAATGCGGTGCTAACAATGCAAATACTCATGTAAAGACCGTTATCAACGGTGAAATTAAGGAATATGATTTGTGCAGTGAATGTGCAAAGAAAATGGGATACACAAACATCTTCGGTAACTTTGAGGACGAATTTTCGGGACTCCTCGGAAGTTTCTTCGGCAACAGCCTTCCCGCAAGAACTCAGGCAACACGCTGTGACTTCTGCGGAAGCTCATATTCCGATATTGCAAAGTCGGGTCATGTAGGCTGTGCAAAATGTTACGAAATTTTCGGCGACCAGCTTCTTCCTTCAATCAGAAGAATCCACGGCAACACAACCCATTGCGGTAAGAACAGCCGTTTCGGTACAAAGAAAGCCGAAAAGAGTGCCGAGATGACAAAGAAAGATAAAATCAAGGCACTTAAAAAGGAACTCGACAAGGCAATTTCGGAACAGAATTTTGAACATGCCGCAGAGTTAAGAGACCAGATTAAGGAAATGGAGGCTTAATTATGAGTAACGAAGTAATTTCCACCAGAGTAAGACTTGCAAGAAACCTGAAAGATTACCCGTTTCCGTGCCGACTGTCCGAACAGGGCAGAAAAAAGGTTATTGAAAAGGTTACAAGTGCAATCAGGGACAGCAACAGCTCAATTGCCTCGGATTTCAATCTGATTAAGCTTGATGATTTGACAGAGGCACAGGGTGTGTCACTTGTTGAAAGACATCTTGTAAGTCCCGAATTCATCAGCGAAACAGAGGGCAGAGCATTGCTGTTGAGCAAGGATGAAAGCATGAGCATTATGATTAACGAGGAAGATCACATAAGACTTCAGGTTATCACAGACGGCTTGTCGCTTGAACAGGCATATGACACAGCCGATAAGCTTGATACTCTGCTTGATGAAAACCTTGAATTTGCTTTTGATGACAAGCTCGGTTATCTTACACAATGCCCTACAAACCTCGGCACAGGCATGAGAGCCTCTGTTATGCTCCATCTGCCGGCACTTGAAAAGAGCCGTACAATCGGCAGAATTGCGGGCAACCTTTCAAAGCTCGGACTTACAATCCGCGGTGCTTACGGTGAAGGCTCAGAACCCAGCGGTTCGCTTTATCAGCTTTCAAATCAGGTAACGCTCGGTATCTCCGAAAAAGCTGCAATTGAAAATCTTGAGAACATCACAAAACAGCTTGTTTCTCAGGAACAACAGGCAAGAGAAAGACTTGCAAAGAGTATTGATATTCAGGACAGCGTAAGCAGAAGCTTAGGTTTGTTGAAATCGGCAATGGTTATGACTCATGACGAGGCTTTAAAGCTGTTGTCAAATGTTCGTTTCGGCATTTTGTCGGGACAGATAAAAGATGTTACCGCAGATGTTGTTGACTCTCTTATGGAAAAAATTGAGCCTGCAACGCTTATGGTAAACTCAGGAAAAAATCTTTCCGCACAGGAAAGAGATATTGAAAGGGCAAAAATTTTAAGAGAGGCTCTTTCATAGAAAATAAGCAGTTAATACATTATCCACAAGGAAGGGTGATGATTTTATGTATCAGTTCAAAGGTTTTACAGAAAAAGCAAACAAGGCGCTTAATCTTGCGATTGAAAGTGCAGAGGAGATGCGCCACAACTATGTCGGTACAGAACATATTCTCTACGGACTCGTAAAAGAGGGCAGCGGTGTTGCCGCAACAGCTCTTAATGAGTGCGGAGTAACGGAAGATGCTCTCCGTGAAAAGCTTGAATCCATTAACGGTACGATGTCGCTCGTTGAGCTTACTCCCGATGATTTTACTCCCCGTACAAAGAGAGTTTTGAGAGCCGCAGTTATCATTTCTTCAAAAACAGGCTACACCTATGTAGGCACAGAGCATTTGCTCCTTGCAATCCTTTCGGAGAGCGACAGCTACGCAGTAGCTTTTCTTGAAGAACTCGGTGTATCTGTTGAAAGACTTGCACAGGCTGTGTCAAAAGGTATGCAGGGCGGTGCAGATGACGGCTTCGGCGGTTTTGAAAACGAATCCGCTCCGAACGGTTCACAGAAAGGCGGTTCGGCTCTTGATAAATTCGGCAGAGATCTTACTCAAGCCGCAAAGAACGGCGAAATTGATCCTGTAATCGGCAGAGAAAAGGAAATCCAGAGGGTTATCCAGATTCTTTCCCGCCGTACAAAGAACAATCCTGTTCTTATCGGTGAACCCGGTGTAGGTAAAACTGCGGTTGCAGAGGGACTTGCACTTGAAATTGCAAAGGGCAATGTGCCTGAAATTCTTAAAGACAAGCGAGTTGTCAGCCTTGACCTCACAGGTATGGTAGCAGGTGCGAAGTACAGAGGTGACTTTGAGGAGAGAATCAAGGCGGCTATTGACGAGGTTAAAAAGTCAAAGAACACTATCCTCTTCATTGATGAACTTCATACTATCGTTGGTGCAGGTGCCGCAGAGGGCAGTGCAGACGCTGCAAATATCCTTAAACCGTCACTTGCAAGAGGCGATTTTCAGGTTATCGGTGCAACAACTCTTAACGAGTACAGAAAATATATTGAAAAAGATGCCGCTTTGGAGCGTCGTTTCCAGCCCGTAAAGGTTGGCGAGCCTACTCCCGAACAGGCTGTACAGATTCTCAAAGGCTTGCGTGACAGCTACGAGGCACACCATAAGGTTAAGATTACCGATGAGGCAATCAATGCCGCAGTAACATTGTCATCAAGATATATCGCAGACCGTTACCTCCCCGATAAGGCAATTGACCTTATTGATGAGGGTGCGTCAAAGGTAAGGCTTGCATCTCTTACCTCTCCTGATAATGTAAAGGAGCTTGAAGATGAAATTGCAGACTATGAAAAAGAAAAGGCAAGCGCAATTAACGAGCAGGACTTTGAAAGGGCTGCAAGACTTCGTGATGAGCAGAAGGAACTTCAGACAAAGCTTGACGATGCAAAGAAGAAGTGGCAGGAACAGCAGAAGGGCAACAGCGGTGAGGTAACTGCCGAGGATATCGCAAAGATTGTGTCCGAATGGACAGGTATCCCTGTTGTTCAGCTTACTAAGGAAGAAAGCGAAAGACTTCTTAACATGGAGAATGTTCTCCACGAAAGAGTTATCGGTCAGAGCGAGGCTGTAACTGCAATCGCAAAGGCTATCAGACGAGGCAGAGTAGGTCTTAAAGACCCGAAAAGACCTGTAGGCTCGTTTATCTTCCTCGGTCCGACGGGTGTCGGTAAAACGGAACTTTGCAAGGCTCTTGCAGAGGCAATGTTCGGCGATGAAAACGCAATGCTCCGTCTTGATATGAGTGAATATATGGAGAAACACACCGTGTCAAAGCTTATCGGTTCACCGCCCGGATATGTAGGCTTTGAAGAGGGCGGTCAGCTCACCGAAAAGGTAAGAAGAAAACCGTATTCGGTTGTACTTTTTGATGAGATTGAAAAGGCTCACCCCGATGTATTCAATATGCTCCTCCAGATTCTTGAGGACGGCAGACTTACCGACTCACAGGGCAGAACGGTTGACTTTAAGAACACCATTATCATAATGACCTCTAATGTCGGCGCAAGACTTATCACCGAAAAGCAGAGCTCACTCGGTTTTAATTCCGAAAATGAGAATGCCGAAGAGAGCGAGAAAAAGGACATCAAGGAGCTTGTAACAGGCGAACTCCGCAAGGTATTCCGTCCTGAATTCTTGAACCGTGTTGACGATATTATCGTGTTCAACAAGCTCAACAAGGACGAAATCAAGCAGATTGCCGTTAAGATGCTCAAAACTCTTGAAAACCGTCTTGATAAGATGAATATTAAAATCAGCTTTACAGACAACGCAATCAGCGAGATTGCCGACAAGGGCTTTGACGAAAACTACGGTGCAAGACCTCTCCGCCGTGCAATACAGAACGAGATTGAAGATCCGCTTTCAGAGCAGATGCTTGAGGGCAAGGTCAAGGACGGCGCAGTAGTTACCTGCGATTTCGCAGACGGTCAGTTTACCTTTACAACAGCAAACGCCAATTAAGCGTAATTCTTAATAAAAATAAAATCAACCGCAGAGCGAAAAACTTTGCGGTTGATTTTTTTGTTTTGAATATCTTGACAAAATGAATTTAAGGTGTATAATTAAGCCGACAAAAACACAAGAGGGTGTTAATTATGAAAAAAATTATATCAATTATCTTGTTAGCAGTTATAATGTCAACTTCAATTTTGTTTACAGGTTGTGGCGGAGAGGTCGCGTCAAATAACGCTCAAACTTCTGATGAAGCCGATACAACTGCTTTATCAGATACTACTCCGACAGCCAACCCAAATCAATTTTCGTTTGAAGTATATGATTACAAAACAAATGAACTTATTTCAAAAGCAAACAAAAACAACCTTAACAAAAAGTTGATGTCATTTAACGATTTGGTATATATGACATCTGATAATAAGGTGGATTCGATAGATGTTGAACCGAGTTATGTTCTTCTTTTATCATACCTGAAAGATACCAGTCGTGACCTTTGGTTTTTGGTATATGTCAAGGGTGACGATGTCTATATTCAGGCTGACAAAAGGCACGCAAATATAAACCTTGACACGGCAGGCTATGATATCTATAAGAGTAAATATAATAAGTCACAGCTTGAAGAACTGATGAAATAATCACAGCATAGAGTTGCCTATTTAAACAATTTTACAAAACACGGTGTAACCCAAATGCATAAGGTTGCACCGTGTTTTTTATATCAAATTTCTGTTCATAATTTGAAAAGTGTATTTTTCATCCCTAAAATTTCATTGAAAAGTGTAGTTTTTGCCCCTCAATTTTCATTGAAAAGTGTAGTTTTTAACCCCTAAATTCTATTGAAAAGTGTGTTTTTTACCCCTCAATTTTCATTGAAAAGTGTGATTTTGTCTGTTGACAAAACAAAAAAGCCTCCCGTGATGGGAGGCTTTTGTTCGGTTATGAACCGTTAATCAGTCGATTTCAACCATGATTTTTTCTTCACTGCGGATAGCGGCACTGCGGGCAATTGTGCGGATAGCCTTGGCAATTCTGCCTTGCTTACCGATGATTCTGCCCATGTCGTTTTCTGCAACATGAATGTGGTAAACAACTGTTCCCTCTTCGTTGGGAGCGTCTGCTTCAACTGATACGGAATCGGGATCGTCAACAAGACCCTTTGCGATAACTGCAAGTAAATCCTTCATTGTTTGTCCTTTCCGAAGCGCAATTATTCAATTACGCCGTTCTTCTTGAGAAGAGCCTTTACTGTGTCTGTTGGCTGAGCACCGTTAGCAATCCACTTCTTAACTGCTTCAGCGTCAACATTGAACTCAGAAGGCTTCTTGAGAATATCATATGTGCCGATTTCTTCAATGAAACGGCCGTTTCTCGGATATCTTGAATCTGCTACTACTACTCTGTAGAAAGGAGCCTTCTTTGAACCCATTCTTCTAAGTCTGATCTTTACTGCCATAATGTTCACCTCATAAAAATTGTTAATTTATATTCACCAACCGTAATTGGATGAAAAACTTTGTTTAATGTTTGATTAATGTTAATTATTTGAACGGAGGCATTCCGTCGGGACCGCCCATTCCGCCTGCAGGCCCCATGCCGTTCATCGGCATACCGCCGAGTCCGGGAAGACCTTTCATTTTTCTTCTTTTCTTAGAGCCTTTTCCGCCCTTTGTCATCTGACGCATCATTTTCTGCATCTGGTCAATCTGCTTGATAAGTCGGTTGACCTCTTCAATGCTTCTGCCCGAACCTGCCGCAATTCTGCGCTTTCTTGACGGGTTCATAATGTGCGGATGACTTCTTTCTTCGGGTGTCATTGAGAGGATAATTGCCTGAACCCAGTCAATCTGTCTGTCGTCAATGTCAACACCCTCAAGCTGTTTTCCGACACCGGGAATTTTTGAGAGAATGCCCTTGAGCGGTCCCATTTTCTTGACCTGCTCAAACTGATCATACAAATCGTTAAAGTCGAATTTGTTGCTCATCATCTTCTGAGCCATTTCTTCGGCTTTTTCGGCATCCATTTTATTCTGTGCGTCCTCAATGAGAGTAAGCACATCACCCATGCCGAGAATACGGCTTGCCATTCTGTCGGGGTGGAAAACTTCAATATCGTCAAGCTTTTCGCCTGTACCTGCAAATTTAATAGGTCTGCCTGTAACAGCCTTTACCGAAAGCGCCGCACCGCCTCGAGTGTCACCGTCAAGCTTTGTGAGAATAACACCCGTAATGTCAAGAAGTTCGTTAAAGCTCTTCGCAACATTAACTGCGTCCTGACCTGTCATCGAGTCGATAACAAGCAAAATTTCGTTTGGTTCAACTTCTTTTTTGATGTTTTTAAGCTCATCCATAAGAGCCTCATCAATATGAAGTCGGCCTGCGGTATCGAGAATAACAACATCGTTGCCGTAGTCCTTTGCACGCTTGATTGCCTCTTTTGCAATCTTAACGGGATTTGCTTTTCCCATTTCAAAAACAGGAACGCCTGCCTTTTCACCGACAACCTTCAACTGGTCGATAGCGGCGGGACGATATACGTCACAGGCGGCAAGCAGAGGATTTCTGCCTTGCTTTTTCAGCATTTTTGCAAGCTTTGCCGTATGGGTTGTTTTACCCGAACCCTGAAGACCGCACATCATGATGACTGTCGGAGGCTTTGACGCAAACTCAATTCGTGCGTCCTCACCGCCCATAAGGCTCGTAAGCTCCTCGTCAACAATCTTAACAACCATCTGTGCAGGAGTAAGACTTTGCATAACATCCTGACCGACAGCACGCTCTGTTACTTTGTTTGTAAAGTCCTTTGCAACCTTGTAGTTTACATCGGCCTCAAGAAGTGCGAGTCGAACCTCTCGCATTGCTTCCTTAACATCTTTTTCAGAAAGCTTGCCTTTGTTTTTCAGTTTTTTGAACGCATTGCCAAGCTTATCTGCAAGTCCTTCAAATGCCATGAAAACTCCTTTAATCTTTCAGCGAGCCTGATTTTTCGATGATAACATCCGCAAGCTCTGTGATTTGTGTATCCTGTGAAAGTTCTTTTATTTCAAGTGCAAGAGCCGAAATTTCGTCAAGCCCCTGCTCAAGCTTACTGAACTGTTTGAACAGACCGAGCTTTTCTTCAAACTCAAAAAGCTGTTGCTCACTGCGCTTGATACTGTCACGCACACCCTGTCTTGTTATTCCTGTTTCATCGGCAACCTCTGCAAGCGACAAATCTTCATTATAATAAAGGTCAATCGCCTTTTTGCCCGAGGGCTTTAAAAGCTCGCCGTAAAAATCAAACAAGAGAGATACTTCAATGTTTTTTTCCATACCTGACAGCTCCCGTGATTCTGGTCTGCGTGTAAAGAAAATTTCTTTACACCTGTGAATTATAATATACAATTGCCCGTTTGTCAAGCATTTTAAGCCGATTTTACGGCTGAGAGTAATTTTGATAAATTTTTAATTTTCGGGAAGTTATCAAATTTGTACAGTTATATTACAAAAACGGCAATATTGTGGTAGTTTCGGAAGATTTAAATAACTAAAATAAGTCGATTGTAATGCGACTGTCTCTTATACACATCTCCGAGCCCACGAGACACTGAGCGATCTCGT
>ENA-OZLJ01000400-OZLJ01000400.1-human-gut-metagenome-genome-assembly--contig:-NODE-400-length-10817-cov-4.710927_pt1 | contig 10817 bp, 9 predicted proteins | sample MGYA00243859_ERZ653783 | MGnify/ENA primary metagenome ERZ653783 (study PRJEB26926, sample SAMN06164504) | human gut metagenome | biome: ENVO:00009003; feature: ENVO:2100002; material: ENVO:00002003... | reverse complement strand
TCGCTCAGTGTCTCGTGGGCTCGGAGATGTGTATAAGAGACAGTCCTGAACAAGACCGCGCTGGTCTTCGGCCAGATGAACGAGCCCCCAGGAGCCCGTATGCGGGTGGCGGAGACCGGCCTGACCATGGCCGAGTATTTCCGCGAGGAGACCCACAAGGACGTGCTGCTTTTCATCGACAACATCTTCCGTTTCGTGCAGGCCGGCTCTGAGGTCTCTGCTCTGATGGGCCGTATGCCCTCGGCTGTCGGCTATCAGCCTACGCTGGCCAACGAGCTGGGCGCTCTGCAGGAGCGTATCACCTCCACCCGCGACGGCTCCATCACCTCGGTGCAGGCCGTCTACGTCCCCGCTGACGACCTGACCGACCCCGCCCCGGCCACGACCTTTGCCCACCTCGACGCCACGACCGTGCTCGACCGCAGCATCTCGGAGCTGGGCATCTACCCGGCCGTCGATCCGCTCGGCTCGACCTCGCGCATCCTCGAGCCGGACATTCTCGGCCGCCGGCACTATGACACCGCGCGCGCCGTGCAGCGTGTGCTGCAAAAGTATAAGGACCTGCAGGACATCATCGCTGTGCTCGGCATGGACGAGCTGAGCGTGGAGGACAAGGCCGCCGTCAACCGCGCGCGGCGCATCCAGCGCTTTTTGTCGCAGCCGTTCCACGTGGCGGAAAACTTCACGGGCATGGCCGGCAAGTACGTCCCGCTCGACGAGACCATCCGCGGCTTCGAGGCCATCCTCGGCGGCGAGTGCGACGACATTCCCGAGCAGGCGTTTTTGTTCTGCGGCTCGATCGACGACGTGCTGCGCAAGCGCGACGCGCTGCAGTGAGGTGCGCCATGGCGGACACACTGCATCTGGAGATCGTCACGGCCGGCGGCGCGGCCGTGGACACGCAGGCCCAGCAGGTCACGCTCCCCCTCGCCGACGGGGAGGCCGGCATCCTGCCGGGCCACGCGCCGCTGCTCGGCGCGCTCGTGAGCGGCGTCGTGCGCTATACTTCCGGCGGCGCGGAGCACTACTGCGCCGTGAGCCCCGGCACGGTGAACGTCGCCGCCAACACCGTGACCGTGCTCGCCCGCACGGCCGAGTCCGCGCCGGACATTGACCTGCCCCGCGCCGAGGCGGCGCTGCGCCGGGCCGAGTCGGATCTGGAGGTGCGCGGCATGGAGATGAACGTCTCCACGGCCGAGGCGGCCCGCGCGCGCGCCCACGCGCGCATCCGCGCGGTAAAACTCTGGCGCGAAAACGGATAAAAAACCGGCCGGAAGCCCCCGCACTGTCCCATGCAGCGGACAGCCGCGGGGTTGCAATTTCACCTGGGATATGAGAAAATGTCTGCGTATTCGCTTACGCAGACATTTTTGCGTTCCCCGCCCGACGCGGGCATTCCCAGCGCAGGAAACGGGGGGGCGCGCCGGTTCGGAGCGGAGGTGGCGGTATGCAGCCAGAGCACAATGCACGCCGCCGCAGGTGCGCGCAGTCCTGGCCTCCCCTGTGTAAGGGGAGGTGGCGCGGCGCTTTGCGCCGTGACGGAGGGGTTGCAGACACCCCCACGCTTTTATCATCAAACAGGAGATGTGACCCATGGCCCAACCCACTCGCGGCCGCAATTCGCAGGCCAAAAATCATCTGATCACCATCGTGCTCGCGCTCATCATCGCGGTCCTCGCCACGTGGTTCGGCTACGGCCGCGACCACGCAGCCGCCGACCCGAGCGCCACGGCTGCGCCCGGCGTCACCGCGACGGCCATGCCCGGCGACGGGCTGACCGTGACGTATCTCGATGTCGGCCAGGGCGACTGTACGCTGCTGCAGTGCGACGGGCAGGTCATGCTCATCGACGCGGCCGAGGGCAACCAGGCCAACAAGATCACGGCCTACCTCAAGCAGCACGGCGTGACGGCCATCGACTACCTCGTCTGCACGCACGCGCACGCCGACCACTGCGGCGGCATGAAGGCCGTCATCGCGGCCTTCCCGGTGCGCACGCTCTACAGTTCCGTCACCTCGAGCAGCAACGGCGCGTTCCAGCGCGTCATGCGCGCGGCCGAAACGGCAAACCTCGCCATCACCGTGCCGAACGTGGGCGACACGTTCTCCCTCGGCAGCGCGACCGTGACCGTCCTCGGCCCGCAGCAGCACTACAGCGACGTCAATAACCAGAGCCTCATCCTGCGCGTGGACTACGGCAGCAACGCCTTCCTCTTCACCGGCGACGCCGAGTACGAGAGCGAGACGGACGTACTTGACGCGGGCGAGAACGTCCGCTGCGACGTCATCAAGGCCGGCCACCACGGCAGCCACACCTCCACGGGCTACCGCCTGCTGTACGAGGCGCAGCCGAAGTACGCCGTCATCAGCTGCGGCGCGGACAACGAGTACGGCCACCCGCACGACGACACGCTCAGCCGCCTGCGCGACGCGGACGTGACCGTCTACCGCACGGACCTTAACGGCACGATCGTCTGCCGCTCCGACGGGGTCGACCTCACCTTCACCACCGAGAAAGAAGGCTGATCCCCTTGCACCGCACCCTCTCGGCGGCAGGCGCGTTCTGGCTCGCCGCGTTCACGTATTTCATCTGGGGCTTCACGTTCCTCGCCTCGCGCATCGCGCAGGACTATGGCACGCCGTTCGTGCTGCTGTTCTGGCGCTTCGCACTGGCATTCCTGCTGCTGAACCTTCTGCGCCTGACGGGACGCTTCCCCGTGCGCTTTCGCTCTCGGAAGCTCTGGCCCGTGCTGCTGGCGGGCCTGTTCGAGCCCGTGCTCTACTTCCCCTGCGAGCAGTATGGTCTCAAGCTCACGAGCACGTCGTTTTCCGGCGTCATGGTCGCGCTCATCCCGCTGTGCTCGCTCGTCTACGGGGCGGTCTTCCTGCACGAAAAGGCCACGTGGCAGCAGGTCGTGTTCTCGATCCTCTCCGTCGCGGGGGTGATCGTGCTGGCCGTCTACGCCACTGGCATCGGCGCGGGCAGCTTTCTCGGCTTTCTCATCCTGCTCGGCACCGTCTTTGCCGGCGCGGGCTACATAGTGGCCAGCCGCGCCTGTTCCGGCAGCTTCACCGCCTTTGAGCGCACGTACATCACCTGCGGCATGGGCGCCGCCGCGTTCGGGGTGCTGTCCGTGCTCGAGCACCGGCACGACCTGAGCGCCGTCGTGCTGCCGATGACGCACGCGCCGTTTGCGCTGGCCATCGTGTTTTTGAGCGCCGTGGCCTCGGTGCTGTCCTACCTCGCGCTCAACCGGGCGCTGGAGGTACTGCCCGTCGCGCGCACCGCAGCGCTCATCAACTTCTCGACCGTTGTGTCCGTGCTCGCCGGGGTGCTCATCCTGCGCGAGCCGTTCGGCTGGGTCAGCGCCGCAGCCTCGGCCGCCATCCTCGTCGGCATCTGGGGCGTGCAGCGCTTCGCTGCGCCGGCAGTGCCGGATACCGCCGAGAGCTCCGAACCGCTGTCCCCGTCGTGAGCAGGCCGGTCGTTTGCCCCACTTCCAGTCTAGTATGCTTTTGCATTACTTGTCAAGCGAGAATTGCTGATTTTGCATAATTCTAGTTTTCCACAATCTTTCCACATTTCCGCCGGTTTCCCACAGCGGCTTTCTTTCCCCCTGGCTTTCTTTGAGAGAGACAGGGTAAGATATGCTTTGCCGTGTGTTCCTGCTGCAGGGTAAGACACGGTGTGGTACGGTACGGTACTGTACGGTATGGTACGGTGCCACGTGACGTACACACACCGTACCCGTGACACAAGCGCCCCGCCGCGCCGGGCATTTCCGGCCGCAAACCCGATAAATATTCATTTCAAAGGATGACCCCTATGCAATCTACCAAACAGAAGATCGAACGCGCCGCACTGGCTGGTCTCGCCGCGGCGAGCATGGACGAACGCGAGCGCTCGACGGACATTTCCCTTGCCGAGCTGGCCGCGCTCGTGGAGACAGCCGGCGGCCAGCCCGTCGTGACGCTGCTGCAGAATAAGCCCACGCCCGACCCGCGCACCTTCCTCGGCGAGGGCAAGGTGGCGGAGCTGCGCGAACTCATCGTCGCCAACGACTGCGACCTCGCGGTGTTTGACAATGAGCTCTCCCCGTCGCAGATGCGCGTGCTGGAGGAGGAACTCGGCGTGCGCGTGCTCGACCGCTCGGGCCTGATCCTCGACATCTTCGCCCAGCGCGCCCAGACGCGCGAGGGCCAGCTGCAGGTGGAGCTGGCGCAGTACCAGTACCTTCTGCCGCGCCTGACCGGTATGTGGACGCACCTCGTGCGGCAGACGGCCTCCGGCGGCTCGTCGCCGATCGGCACGCGCGGCCCGGGCGAAACGCAGCTTGAGACCGACCGCCGCCACATCCGCCGCAAGATCCAGAAGCTGCAGGCCGAACTCGAGGACGTGCGCAAGATCCGCCGCACGCAGCGCCGCCGCCGCGAGAAAAACGCCCTGCCGGTCGTGGCCCTCGTCGGCTATACGAATGCCGGAAAATCCACGCTGCTCAACTGCCTGACGGGGTCGGACATCCCGGCCAACGACCGCCTGTTCGACACGCTCGACACCACGACCCGCCGCTGGCGCATCGACGCCGCGCAGGAGGTGCTGCTCTCGGACACGGTCGGCTTCATCCGCAAGCTGCCGACGCACCTGGTCGAGGCGTTCAAGGCCACGCTCGAGGAGCTGACGTATGCCGACGTGCTCCTGCACGTAATTGACCTCTCGAACCCCGAGTGGGAGGCGCAGGCGGAGGTCGTCGACCGGCTCATCGACCAGCTCGGCGCGGCGCAGACGCCGTGCATCCGCGTGTTCAATAAGTGCGATGCCTATCTCGGCATCCTGCCGCACGGGGAAAACATCGTGTGCATCTCGGCCCGCAGCGGTGAGGGCGCGGCGGAGCTGACCGAGTGCGTGCGCGCCATCCTCGGCCGGGCCGACCATCATGTGACGCTGCTGCTGCCGTATGCGCAGGGCGCGCTGCTCGAAACGCTGCACCGCGACTGTGCCGTGCTGCACACCGACTACCGCGACGACGGCATCGCGCTCGAAGTCATCATCCACCCGGAGCAGTGGCCGCGGCTCGAGCCGTTCGTCATCGCGGACGAGGAGGGGTAATATGGACAGCTACCGCATTCCCACGAAATCCGGCGCGTCGGAGTACGTGGACAAACGCTCGCGCTTTCTGGGCCTCGTGCGGCCGGTCGACTCCGAGGACGAGGCGCGTACAATCATCGCCGCGTGCAAAAAGCAGTATCACGACGCGCGGCACAACTGCTGGTGCTACCTGCTGCGCGACGGCACCGAACGCTACTCCGACGACGGCGAGCCGCAGGGCACGGCCGGCATCCCGATGCTGGAGGTGTTCCGCCGCGCGGGTGTGACGAACGTTGTCTGCGTCGTCACGCGCTACTTCGGCGGCGTGCTGCTCGGCACGGGCGGCCTGCTGCGGGCGTATACCGCCGCCGCGGCCGATGCCCTCGCCGACGCCGGCATCTCGGAGGTGCGCCGCTGGCTCGCCTGCGAGGTCAGCACGCCCTACGCGCTCTATGAGCCGGTGCGCGCGGCCGTCGCCGCGCTCGGCGGCGTCGTGCAGGAGACGCAGTATGCCGCCGCCGTGACGGTCTGCGCCCTGCTGCCGGAGGAAGCCGGCGAGGCCTTTGCCGCGCAGGTGCGCGACCTGACCGCCGGCCGCTGCGCCGTGCGCCCCGTCGGCGAGACGGAGCGCGCCGTCCCCCTCGCCGGCGCGGGCTTGTGAGCGCGTGTGCACAGTACCTGTGCGCGCCGCACGCCGGAGTATAGGCGTATATAAGTATCGCAAAGCCCTCCCAAATCGGGAGGGCTTTCGTGCCGCTGCGCACCTTTTGCCTTCCCCCTTGCGGCGCGAATGATCGACGGTTTTGAAATATTTGAGCCGCGGGGAAGCCCGAGGGGGCAAGGCCCGCCTCGGATGAAATCCTGCATCGCGGCAGCCACGCCGCGACGGATGAGGTGCGCGTCGAACGCGCGGCACATTTCCATCCCCGCCGGAGAAGACCGTGGCCTTCCCACCTCATCCGAGGCTGGCAATGCCCCCCCTGTGTAAGGGGAGGTGGCAAAAATCGAAGATTTTTGACGGAGGGGTTGCAGATACCGCCCGCAGTGCGAATTTTGACATGTCAATCCCTCAGTCAGCCTGACGGCTGCCAGCTCCCTTTACACAAGGGAGCCCAGAGGTGCGCGTCGAACGCACACGGAATCCCAGCCAAAATATTGCATAAACATTCTGCTTGACGAATATCTATCCGCATCCATTTTCCGCGGATCTTTACCGCGCTTGCAGGCCAAAAACGATCGTGAAAAAATTGGCACTCGATTTGGAAACTTTTTTCTGCATTTTTTCAAAAAAAAAGAGGGAAATGCACGGCAATGTCGTATCAGAGTATTGCAGCCGGAAATGGCGCAAGGCGCTCCGGCCGCAACCATGGATTTTATGTGGAAACGGAGGGATCTCTGTGCCCTGCCCAAGAGAAAAACGCGAGGCCGCCGAGGCGCTGCTCATCGGCCCGCACGGCCTGCTGAGCACGCAGTCCACCGGCCGCCCGACGCCCGAGCCGCCGTGTGAGATGCGCACGTGCTTCCAGCGCGACGTCGACCGCATCACGCACTCGAAATCGTTCCGCCGCCTGAAACACAAGACGCAGGTGTTCCTGCGCCCGGAGGGCGACCATTACCGCACGCGCCTGACGCACACGCTCGAGGTCGCGCGGCTCGCGCGCACGATCGCCCGCGCGCTTGAACTCAACGAAGATCTCACCGAGGCCATCAGTCTCGGGCACGACCTCGGCCACACGCCGTTCGGCCACGCGGGAGAGCGCGCGCTCAGCGCGATCTATACCGGCGTCGGCTTCCGGCACTATGAGCAGAGCCTGCGCGTCGTCGACCGCATCGAGCGCGACGGCCGCGGCCTGAACCTCTGCAACGAGACGCGCATCGGCATCCTCAACCACACGACCGGGCAGCCGCGCGGCACGCTCGAGGCCGACGTCGTGCGCCTGGCCGACCGCGTGGCCTACATCAATCACGACCTCGACGACGCCATGCGCGGCGGCATCGTGCAGCCGGAGGACGTGCCCGCCATCGTGCGCGAGCGCGTGGGCGAGCGCAACAGCGTGCGCATCAACTCCATCCTCACGGACATCATCGCCCACAGCGGCGACGGCGAGCTGCGCATGTCGCCCGATATGCGCGAGGCCGTGGACGTGTTCACGACCTTCATGTACGAGGGCGTGTACTACAACCCCATCGCCAAGGGCGAGGAGCGCAAGGTGCAGAATATCCTCGGGAGCATCTGGGAATATTATGTCAACCACATTGACGAGCTCCCGGTGGTCTATCAGTCTATCGCGGACGACGAAGGGCCGCAGCGCGCGGTGTGCGACTATGTGTCCGGCATGACCGACAGCTATGCGCTGGAGGTGTATTCGGAACTGTTCATCCCCGCCGCCTGGACCATTAAATAAGGAAGTACATACAACGGAAACCACAGAAAGAAGGTGACGCACGTGGCCTTTCCGGAATCCTTTCTGCAGGAGCTCGCCGAGCGCAACGACATTGTCGATGTTGTGAGCGGCTACGTGCGCCTGACGAAAAAGAGCGGGTCGAACCTCTTCGGGCTCTGCCCGTTTCACAGCGAAAAAACGCCGTCGTTTTCCGTCTCGCCGGATAAGCAGATCTACCACTGCTTCGGCTGCGGAAAGGGCGGCAGCGTCATCAGCTTCATCATGGAGATCGAGAACCTCTCGTTCCCGGAGGCGGTGGCATTTCTGGCCAACCGCGCGGGCATGCAGCTGCCCGAGCAGTCGAACGACCCCGGCGCGAAAAAGCGCCAGCGCCTGCTCGCGCTCAACCGGGACGCGGCGCGCTTTTTCCACGCGCAGCTCAAGACCCCGGCCGGCCAGCCGGCGCGGGACTATCTCGCCCGCCGGCAGCTCACGGCGCAGACCGTGACGCGCTTCGGCCTGGGCTTCGCGCCCGACACGTGGGACAGCCTCGTGCGCGCGATGAAGGCGCTCGGCTACTCCGAGCAGGAGCTGTTTGACGGCGGGCTCGTGCGCCACGGCCGCTCCGGCGGCGTGTACGACACGTTCCGCAACCGGCTCATGTTCCCGGTCATCGACGTGCGCGGCAACGTCATCGGCTTCTCCGGGCGCATCCTCGGCAACGGAGAACCCAAGTACATGAACAGCCCGGAAACCATCGTTTTCAGCAAGAGCCACAATTTGTTTGCGCTCAATTTGGCTAAAAAGTCGAAATGCGGGTATATCATACTGGCAGAGGGCAACATCGACGTGGCGAGCCTGCATCAGGCGGGGTTTGACAGCGCGGTCGCCTCGCTCGGCACGTCGCTCACGCCGGAGCAGGCGCGGCTTCTCTCGCGCTACACGAGCGAGATCGTCATCGCCTACGACAACGACGGCGCGGGGCAAAAGGCGTCGCAGCGCGCGATCGGCATCCTCGAAAAGCTCGAGGTGCGCGTGCGCGTCCTGCAGATGCAGGGGGCGAAAGACCCCGACGAATATATCAAGACCTTCGGCGCGGACGCATTCCGAAACCTGCTCGAACAGTCGGAAAACCACATCGACTACCGGCTCGGCGCGGTGCAGCGAAAATACGACCTCCATGTCGACGAGCAGCGCGTGGCCTTCGTCAAGGAGGCGGCGGGCGTGGTGGCCGAGCTGCCCGGCAGCGTCGAGCGCGAGGTGTACGCCATGCGCGTCGCGGAGACGGCGGGCATGCCCGCCGCAGTCGTGACTGACGAGGTGCAGCGCCAGCGCAAGCGGCGGCTCAGCCGCGCGCGCAAGGAGCGCGAGCGCGACCTGCTGCGCCCCGCGACGGCGATGCAGCCGCCCGGGCGGAGCATCCGCTTCGACGATCCCCGCTCGGCGGCCGCCGAACAGGGCATCATTAAATTATTGTATCTCGACCCTGGCCTGTTCCAGGATCGGACGAATGTGCCGGACGCGGCGCAGTTTTCCTCGCCGGAGCTGCGGCACATTTACACCGTCCTGCTCGCCCACGGCGGCACGGGCACGGTGCAGATCGCGGCGCTCTCGGGCGAGCTGAGCCCGGACGAGCTGGCCCTGCTGACCGGCATCATCCAGCAGCCGGCGGAGCTTGCCAACGGCGCGCGCGCGCTCGACGACTACATAAGCATCCTTCAGACCCAGGCCACCGCCGGCGCAGCGTCGTCGGAGGCGGACCTGCTGGCCTTTGCAAAGCAACTCAAAGAACATAAAGGGTATGGTGGTAAAGATGGAACAGAAAGAACTTAACAACCTCTCGGCTGAAGAACTCGACGCCATGGCCGACGCGCTGCTCGCAGCCGACGACGCCAAGCAGGCGGAAACCAAAGCCGCTCCCGCCGCGAACGAGCCCGCGGAGGACAAGCCTGCGACCGAAAAGCCGGAATCGGAAAAGACCACGGAAGAAAAGCTCAACGAGCTCGTGGAAAAGGGCAAAAAGGCGGGCAAGCTCTCGAGCAAGGATCTCATGGTGCTCGAGGACATGAACCTCTCGAGCGAGGAGACGGAAAAGTTCTATGACCAGCTCGAGAGCCTGAACATCGACGTGCTCAGCGACGACGCGCTGCCCCCGGTGGACGAGGACGCGCTGCCCGAGCTCGAGGAGCTCCAGGAGATCGAGGAAGTCACCGAGGAAGAGATGAATGAGACCGAGGCCATGGCCGACACGTTCTCGACCGACGACCCGGTGCGCATGTACCTCAAGGAGATTGGCAAAGTGCCGCTGCTCACCCCGGAGGAGGAGCAGGAGCTGGCCAAGCGCATGGCCGAGGGCGACGCGGAGGCCAAGCACCGCATGGAGGAGGCAAACCTCCGTCTGGTCGTGTCGATCGCCAAGCGCTATGTCGGCCGCGGCATGCTGTTTCTCGACCTCATCCAGGAAGGCAACCTCGGCCTGATCAAGGCCGTCGAAAAGTTTGACTACACGAAGGGCTACAAGTTCTCCACCTACGCCACGTGGTGGATCCGGCAGGCCATCACCCGCGCCATCGCCGACCAGGCGCGCACCATCCGCATCCCCGTGCACATGGTCGAGACGATCAACAAGGTCATCCGCGTCTCCCGTCAGCTCCTGCAGGAGCTCGGCCACGACCCGAGCGCCGAGGAGATCGCGGCGGAGATGAACATGCCGGTCGACAAGGTGCGCGACATTCTCAAGATCGCGCAGGAGCCGGTCTCGCTCGAGACGCCGATCGGCGAGGAGGAAGACTCCCACCTCGGCGACTTTATCCCCGACGAGGACGCCTCCGAGCCGAGCGAGGCAGCGAGCTTCTCGCTGCTCAAGGAGCAGCTCATGGAGGTGCTCGACACGCTCACCCCGCGCGAGAAGAAGGTGCTCGAGCTGCGCTTCGGCATCGTCGACGGCCGCACCCGCACGCTCGAGGAGGTCGGCAAGGAGTTCAACGTCACGCGTGAGCGCATCCGCCAGATCGAGGCCAAGGCCCTGCGCAAGCTCCGCCACCCCAGCCGGGCCAAGCGCCTGCGGGATTATCTGGATGAATAAACTGCATTGCAAGAGTAAATGGTGACAAAATGCACAAGGGTGTTTTTGTCTGGAACGTAAAAAACAAAAAAATCAACCCCAAAATCACGAAAAACATACACGTTCCCGGGCGTCCGATAAAAGAGGGCGTCCGGGAATTTTTTTGCCTCAAAACGGAAAAATGGCTTGACAACAGGGGTTTTAGGGTGTATACTGCATTAGTATCACATAATGGCTGTCTCTTATACACATCTCCGAGCCCACGAGACACTGAGCGATCTCG
>ENA-OZLJ01000374-OZLJ01000374.1-human-gut-metagenome-genome-assembly--contig:-NODE-374-length-11166-cov-5.257313_pt1 | contig 11166 bp, 8 predicted proteins | sample MGYA00243859_ERZ653783 | MGnify/ENA primary metagenome ERZ653783 (study PRJEB26926, sample SAMN06164504) | human gut metagenome | biome: ENVO:00009003; feature: ENVO:2100002; material: ENVO:00002003... | reverse complement strand
GCATACGAGATCGCTCAGTGTCTCGTGGGCTCGGAGATGTGTATAAGAGACAGGAAAATAACTCTGACAAGAGTATGTCAGAAAACATAAGGGATAATCTGTAATGAGAGGAAGGCTTACAGATTATTTACAGAACGGAATCCTTACGGAATGAAAATGAGTTAAACATCCAATTATTTCTTTTAGTTTGTGACAAAGATAGGGTTTTAGCTGCAAAACTCAATGATAACTTGATTGAAAAAAGACTGTAAACCTGTATTTTAGCAAGAATAGTCAAATAGGAATATGTTTATATATCCGGTTGCATGGATGAGATTGATCGTCCAAATTGATTGAAACTACATTTTTTTGAGTTATTTTTGTCGAATATTAAATACAAATCTCTCATTTAATGTATGATACCGATGAAAAGCAAATTATTACTCACATGTACCATCCTGTTTTTCTGTTCCTCTTTTCTGTGCGGACAGAATCAATCTTCTAAAGTGGCAAACTCTGTTGAAACGAATAATGGATGGCACCCGTGGCAAGGAAAAAGAGTGGGATATTTGGGAGACTCTATTACAGATCCCAACTGTTATGGTGACAAGATAAAGAAATACTGGGATTTTCTGCAGGAATGGCTGGGAATCACTCCTTATGTATATGGTATCAGTGGCAGGCAATGGAATGATGTGCCCCGGCAAGCCGAGCAACTGAAGAAAGAACACGGTGGAGAAGTAGATGCTATCGTGATTTTGATGGGTACGAATGATTTTAATGACGGTGTACCTATTGGAGAATGGTTTACGGAAACAGAAGAACAAGTGATGGCAGCCCGTGGGCAAACCCAAAAGCTGGAAACCCGTAAGAAACGCACTCCTATAATGGATGGAAGCACGTATAAGGGACGTATAAACATAGGAATCAATAGACTGAAACAACTCTTCCCGGACAAGCAGATTGTGTTGCTGACCCCGTTGCACCGTTCACTGGCCAATTTTGGAGAAACGAATGTGCAACCGGATGAAAACTACCAGAACAGTTGTGGCGAATATGTGGATGCCTACGTGCAGGCTGTTAAAGAAGCCGGCAATGTGTGGGGAGTCCCCGTGATTGATTTTAATGCGGTAACCGGATTGAATCCGATGGTGGAAGAACAACTGATTTATTTCTACGATGCGGGATATGACCGTTTGCATCCCAGCACGAAAGGACAGATACGCATGGCACGAACGCTGATGTATCAGTTGTTTGCGTTGCCTGCTACATTTTAAATAGGTCGGACAGAATTCTATGAAATTGTACACTATTCTATAGCACATTTTCTACAAACTTGTAATTTTGTCTTCTATAAATAATAGAACCTATGAGACATAAACTTCTGTTTTCTTTTTTCATCTTTTTGATAGTTGCTTTACCGATTCGTAGTAAGGATTTTGTTTTGACTTCCGGTCAAACAGTTGTCATCGCTTGCAGCCCTTCTGAAGAACTGGTTGTACGAACCGCATTGGAAATGCTGGGGCGTGATATTCAGACAGTATTGTCGTCGACTACCCAAGCGAATGAGAAAACAGGTGAAATTGTGATAGGAACGGTGGGGCAGAGTGAGCTTATCAGCCGGACCGGCATAGATGTTTCTGCGCTAAAAGGCAAGAAGCAGGCTTTTCTATTATCTGTTTCTCCGGAGGGTAAATTGATCGTAGCCGGCAGTGACAAACATGGTACGGCTTATGGAATACTCGAAATATCCCGTTTGTTAGGTGTCTCTCCCTGGGAATGGTGGGCGGACGTAACTCCGGAAAAGAAGAAACTTTTTAAGCTATCTTCCAAATTCCAAAGTCTTCAGGCTCCTTCGGTGGAATATCGGGGTATATTTATTAATGATGAAGACTGGGGCTTGATGCCATGGAGCAGTCGGACCTATGAACCTTCAAAAGTGAAAGGTGAGATAGGCCCGCGTACCAACGAGCGTATTTTTGAACTCTTACTTCGTCTGCGTGCCAACACCTATTGGCCTGCAATGCACGAATGTACACTTCCTTTCTTCCTGACCAAAGGCAATCGGGAAGCTGCCAAGAAATATGGAATCTTCATCGGTGCTTCCCATTGCGAACCGATGGCTTGCAGCGCTGCCGGCGAGTGGAAACGAAGAGGGGAAGGGGCTTATGATTATGTGAATAATGCTCCGGCTGTTTACAAATTCTGGGAAGACCGTGTAAAAGAGGTGGCAGATCAGGAAATACTCTATACGTTGGGTATGCGTGGTGTACACGATGGCAAGATGCAGGGAGCGAAGACGGTGGAAGAACAGAAGGCCGTAATAGATCGTGTGTTTGCAGATCAACGCGGGTTGATTGAAAAATATGTTGATAAGGATGTAACTAAAGTCCCGCAGGTTTTTATCCCTTATAAAGAGGTACTCGACATTTATCATGCCGGATTACAGGTGCCCGATGATGTAACATTGATGTGGTGTGACGATAACTATGGCTATATCCGCCATTTTCCTACGGCCGAAGAATGCGCACGTAAAGGAGGGAATGGAGTCTATTATCATGTTTCTTATTGGGGACGTCCGCACGACCATCTCTGGTTGAGTACGATGAGCCCGTATCTGATTTTCCAACAAATGAAGCTGGCTTACGATCGAGGCATACAGAAGATGTGGATACTGAATGTCGGAGATATCAAGCCTGCCGAGTATCAGATAGAGTTGTTTATGGATATGGCCTGGAATATAGAAGCTGTGGCCTCGGAAGGAGTGACCTCTCATCTGAAACACTGGCTGGAACGGGAATTGGGAGCTTCGTGCGCAAAGGCAGTATTACCTGTGATGCAGGAACACTATCGTCTGGCCCATATTCGTAAACCTGAATTTATGGGAAATACGAGGGAAGAGGAGAAAGATCCTGTTTATCGTGTTGTCAAAGATCTCCCATGGAGTGAAAAAGAAATCAACGGACGTTTGCAGGCTTATGATAAATTGTCGGAGACAGTGGAACGGGCAGCTTCGAAAATCCCATCCGGCAGACAAAGTGCCTATTTTGAATTGGTGAAATACCCGGTGCAAGCTGCTACACAGATGAACCGGAAATTGCTATATGCCCAATTAGCCCGCCACGGAAAAGCGGACTGGGAGAAAAGTGATCTTGCCTATGACAGCATTGTAGTATTGACAAAACAGTATAACTCACTGGAAGATGGAAAGTGGAACCGCATGATGGATTTCCAACCCCGAAAACTCCCCGTATTCAATCGCGTGGAAAGAAAAACGGCTACTTCTCCGATGATGAAAGAGCGTGTAGCTATCTATAAATGGAACGGCTTGGATGGGAAGAATATCCTGAATAGTAAGACCTTGAATGCGCGGAAAGGAACTTCTGCTATTTGTGAGGGCCTGGGATATGAAAGCAAAGCGACAGGCATTGACAAGGGAGATGCACTGATGTTCTCTTTTGACAACTGGAAAACAGACTCGGTAGAGGTTGACATCCGCTTGTTGCCTAATCATCCTGTGGGAGGAGATCAATTACGTTTCTCAATATCGTTGGACGATGCAGCGCCTGAAGTGATCTCTTATGAAACGAAAGGACGGAGTGAAGAATGGAAAGAGAACGTGCTGCGCAATCAAGCCATCCGAACGGTTCGACTTCCGGTATCCGGAAAGAAGTCCCACAAATTGGTAATCAAGGCATTGGACGAAGGAGTGATATTAGACCAGGTGATGCTTTATATGCCTTCGCCTACTGGTGAGTAACTACACGGATCACGAACCATGCATGATGCGCCACGGTTCCAATCAGCCCGTAATGCTTTGCCATGATCCGAAATCTTTCTTTGAGGGATGCTTTCTGATTCCGGGTAGTCATTCCCTCCTCCAGATAGTCGATGATTGTCAGGTGGGTATTGTGCAAAGTACGTGCTTTCTTCATGATGCGGATGCACCAGTCGAAATCTGCAGAAAAGCGATATTGCAGATTGTATGGCCCTACGAGCGTGTGGCGGGGGAAGAATGCCTGATGGCAGACTAACATTCCCTGTTTGAAACTTTTCCAGGTGAGCGTTTCAGGGGCGGACAATCTGCGCATCCGCAGAAAATGCCTGTCCTTGTCTACGATAGCGGTTTCTCCGTAAAGTATATCGGGCAGTTCATTGCCGTTGATGGTGTGCACCATTTGTTGCAGCGTATCATCCTCATGAAAACAGTCGCCTGCATTCAGGAAACAGAGATAATCACCGCTGGCAAGGGCGATGCCCTTATTCATGGCGTCATACAGTCCTTTGTCGGGTTCGCTGACGACGGTGTGTATGCGTGACCGGTAGCGGTTGATAATAGAGAGGGTTCCATCCTTGGAAGCTCCATCCACGATAATGTATTCTATATGATGATAGGTTTGTGAGATTACACTTTGAATCGTGTCTTCCAATACCTTTTCAGCATTGTATGTCACCGTAATGATAGAGAACTTGGGAGTAGGATGGACACTATGCATATTTCCCCGTTATTTTATTGTAGACATCTGTATATTTCTTTGCAACGATGCTCTCCGAATAATTGCCCAGAACCTTGCGGCAGGCCTGTGCAGAGAGTTCGTTGTATTCCGGTTCCGTCAATATCCAATGTATGCCGTTGGCAAAATCTTCCGAGGATTTGTATTGTGCCACGTAGCCGTTGTGCAGATGATCGATCATTTCGGGGATACCTCCCACATTAAAACCGACACAAGGCACTCCACAGGCCATTGCTTCCATAATCATATTGGGAAGATTCTCTTCCAGAGACGGGATGGCGAAGAGGTCTACGGCATTGTAGATATTCACTACTTCATGCTCATTTTTGATATAAGGGAGCGGGTATACATGGAAAGGAAGTTGTTCCTGTAACTGCTGCGACTGGTTGCCGAATACGACTACACCCAGTGAGTCTTTCCATTCCGGATGCTTTTCTGCCAACAGTTTGCATGCCCCAATCAGATAGTCGACCCCTTTTCGTTTATCGGTGATCTTTAATGAGCCGAACAAAACTAGTTTCTTACCTTCCGGCAACATGAATTTGGCACGCGCTTCCTTCTTGTTCATGGGTTTGAACAAGTTGGTATTAATAGCGTTCGGAATATTGGTCACGCTTTTCCCTTCAAATAATGCACTGGTCTGGGCTTGTTCCTTCAGCCAATGGCTGCACGTGACGAAATGAATGGGAGCGTAGCTGTATAACTTTTGTTTTTTGCGGAACGTGCGATAGGATAAATCCTTTCGTCCCCCGCCTTTGTAGATGTACGGACAGTCGTGACATTCCTGCTGATAGTTGTTGCACTCCCGTGCGTAATGGCAGATGCCGGTGCATGGCCACATATCGTGCATGGTCCAGACTACGGGTTTGCCGGAGGTCAGTATCTTTCGTATATCGTTCAGTGAGAGCATTCCCTGGTTGATCCAATGCAGATGGATCACGTCGGCCTGGCGGAATTCCGGGAGTGAGGTGATGTCTGTACCTGTGTTGGCGATGTCTACGTCAAACAAATGGTAACGCCGGAAACGGTTGGCACTCCAGATCACAATCCGTTCCCACATGAACTTCCACACTTGCAACCAGTTACTTTTTAAGCGGACAACACTGATTTGGTCGGTCTGTTTGTCACGTACCAGCATTTTGGCTTTGATGCCGTTGTTTTTCAGTGACTCCATCAACCGGCTTGCTGCGATGGCTGCTCCTCCTATTCGTTCAGATGTATTTATAATCAGGACTCTCATGGGCAAAAGTTTATGCAAATGTACGGTTTTTAGAGGAAATGTTTGATATTTCCAGCAAGCTTTCTGCTATTTCGCGTGAAAAGATTTCGAGGTTGAAACGTTCTTCCGCCAGTTTGCGGGCATTCTCTCCCATGCGCCGTGCCTCTTCGGGGTGGTCGGCGATGTAGCGGATAGCGTCTATCCAGCCTTGTACGTCGTTATATTCTACGGTGATGCCTATTCCTTCCTTATCGATGTCTATTTCGAAGTTGGGGTTGCGCGAACAGATGACGGGGATGCCGAGGGCGAATGCTTCCACGAGCGTGGTCAGTCCTACGGTATAGGGGAAGTCCAGGCAGCAGATCACGATACAACTTTTGCGTGCCACCAGTTTCCCCAGTTCGTAGGGAATCACTCCGTCGGTATAATGGATGCGAATGGAGTCGGGCAATGCATACGGGTCGATGATCTTTTTATAGTTGATGTTACCGCATGAGACGGCAATGTACAAATCCAGTTTCTCGTTCGTTGCGGCAAATGCCTGGAGCAAGGTGTCTACGTCCCGGTTTTCTTTACCGGTGGAGATAAATCCTTCGGGCTTCCGGTCGGGCATTTCTGCAAGCAGGTGGTCGTAGAAAGGAAGATCCGGTCCCCAATGGATGAGTTTCAGTTTGTGGGACGGTGCTTTCCGGGTTTTCTGCGAGTCCTGAATCAGTTTCCGACTGAACAGGAACATTTGGTCTATACCTTTGTAGAAAAGGCGGGAGATTTGTTCGCGCCACGGTTTGGGATTGGTCACGACTGCCGTATGATGCCAGATCACGATGGGTTTGCGATACAGTCCCAGGGCACGGAGGAAGATGACGGGCTCTATACCCCGGAAAGAGGTGGCGTAGAGGACGTCGTATTTCTCCTTGCAGAAGAGAATCTCTTTGGTGGCGTAAAGCATGAGTTTCAGACGGCCGGAGAAATATTTGCATTTGTGCATCACGGAGTGTATTCCGTAATTCTCCAGTAAAGGAAGTCCGTATAAAATGTGTCCGGGGAATTTATATTCTTTCCATTCCTCGTAGCTTTCCCGTGTGAGGCGGGTATGGTAAAAATAAATAGTAAGCAACTTATTTAGTGGTGCTTGTTTCTTTTCAGCCATTTGTTGATTCGGTTTTTGACAGCTTTCGTAATGATGGAGAAATTGCCGTATTTCAGGTTGAGGAACAGTTCTTCGAACGAACGTCCGATCTTGATCCACGGATGATCCCAGCCCATGATGCGGTAAACGCTCTCTTTATAGGCAACGTTTTCGATGACGTAGCGGGGATGTTTCAGTGGAAAATCCACCTCATAGCGCTTCATCGTGAAGATGCGGCGGTAACCTTTGGGCAGGGTATGAATCGAGCCGGCGAAATGGGTGGAATCTGCCGTTGCTCCCAAGTTATTAATCATGTTGCGGGTAGGCACGATGCTTAGCCCGGAGTTGAACAGTATGGAGGCGTGGAAGATCGTTTCATAAAAGGCTTTCTGCTGTTCCCGGTGACGCTGGCACATGTAGATAAAGTCGCTCCGGAATTTGCGTTCCTTGATAAGCTGTTCCAGTTGTTGCATATTGAAGGAGTCGTCCAGGAAGTTGTAGAACTCATCCCATTGGTCGACTACCCGTTTCCAGCTTGCCCATCCCCAGATAGAGAAGGTGGTGGTAAAGAAATAGTCGTAGGGCATATCTTGGGTGATTTCTTCGGGGTTAAATCCGGCAATCATGCTGATGCGGGTGTCATGTTCGTATTTATCCAGCATCTCCTTGCAGAATTGGAAAAAGGAGACGGCGGGCACATCGTCGTCTTCCAATACGATGCACTTGTCGACTTTCGAAAAGGCCCATTTCTGCGAAATGTACTCCGAAGGGTCGCAGCCGAAATTCTTTTCCTGATAAAGCCGTTCTACTTCACATTCCCAGTCTATCTGTGATACGATTTCACGGCAGGCTTTTATTCCGGGCAGGTCACGTTCGTTTCGTGCTCCGTCCTGATAGAGGAAGAGGCGGGACGGACGCGCTTTCTTCACTTGCTCGAACACTTGCGACAACTGTTGCGGGCGGTTGAAGAACAGGATAAGTACCGGGACGTCTACTAAAGCGGATTTCATATTCATAGTTCTTGTTTTGGGGTTGTACTGAATGACAGGGCGGCAGGATAGTGGTTGTTCACTTTTTCCTGCTCTTCTTCTGTAAATCGATGCAGGGTTGGATAGTTGTAACGCAAAAATCCTTCCAGGTCGTCGGGGGCGGTCACTGTGAGAGGGCCGAATTTCACGGGTTGCAGGTGGCGGATGCTTTCTACGGTTACGTGGTCGGCAGTGGCCATTACGTTGTTATAGTAACGAGTGTTTCGTGAGTTGAAACAGCTTTGAACTGACACCAGCATGCGGTAGATTGCTTTTTTAGAGAAAAGCAGGTCGACTACCCTGTTCAGGAAACAGGAGAAGGCTCCCCGGTTCGTGGGGTTCTCTATTTCACATGTACCGAAGTGTTTCCACATCCATATCTCTTTTCCCATCAGGCAGCATTTGAGGAAGCCGAGTGCTTCGGATTGTATTCTTCGCAGCAGCTTGTTGTCGGGAATCTTGTCGAATGGGAATATATCGACAAAAATGCCCGGATGCATCGGGACATTCTTGAACATTTCTTCTACAAAAAGGGTGTCGTTTTTCTTGACTTTGGCAAAATAATACGGGGTATGAGGGTCTGTCTCTATCCATGAAAGGAAGTAGGAAGGACCCAGTTCCTCGGGAGCTACTTTCAGAAATTTGTTGTAGTTCTCCCGCGTCATGCCTATGTCAATATCATCATCCCAGGGGAGAATCGCTTGGTCGTAGAGTGCACCGATTGCCGTGCCGCCAATCACAAAATAGGGAATGTTGTGCTTCTGACACACCCGGATGGTTTCTCCCAATATGTCGTAGAGTTCGGCATGTAATAAATCAAGCTCTTCGGCTGTATATTTCTTGTTCATCGGAAATGGTTAATGCACGTTGTGCTACAAAAGTAGTAATTATATTGCTAAGTTACTATAACTTTAAGTTTCCTTGCATAAATTCGGTGGCCACTTGTCCGCGTCCCGGGATGGGGAGGACGGATGCTTGCGGAAAGTCCTTGAGCAGACAGTCTGCCGGATTAATGTCCGGATAGAATTTCTTCAATAGGAACAGGCTGGGACCGGTGGTGATGCTTCCTATAAAGACGGAGGCATTCATCAATATCTGTATCGAGGAAAGGAAACGTGTCATTTGTCTCTGTTTCAGCTCTTTGGTGGTCTGCGTGAAAGCGCTGTTGACGTATCCTTTTTCGTCGGGGCTGCAAAGGGTGTACCAGTGTATGTCCGGGGCAAGGGTTTGCAATTGCTCGAAGAGGCGGTAGTCGTCGGTCAATACAAAGACGTCGCGGATGGCTGTTTTTTCTTTGATGAGGCGTATGTAATGTTCCGGTGGAAGCAGGTTGGTTTCGGTGATCTTGTCTCCTCCGCGTATTTGGCATCCTGCGTATTGAGGCGGAAGTTGCAGGCTGGCGGCAAATTGGAGACATTCCTGTGCGGTGGTGTCGTTGAGTTTCCAGGTGATTTCCGTCAGCTTTTGGAAGGTGTGGAGGTAGTCACCGTCTATTCCCAGTTCGGGGATATGGAAATGCTGGTTGGGGTTGAACGTCACTTGAAAGTTGAGTCGGACCGGTTTGCCATACGTGAAGAAAGCAAGGGCTTTTCCGATGATGTTCTTACAGGTTACTTTCAGTTTCCATTTCAGTAACTTCGTCTTAGGCAGCTTTTTGTCTTTCATCAATGCCTGCCAGGAGGGGAGGCGATGGGTGTTATAAGTGTGATGAAACGGTTCGTGCACTTGCTCGCAGAAGGGGGCGAAACAATCTTCCCAACCTTTTTCCCATCCGAAGTTGGCGTCGTCGGAGTAGAGCTTGAACTGTATTTTGTGTTGCAGGCAATAGAGCATTGCATGGAGCATATAGGTATATTCGGTAAAGAATCCGGCGTCTATACCTATGTGATAGATCATCGTCTTTTTGAAAGAACGATTTAGAAGGTGGTATTTGGTGGCAAGATCATTGGGGTTCATGTGTCTTCTTTTTGATGAAATACTGGATGCTTTCTTTAAAGGTGACCGAACGGCTGCCCCACATGGCGGCTACGTAGAGTGCTGCTGCGAGCACTATCTTGCTTGCCAAGCGGAGATAAATATTCTCGATGGAACGGGTGGAATAATAGGTGATTGCCATTACCGTAGCTGCAATGACAGCATAAGGAAGAATGTCTATCAGTGCATGGCGCAGCTTTAGTCCGATTTCCTGCCATACGAAGTAGTGCCACGTCAGTAGCCACAGTATATTGGTGGATACATAGACGGCGAGCATGGCATAGATACCGTGTGAGTGGACTAACAGAACGCCTGACAGTAGAATTATGCCGAGCGCTATGGTGTTCCACATATAGATGCGGGATTTCCCTTTGCTGATGATGAGCTGCTGATAGAGGTATGCGATGGGAGCAAAGGCTCCGCTGATACACAGTATTTGCATGATTAATATGCTGGAATACCACTTGTCGGTGATGGTGATGATAATCAGCTCTTCCGATACGATTCCCAATCCCAACATGGCGGGAAACGAGACAAAAGCGGTGAAACGCAGCATTTTGCGAAATACCCGTTTTTGCCGTTCAAGGTCGTCGGACACTTTGGTGAGTACCGGTTGCGCTACTCCGTTTATCATGCCGGAGATGAAGAGTTGTCCCATGCCGCACCATTTATTGGCTTGGTTGTAATATCCTACTTCTTTTTCGCTGTAGAATTTACCCAGTATCACGGAAAACAGATTGTTATTGATGTGATTGAATACATTGGTAACCAGTAGTTTCCCACTGAATCCGAACATTTCCTTAATCGGGGTGAAGTTGAACTGCAAGCTCGGTCGCCAACGGGTGAAATGCCAGTAACAGGCTGTGTTGATGGTTACGTAAACGATGCTTTGCGTAGCAATTCCCCAATAAGAGAAACCAAAGTAGGCAAGAGTGACTCCGGTGATTCCGGACACGGTGAGTCCGATAACCGAAGACAATGCCCGCTGTTTGACCATCAGATTACGCAGGAGATAGGCACTGTGGGATATTCCCAGACTGGCAATGAAGAAGCCGATAAAAGAATAACGTGCCAGTGGTGTCAGTTCGGGAGTATCGTAAAAGTCAGCGATAAGCGGTGCACAGAGGAATAACAGCAGGTACAGCGACAGACTGATGGCCGCGTTGAACCAGAATACGGCATTGTAATCATTGTGCGTCACTTCTTTCTTATTAACAAGGGCAGCTGTGAAACCACTTTCCTGTATCGAACTGGCAATGAGGGAGAAGATGGCCAACATTCCCACCATTCCATCTGTCTCTTATACACATCTCCGAGCCCACG
>ENA-OZLJ01000350-OZLJ01000350.1-human-gut-metagenome-genome-assembly--contig:-NODE-350-length-11706-cov-6.465454_pt1 | contig 11706 bp, 6 predicted proteins | sample MGYA00243859_ERZ653783 | MGnify/ENA primary metagenome ERZ653783 (study PRJEB26926, sample SAMN06164504) | human gut metagenome | biome: ENVO:00009003; feature: ENVO:2100002; material: ENVO:00002003... | reverse complement strand
CGAGATCGCTCAGTGTCTCGTGGGCTCGGAGATGTGTATAAGAGACAGGGTTATGAAGAGGCTTTTGCGGAAATGAGTTATGCGGAACAAACCAGCTTTACCGTTTCCATGGAGAACCAGACTTTGAAGAGTGTGATTAATTGGGTAGAAAAAAATAGTCAATTTATTTTTATATATCGTACAGATATTGATTTGTCTCGTCGTGTCAATGTGGATGTACGAAATAAAACAATAGAGGAGGTACTGAAACAAATGTTTGCCGGTACTGATTTGGAATATCATATCCGTGACAGACAAGTAATAATTCGCAAGGCCATTTCTAGAGAAGAAACGCGTCCCATTGTTATGCAACAAGATAAAGTGACTGTCAAAGGTATAGTGACCGATGCCAAAGGAGAAGCAATTATTGGGGCTAATATAATAGAGAAAGGTACCACCAATGGTACTATAACTGATATAGACGGCCGGTTTACGTTAGTGGTAAGTGAAAAAGCGTCTTTGGTCTTTTCTTATATCGGTTATCTGACCCAAGAAATGTTGGTAGGGAAAAAAACGTTTCTGAATGTTCAGCTGCAGGAAGACAATAAGACTTTGGATGAAGTGGTGATAACAGGTTATGGGGGCACACAACTTCGTTCCAAGATGACTAATTCCATTGCTAAAGTTGACAATTCTACTTTAAGTACGGGGGCCCATACTAATCCGGCGCAAGCACTCTCTGGTGCAGTGGCAGGATTAAGGGTACAGCAAACTAGCGGTAATCCGAATTCCACTCCTACTTTGGTGCTTCGTGGTGGTACCAATCTGGATGGTAGCGGTTCACCTTTGGTTATTATCGATGGTGCTGTACGCGAGTCGTTGAGTGATGTGAATCCGGAGGATATCGAGTCTTTGGAGGTCATGAAAGATGCTGGTGCTACGGCTATTTATGGTGCGCGTGCTTCCAATGGTGTAATTCTTGTTACTACTAAAAGAGGTTCGGAAGGACATACGGAAATAAATTTGAGTGCGAAAGTCGGTTTCAATTTTTTTCATAGCCAGTATGAATTTTTGAATGCTCATGATTATTTGTATTATATGCGTTCGGCATTTTATCGGTCTTCGCATATATGGCAGGATAAATCGGGTGCTTGGCATGGATTTGCCAGTGATGCGACTTTATCCGGAACACAGCCTTACGGAACGGGAAACAGATATTTTGATGAAAAAGGGAATGTACTTAATGGTAATAAGGATAATACAGCTGTATGGGGTGTTATGAATTATACAAATGACCTGGCTTTCCTGTTAAAACAAGGTTGGCAGACAATGGATGACCCAGTGAATCCGGGACAAAAATTGATTTATTGTGATAATCAACTGAAAGATTATAATATCAAATCTCCGGCTATTACTCAGGATTATAACTTGAGTGTATCCGGTGGCAATGATAAAGGACATTATTATGCAAGCCTAGGCTATAATCGCAGCGAAGGAAATGCGATGAACAACTGGTATCACCGTTTGAACTTCACGATCAATGCAGATTATAAAATTAAGCCTTGGCTTACTTCTAATTCTTCTTTGACATTTACCGATGCCAAATGGGACGATGGTGGTGCAGGATATGCCGGTGAAGGTAATTTTTTCAGTACTACCTTGTCCGTTCCTCCTACATTCCGTGTGAAAAGTCCGGACGGTGATTGGTTGGCAGGCCCTGCCGTGGCTTCTTATGCTCGTGGCTGGACTACAGTGAAAGTGTATGAGGATGCATTGAATTATGATAATAATACGGACAAGTTTAATCTGAGCCAGTCTTTTACCTTTAATATAATGAAAGGATTGACATTCAAGACCACAGGAACTTGGTTCTATTTTGATGATAGCAGAGAGTTCTTCAAAGGGGACTATATTGTAGCTACAGGACCGGTGTATGATACTAATCATAGTACTTCCAACAAACATGAACGGCTTTTAGACCAGACTTACAATGGAATCTTGAATTATCAGACTACATTCCGGCAAGATCATTCTATGGATGCGATGGTAGGTGTAGAATATTATGACTCATACAAGAAAGGTTTTTCGGCATCTGGTTATGGATCTCCATTATCTGATTTTCAGGATTTGAATTATACTTCGACTGCTGCCGGAGTGCGGCAAATAGATTCTTGGCATTACAGACAGCGTATTCTTTCATTCTTTGGCAGAGTGAATTATGATTATAAGTCCAAATATTTGCTGAGCCTTGTTTTACGTCGCGACGGATACTCCAAACTGCCAAAAGATAACCGTTGGGGAACCTTTCCCGGTATATCAGCCGGTTGGGTATTGAGTAGAGAGAATTTTATGGAGTCTTGTAGCAATGTACTTTCTTATGCTAAAATTCGTGCTAGTTACGGAGCCAATGGAAATGTGTCTGGTGTACTGGATGCTAATGGTAATGTAGTGACAGGACTTGATTATTATACGGTTCAAGGTTCTTATGGTATTATGAAAGATAAAGATGGTAAAATAGTACCCAACTATAATGGCAAAGTTCCTTTGATGATAAACGATTTGCCTAATCCCACCATGAGATGGGAAAAATCGTACACATTCGAGACAGGTTTCGATATTGGTTTTCTGAATAACAAATATATCTTGAACTTCACCTATTATAATAGACATACACAGGATAAATTTGCAGAAATCACCCTGCCTTCTCATAGCGGAGTTTCTTCTTTCCTTTCTAACAATGGAGAAGTACAAAACCAAGGTATGGAGTTGGAATTGACTGCCAATGTTTTGCGTACCAAAGATTGGAAATTTACAGTTAGTATGAATACCGCTTATAATAAGAATAAGATTATCTCATTACCGTACAATGGATTGCCGAATAATATGCAGGATGCCTATCAGGTTTATACGGGACGCAAGCTGGCAGATGGTACCTATGAAAGACAATGGGTAGGTGGTTATCAGGAAGGACAGGAATATGGTGTGATTTACGCCTTTAAATCTCTTGGTATTTATAAGAGTGAGAGTGAGATTCCAGGCAATCTGATAGACAGATCCACTTATACGGAAAATGGAGCAGATGCCAAAGTGCTTTATGGCCCTGAAGCTTGGGCTAAATTGTCGGATGCCGAAAAGGAGAAAGGACTGCCTATACAGGCTGGTGATGTGAAATGGCAGGATGTGAATGGGGATGGTGTGATTGATGATTATGACCGGGTGAAATTGGGTAATACGATACCTCATTGGACCGGAGGCTTTAACATTAATACTTCATGGAAAGGGTTAACTTTGAACTGCCGTCTGGATTATGCTTTAGGCTATTGGGTACATGATTGGAAAACTCCTTGGATTATGGGTAATATGCAGGGAACATTTAATACCATTTCTTTAGTTAAAGATTCCTGGTCGGAAAGTAATCCGAATGGAAAATATCCGGTGTATGGATGGGCTGACTTTTTGGGCAAACGTAATTATGACAGAATATCGGACATTAATTGTTATCGTGGCGATTATTTGGCTTTTCGTGAAATAAGCCTGTCGTATTCCTTGCCTCAGAGTTGGATTCATAAATCCGGTTTGAGCAAGGTGGATGTTTCTGTAACAGCACAGAATTTGGGATATATTACAGCAGCCAAAAATATGGCGACCCCCGAATATGGTGTCAGTCAGAATGGAGGATATCCTCTCCCTAGAACAGTTGTTTTGGGTTTAAATGTTACATTCTAATAAATAGGAAGGATTATGAAGAAAATATTTTATAGCATATTGTTGAGTGGGATGATGGTATTGTCTGCTTGTGATGCGTTGGACCTGTCTCCTGAAGATTATTATGGCTCTAATGATTTTTGGAATCAGAAGTCTCAGGTAGAAATGTTTATGACTGGTATTCATGCCGATTTAAGAGATAAATATCAGATGCCTGTCACATTGGGAGAGTTCAGAAGTGAGATTCTGATAAGTGATGTTACTTCTATGGGTGAGGGGGTATATGGTCCGCCTATGACTAATAATCTGCTTACGAAAGATAATACCGGTGTCGATGATTGGTATGAGGTGTACCCAAATATCATGCATATAAATTTGTTTATCAGAAATGTAGATAAAGAAATTGATTATCTGACTGGAACGGAGAAATCATTTTATTTGGGACAGGCTTATGGCTTGCGTGCATATTACTATTTCTATCTTTATCGAACATTTGGTGGTGTGCCGTTAGAGACGGAACCGAAAGTTACCGAGGGTAGCATTGATATTACGCAATTATATAAGGCTCGTTCTACTCCGGAGGAAACGTTGGAGTTTATCAAAGAAGATATTAATAAATCCGAAGCTTTCTTCAATGAGTCGGATAAGAAGATGTCCAACCAATATGAATGGTCTTATCATGCAACGGAACTTTTGAAGGCCAAGATATATATGTGGTCTGCCAAAGTCACTACAGGATTACCAGATGATGATATTGCAGGGGATCATATAGCTACTCTGACTGCCGTAGATCCTAATAACAGTGACTTGTTGACAGCAAAGAAGGCTTTATTGAATTTGGTGAACCAACAATTCGAACTGCTTCCAAACTTTGCGGATTTATGGACTCCGGAAGGGAAGAAGAATAAAGAGATCATTTTCGCTCTGTGTTTTAATAAGAATGAATTGACCAATTGGGGGGCGAACTGGTTCTATAATGTAGCCTTGTTTACCAATGCTACGGACTTGGATGGAAATAAATATGGTCCGGATCCGTTGAAGCTATTGACAGCCGGACCATTACGTTATGAGTATAAAGTGCCGTTTATTGAGATTTATGATAAGGAAGATACTCGTTTGGATGCTACTTTCTTTCAATATATGTTCGAAGGAAAGACTCGTGGCGCTTGTTGGAAAAAACTGATGGGACATACGGATGGAGGAACTCATTATTATGATTCAGATGTACCGGTATATAGATATGCTGATGTTTTGTTGATGCTGGCCGAGTGTGAAAACGGGTTGGGAGCTCCGGATAAATGTGCTGCATATATAAATGAGGTACGTAAGCGTGCTTATGGTGATAAATTTGAACAACATAAATATATTGCAGGAGATTATGCGGATAATGAGTGGGCTATTTTGCAGGAACGTGATAAAGAGTTTGTAGGTGAGGGAAGCCGCTGGTTTGATTTATTGCGTTTACGTGATTCCAACGGAAAACCTTTTGTCTTTTCTGTTAAAGCGCATTATGGAAGTTCATTGCCTATATTAACAGAGGATAAGGCGTATATGATGTTGTGGCCTGTTAATGTGGAAGTTTTGAATGGAGATCCGGAAATCAAGCAGACTCCGGGGTATGAATAATAGTGAGATAATATGATGATAATGAAAAGATTGCTCTTTTTAGTATCTGTATGCAGCTTATGTATGGTTGGTAATTCTCAGAATTACCAACCTGAGAAGCATGCAGTTGTGAAATCAGATCGTGGGGATGGACGGTTACTAAGTACTTATGCCATTGTTCATGAGATGTTGAAAGATACACATCCCCAATATGCTTACCGTTCCGGTATGTCCGCACAGGAATTTACGCAATGGCAGGATGGAGTGCGTGCTGCGATGGTGGAGATCATGAAGTTTCCCGAGATAAAGAGACAACCGTCTCCTGTCTGTGTGAAAACGGAAAAAAAAGAGGGATATATTTTAGAGAAATGGGAGTTCTATCCTTTTCCAAAGTCAGTTTCCACTTTTCTGGTTTTGAAACCGGAACATTTGAAGGGTGCAGTACCCGGAGTTTTGTGCATTCCGGGGTCCGGAAGGACCAAAGAAGGATTGGTTGGTGAGCCCGGCATCTGTGATAAGTTAACTGAGGATTATAATAATCCCAAAGTAAGTATGGCTTTGAATATGGTTAAAGAAGGTTATGTGGCGGTAGCGGTGGATAATGCCGCTGCTGGAGAAGCCTCCGATTTGGAATGTTATGATAAAGGATGGAATTATGACTATGATGTTGTTTCCCGTTTTTTGCTTGAACTGGGATGGAGTTGGCTAGGGTATACTTCTTATCTGGATATGCAGGTGCTGAATTGGATGAAAGCCCAGTCTTATATCCGAAAGGACAGGATTGTGATTAGCGGATTCTCATTAGGTACAGAACCGATGATGGTCTTGGGGGTGTTGGATAAGGATATTTATGCTTTTGTGTACAATGATTTTCTATGCCAGACTCAGGAACGTGCCGTTGTAATGACTAAACCTGACAAGGAAAACAGACGTCCTTTTCCAAATTCTATCCGTCATCTGATACCTGGTTATTGGAGGTATTTTAATTTTCCAGATGTTGTTGCGTCATTAGCTCCTCGTCCTATCATTTTTACAGAGGGAGGGTTGGACCGTGATTTCCGTTTGGTACAATCTGCTTATGCTGCTAGTGGAAAACCGGAAAATGCGGAGTTTCATCATTATCCGAAGTTTGCTGATAAGGCAGTTAGAAAAGATGTGGAGCACCTTGATGAAGGACTGGATTCAAAGACCTATTTCGAAGCGGTCAATGTAGATCCCCCTTCTCATTATTTTAAAAACGAACTGGTTATTCCTTGGTTACGCAAAGTTTTAAAGTAGGTTCAGGTATTTTGATAGGCTGTGATTTTTTATATAATATGAGCTCCTTGTTTTTCATCTAGGTGAAAGCAAGGAGCTCTTTTTTATTGATTGTGAAGAATTCTTGCAAAATTTAATCTTGTTTTAATGCAGATTGTAGTGTTTCCCAATTTTTATTGAAATCGGGCATGGAATGAAAAAGTAAATTCGCTCCTTCATTCAGTAACACATTGTCGTGCAATGGTCCTGTATTCACGGCGATGGTAAAAATACCGGCTGCAACTCCCGCCTGTACACCTAGTGGTGCATTTTCTATTACTAACGCTTCATTGGGTTTAAAGCCGCCTTTCTTTAGGGCCATCAGATATGGTTCCGGATTTGGTTTCCCATATTTCACATCAAAGGCGGTAACCATTAAGTTGGCTTGGAATATGCCCGGAAAATTATGATTCAATCGGTCCAATAACGAAGTTTGTCCCGAACCGGTTACTACCATCGGAGTCAGTCCTTCACTCTTTATTTTAGTCAATACTTCCAGTGCGCCGGGCATCCGTTCTGCTTTGGGGCATTTGTTGAATTCTTCAGTTTTGGCTTGGTAGATAGCTTTTATTTCTTCTTCAGTAGCATCATGCCCACGTTCCCGACGACTTACTATATTGATCGTAGATGCACCGGTACGCCCTTCGTGCATATAAGCTTCTTCTCGGCTGAGGCCGAAACCGAAGCGTTTCATTATTTTATGCCATGACTCAGCATGGTTGGGCATGGAGTCGAACAGCACGCCGTCCATATCGAATAATACGGCTTTCAAGTCGATGGATTCGTATCCATGAGTATGAAGATAGTTATTTATCGCTTCTTTAAACATAGAATAAATGTATAGTTATTATTTCCAAAGGTGTGACCGTTGGATTGGAACAAAGTGAAGAATCTGCAAGCATTTGATGGATGCTTTCAGATTCTTCACTGTTATTCGGAATGACATTGATAAATGGCATTCTGAATAGGTTTTTGATATTATAATCTAGCTTGGATAGCTTTAGACTCTTCTTCGTATCCCGGTTTATTCAACAAAGCAAACATATTTTTCTTGTATGCTTCCACGCCCGGTTGGTTGAACGGATTTACTCCCAGCAAATAACCGCTGATACCACAAGCTTTTTCAAAGAAATAGATGATTTCTCCCAGGTAGTATTCATTCAGTTCGGGTACAATCAGTCGCATATTGGGTACACCACCGTCAACGTGTGCCAGCTGAGTACCTAGTTCTGCCATCTTGTTCACTTCGTCTACACGCTTTCCTGCCAAGAAATTCAAGCCATCCAAATTTTCGCTGTCCGAAGGAACTTGAAGCGTATGTTCCGGGTTTTCGATAGAGATAACTGTTTCGAAGATAGTACGTTCACCTTCCTGAATCCACTGTCCCATAGAATGGAGATCGGTAGAGAAGTCGACGGCAGACGGATAAATACCTTTACCATCCTTACCTTCGGATTCACCGTACAATTGTTTCCACCATTCGTTCATATAGTGCAGTTTGGGATTGAAGTTTACCAAAATCTCAATCTTCTTTCCGTCTTTATACAATTCATTGCGGGTGGCAGCATAAACAGCTGCAGGATTTTCGGCAAACGGAGTAGCCGGACCACATATTGTTTCCATCGTGCGTGCGCCTTCCACTAGTTTCTCAATGTCAAATCCTGCCACTGCGATAGGCAGCAAACCTACTGGAGTAAGGACAGAGAAACGACCGCCTACATTATCGGGGATAATGAAAGTCTGATATCCTTCCTTGTCGGCTGTAACACGTGCGGCACCCTTTTTGGCATCTGTAACGGCAACAATCACTTTCTTCGCCATTTCCTTGCCAAGCTGGTCTTCACACTGTTTTTTCAGTAAACGGAAAGCTAAGGCGGTTTCTGTAGTAGTACCAGACTTGGAAATATTAATTACACCGAACTTTTTGTCCTTCAAGTATGCAGTCAACTCGAACAAGTAATCTTCGCTGATATTGTGGCCTGCAAAAACGATGACGGGTCCGTCTTGTTTTGCTTTCAACCATTGGAAACTATTGGATAAAGCTTCTATTACGGCACGTGCTCCCAGATAGCTTCCACCGATACCTGCTACGACTACTACTTCACAGTTGTCGCGCAGAACCTGGGCAGTAGCTTTCAAGTCAGCCAAATGTTCGGCTGTTATAGACGATGGCAAATGCAACCAACCCAAGAAGTCATTACCTTTACCTGTACCGTTTTCCAATGTTTCCATGCAGGCTTTCACCTGAGGTTCGTAAGCAGCGATTGTTTCCTTAGAAACAAAACCGGCTACTTTGTCGATGTTTAAACTAATATTCTTCATTGTATCTGATATTTTATCTGAATGAATCAGTTAATAATTTAATCTCAATCATGGGCGAGATGCGCTCATATAAAATATTATAAACGGCATCTACGATAGGCATGTTCACGTGCAAGTGCTTGTTTAGCTCCTTGATACATTTCGTTCCGTAGTATCCTTCGGCAATCATTTCCATTTCTATCTGTGCGCTTTTTACGGAATAACCTTTACCAATCATGGTTCCGAATACGCGGTTCCGGCTGAAATTGGAGTAGGAGGTAACCAACAAGTCACCCAGATAAGCGGAATCATCAATAGAACGCTCTACGGGATGTACGGTATTCAGGAAGCGGTTCATCTCTTGAATGGCATTTGAAATCAATACAGCCTGAAAATTGTCGCCATATTTCAGACCGCTGCAAATTCCAGCGGCGATAGCATAAATATTCTTCAATACCGAAGCGTATTCTATACCTGCCACATCCGGGCTTACAGAAGTTTTTATGTAATGTCCGGCCAGCTGCCGAGCGAATATCTTCGCCTTGTCAATGTCTTTACATCCGATAGTCAGATAGGAAAGACGCTCCAAGGCTACTTCTTCTGCGTGGCACGGACCTGCAATGACGGCTATATTCTCTTCGGGAACACCGTATACCTGATGAAAATAATCGGAAACAATCAGGTTCTCGTCAGGGACGATACCCTTGATAGCAGTGACAATGAACTTGTCCTTTATTTTGGTTTTCAGCTTTTTCAGGTGGCTTTTCAGATAGGGAGAGGGGGTAACGAATATCAGGGTATCCGATTCCTTTACTATCTTGTTGATATCTGAAGAGAAGTTGATGTTCTTTATTTCAAAGCGCACACTTGTCAGATAAGCCGGATTATGTCCCAAACGTTTGAATTCTTCAATTCGGTCGTCGCGGCGCATATACCAGTTGATTGATTCAGCCTGAGCCAAGACTATTTTTGCAATAGCCGTGGCCCAGCTGCCACCACCCATTATCGCTATTTTACCGGGCAATTTCATGCTTATTATTTATGATGGATAATTGACAATTGGAATAATTCTCAATCTTTAAATTCTCAATTCTCAATTTTCGCAATCCATCCGGCAACTTCGTCCACCGTAGGATTGGTTAGTTCCAATTTATATTTTTTGTTGATTCCGCAAATGTCCATATGCAGCTTCTGCGGATTCACTTCTTTCATATCGCTCACCAGGTTATAGCCTGCTTTCTGAATGACAGGAACCCAGTCTTCTGAAATTCCCAGTTCCATAAATTTGGCAGGAGTGTCTTTCGGAGTAATCTTTTCGGGACGCATCTGGGGGAAGAACAATACTTCCTGAATGGTAGACTGTCCGGTCATCAGCATCGTCAGACGGTCCATACCGATTCCCATACCCGAAGTGGGGGGCATACCGTATTCCAGCGCACGGACGAAGTCTTTGTCAATAATCATAGCTTCATCATCTCCTTTTTCGCTCAGTTTCATTTGTTCTTCGAAACGTTCCAACTGGTCAATCGGGTCGTTCAATTCGGAGTATGCATTACACAGTTCCTTGCCGTTCACCATCAGCTCGAAACGCTCGGTCAAATCCGGATTGCTGCGGTGTATCTTTGTCAGCGGAGACATTTCTTTCGGATAGTCGGTGATGAAAGTCGGCTGGATGTAAGTACCTTCGCAGAATTCTCCGAAGATTTCATCGATCAGTTTGCCTTTGCCCATTGTGTCGTCAATCTCCATATTGAGTTTCTGGCAAACTTCTCGTATCTGTTCTTCGTTCATGCCTGTCAGATCATAGCCGGTGTGTTCCTTGATAGAGTCCAGCATGGTGACACGTTTGTACGGGGCTTTGAAGTCAATGATGTTGTCGCCTACTTTTACTTGAGTGGTGCCGTTTACATCCAGACAGATTTTTTCAATCATTTTTTCTGTAAATTCCATCATCCAGTTATAGTCCTTGTAGGCAACATATATTTCCATGCAGGTAAATTCAGGGTTGTGTGTGCGGTCCATTCCTTCGTTACGGAAGTTCTTACCTATTTCATACACTCCTTCGAAACCACCTACAATTAGTCTTTTCAGGTACAACTCACTGGCAATACGCATGTACAGCGGCATATCCAGTGCGTTGTGGTGAGTTATGAATGGACGTGCGGCTGCTCCGCCGGCAATGGATTGCAGAATCGGGGTTTCCACTTCCATATAACCTTTTGAGTTGAAATATTCGCGCATAGAGCTATATACTTTACTGCGCTTGATGAAGATATCTTTTATCTCTTCATTCACAGCAAGGTCAACATAACGTTGGCGATAACGCAGTTCAGGGTCTTCAAACTTGTCGTAAGCGACTCCGTCTTTGTATTTTACAATAGGAAGCGGTTTGATAGACTTGGACAGTACGGTCAGTTTTTTAGCGTGGATACTGATTTCACCCATTTGGGTTCTGAATACGAATCCTTCTATACCGATAAAGTCACCAAGGTCCAGCAGACGTTTGAACACAGTGTTGTACATTTCTTTGTTTTCATCCGGGCAGATGTCATCACGGGTGATATACACCTGGATACGGCCTTTTGAATCCTGTAATTCGATAAATGAAGCTTTACCCATCACACGGCGGCTCATCATACGTCCGGCTACCGATACTTTGCGAGGTTCCTCATCATCCTTGAACTCAGCTTTTATATCTGTAGAAAATGCATTGGTTACATACTCAGCTGCGGGGTATGGCTCGATGCCCATAGCGCGCAATTCATTCAGACCTGTCTCTTATACACATCTCCGAGCCCACGAGACACTGAGCGATCTCGT
>ENA-OZLJ01000306-OZLJ01000306.1-human-gut-metagenome-genome-assembly--contig:-NODE-306-length-12725-cov-5.628256_pt1 | contig 12725 bp, 9 predicted proteins | sample MGYA00243859_ERZ653783 | MGnify/ENA primary metagenome ERZ653783 (study PRJEB26926, sample SAMN06164504) | human gut metagenome | biome: ENVO:00009003; feature: ENVO:2100002; material: ENVO:00002003... | reverse complement strand
ATCAATAACAAAAAAATAGTATAACAGTCTTGACTTTTATTACTGTTAGTGTTAGAATACTCGCATAGGGTAACGGTTTGCAGGAAATAACTTGAAATCCTGCAAGGTTAAACTGTTATTTTATTAAACAGCTATTTCCTTCTTTTTTTATTATTTTGTGGGCGTAAGAAAACGGAGTGCGTAATGCACTCCGTTTTCTTTTGTACGAATTTTCTGAATATAACAAAATAATTGCAACACCGTAGCATCCGCCCATACATTTAAACGCAACTTCTATATATACAAAAACAGTCGGGCGACAATAATTTGCATTTTGCAAACTGTCTGCCCGACCGCAATTTTCAATTTTCCATTTTCAACTTTCAATTAAAAAAACTTCCGCTCGGGCATAATATGCTTTTTGACATTTACAAACTATCTGCACGAATTGGGAACGGCGGCTCGCCGTGCGGGCGTCCAATGAACGCCCCTACCGATTGTTTTGGTTTCACAACCAAAACAAATGGCGGTCACTGACCGCCGCTACAGTATATTAACAACTTTCATATATACAAAAACAGTCGGGCGACAATGATTTGCATTTTGCAAACTGTCTGCCCGACCGCAATTTTCAATTTTCCATTTTCAATTTTACATTTAATTAAAACTTCCGCTCGGGCATAATATGTTTTTATTATTACATACTATCTTCCCGAACCGGGTGCAGCGACACGCTGCCGATCAATCTGTTTTTTGATTTTGTCAAAGGTTACACCGTATTTTTCGGCAATGTCTTTGGCATAGCTTACACCTTGAGGCGGAGCGATGAAAACCTTGAACGAACGCTGTCCGTTTTCGACACCTGTTACCAGACTTTCAATCTTGCTGTCGCCCTTTACGGTTGTGTTCACCTCGTCAAGATTGCGAGCCAAATCGTGCATATGGGTATTAAAAATCGCCCTTGTGCCGAGATATCGCATTGATTTGACAACATCACGGGCAATGTACAAGCCCTCGGCAACATTGGTTGTTGCAAGGCTTTCGTTGAGCAAAAGCAGGCTGTAACGGCTTGCCGAGGAGAAAATTTCGGCAAGTCTTTTGCTTTCTTCACCGAGTCTGCCGAGGTCAACGGTATCGTTTTCATCGGCAGGAAAATGCGTAAAAATGCTGTCGCATGGGCTGAATTTCATCTGCGTTGCAGGAACATATATTCCGTTCTGAGCAAGCAGAAACGCAAGCCCGACCGCCTGAGTAATCGTGGTTTTACCGCCACGGTTCGGACCTGTCAGAATGTAAATCCGCCTGTCATCGTTAAAATCAATATCGTTTGTGACAATATCCAAATTCTCACCGTTTGCCGATTTTATGCCTAGTTTGAGGTTGTAAACATCTCTAAGACAGCAGTTTCTGTCCTCTTTCGGCAAAACTTCTGCCTTGCACAGCGGAAGATTTTTCTTTTTCATCTTATCACAAAGCTCTGCAAAACGAATATAGAAAATGATTTCGGGCATAAGCGAAACGAACGAGTAGCCGTTGACATTGACATATCTGTTGAGCATTGATTTTATGTCATTTACGGTTCTGCGGAGGATATCGGTCACAACATTTTTGAGTGCGTCAGACATAGGATCTGCGCCGGTCAGCGAGCTGTTCATAGTGTGGTTTACATCCTGCTGAGCGCCCACAACAAACTGTCCCAGCCCGAACTGCGAGGTTGACGGATTGGACGGATGAAAGCTTAAAAATCCCGAAACATCGTTGCCGTGGTGCAGTTCGCTGTCACGGTTTGTAAACTTCATAAATCTTTTGAGAATACCGCTGTCGGTAAATTCTTTGTCATTGAGTGAGATTACACCCACACTCTTTGGGCGGAGCAAATCGTCAAGATTCACACCGAGGGTAATGCTCTTGAGCTTTTGAGCCTTTGCAAGCGTATCTATTATATCCTTTTTTAGTTCGGGAAAACCGCTGTCATTGTAAATTGACTGAACATTTTTCTTGAGTTCAAGCAGACCCTGCGACTTTACTTCAATTGTTTCAAGCGTGTTTTTTATTCTTGTAATGCAATCGACATAGCCGTCCATTTCACGAAGTCGGTTTACAAGCTGCCACAAGGAAGATGCCTCGGTATCCTTTTGAAAGCGCTCAATTTCACGCAAATCATTCAGCTTTACAAGAAGTGCGGATAGATCATCACGAAGTTTCGGAAAACGGAGAAAATCCTCAAAAACATCGCAACGATATTTTATAACTTCCTCGTCATCCGTAATATTTATCAGCAGCTGCTTTATGCTGTTGCGTTCATACTGCTCTTTTGTGAGAGCGTCACATATATAATCAACCGACAAATCATTCAGCGCCTCTTTGTTGAGAGTTCTGTAGGATGCATTTGAATTTGTCGGGTGTAATAAGCTGAAATTTCCCATAATTCACCGCCGAAAAAATTTGCCGTATAACGGCTTTAATTGAATGATAGCACAAAAAATTTTTGTTTTCAACCGACAAATCGAAAATTTGCACTTTGGCTGATTGTGTGATATCATAGCTTTGGAGCAGATTGCTCTCAAAAACAAAATAACGGTCGGGGGGATTGACTTATGGATAAAAAGATGCTTGACAGAATTAACGAGCTTGCAAAAAAGAAAAAGGAACAGGGACTTACCGAGGCTGAGCAAAAAGAACAGAAAGAGCTGTACAAAATATATCTCGGTGAAATCCGCACACAGTTCAACGCAACACTTGACAATGTAAGCGTTGAAGAAAAGGACGGCACTGTAAAACCGTTCAAAGAGGCATACAAAAAGCCGTATGACAAAAACTGATTTTGACATTCAGACAGAAGTCATGCGAAAATTTAATTACACAGTCAAACAAAAAAGCAGTTCCGATTTTGGAACTGCTTTTGTTTTATAAAGTTATCTAATTACTTGTATCTTCTTCCGCCCTTTTGGTTGTTCTTTGGAAGCTGAATTTCGGCAGTATCGTACTTACTGCGTCTTTCGGACTTTCTGCCCGAAGATGAGTAATCATCGGCATAATCATCGTTACTGCTGTAACGCTGTGGCTGTACAGATTTGCTCTTTGGAGCGTTACTTCTGCCGCCGACTGTGACTCTCTTCTTTCTGTTGAGAACAGTTGAAATTACAAAGTACACAATGCCTGCAACACCGAGTGAGAGTAAAACGAGTGAAACATAGAACATCCAATGACCGTTGTCACCCTTGCTGTTATTATTCTTGATGAAGTTAAAGTCATCACCGTCAGAACTCGATGTGTCGGTATTTTTAAGATTTTTTGCGATATCCGACCAGTCGTTGCTTGAAAGAGTTTTTTCGTCAATGTTATCGTCAGACTTGATGAGCGACGCTGACGGAGCAGTATTTGACGGAGCAACATAGGACTGACCGCCGCCTACATATGACGGCTCAGAGTAGTAGTAAGTCTGACTGCTGCTGTAATTATTGTCATAACTGTTATTGTTGTAGTCATAGCTACTGTCATAGTTATAGTTGTTGTCATATGACGAATCACTTGACGAATAGCCGGGATCTACATATGATGAACTGTCCGACGAGTCCGGATACACAGGATCGGGCTGTGGCTGTGGCTCCGGCTCAGGCTCCGGTGATGGTTCCGGTTCCGGTTCGGGCTCGGGCTCGGGTTCCGGCTCTACGGGATCAACAATAACGCTTGAATCTCCGCCGGGATCAACCTCCTCACCGACTGCCGATACGGAAAAGCTCACAGCAGAAATGCTCAAAAGTGCTGTCAGAAAAATTGCGCAAAGCTTTGAATGTTTTTTCATAAAAGCCCCTTTCTTCAGAATAATCTGAAAATGCGTCTGTTGTATGTCCGATATCAATTATTTTGAGCTTTTATCGGATGCCGATGTTGTTGACGCCGATGTTGTAGGCTCAACCGCAACGAAGAAGAGTTCGGGCTTATACTTGTCAATAACCGAAGTGTTTTCTTCATACTTGAGTTTCTCTGCAAGACTGTCAATGTACTTTGAAAATTCGTCTGACTTCATTGACGCAAGTACACCGGCTCTGTTTGATTCGTTGCCGATATAACTGTCAACATCCTTGTTGACGTCTTTCTTATAAACGAGATAGTAGATTGCGCTGTCGCCGCTGCCAACCTTGAGAGTTTCAGCCTTGCCTGTTTCAAGCTTGCCGATAGCCTTTTTAAGCTCGTCACCGATTGAGCTCTTGTCGAGAACTTCTACCTTTGAAACAGAAGAATCTGTTCCCGAACCGCTTGACTTCTTGTATGATGCAATAACATCATCAAAAGAACCGCCCTTGTTAAGGTCATTCTTGTAACCGTTAAGCTGATCCTCAACCTTCTTGATTTCCTTGTCGCTCATTGCAACATTCTTTGATGAACCTGCCTCATCCTTTGTTGATGTATAAAGGTTCACGGGAAGATATGAGTAGTCCGTATAGTTTTCCTTGAAATACTTTGTAAGGTCGGCGTCGGAAACTTCCTTTGAACCGCCCTTGCCGTAAACTGCTTTGAAGAGAGCCTCATACTTTGTGTTGTAGAGAGTTGTGCAATATGCAAAGCTGTCGAGTGAAACGCCGTACTTTTCATACTGCTTCTTCATCGGCATTACATAACCCTGTGACGCATACGGACCGACATTCCAGTATGATTCAGCCTGACTTGTTGCGGAGTCAAGAGTTGCCTGACCGATGTTTACATTTTCCTTTTTAAGCTGTTCGTCAACTACGAGGTAGCTGAGGCACATTTTCTTAGCCTGATCTTTAATCCACTCTCTTGCAACTTGCTCGTTGCCGTCATCATCCTTGATTTTTTCATCAAGCCACTTGTCAGATGTCGAATCATAATCGTCAAGCTTTTTAGCAAATGACTCAGCCTGACTGTAAGCTGCATTGAGTGAGTAGATATAAACGCCGATGGCAAGCTCGTTGTCGCTTGTCTTATACGACCATTCTTTGTTGATTGTTGTGGGTGTACAACCTGCAATTGCAAAAACTGAGAACATCATAACAATTGCAAGTAAAAATGAACCAACCTTGATATTAGGCTTCATAGTTTTTTACCGTCCTTCTGAAAAATTAAATGCAAAGTGTCCTGCAAACACACTTTCACAGGATAATGTACCTTACGATTATACACAAAAAAATCGTCATTGTCTACATTTTTATAAAATTTTGTTGAGAATTTCCACCGAAAAACAGCATTTTTGTAGTTTCGGGGGATTTTTTCTTAACAAATTACGGTTTCATGCCGTAAAATTACTGCACACCGAAAATTTTGGTGAGGATTTCAAGCGGAGCGGAACTGTTTTTGCACTCAACCGCAACGCACGGTTTTGCTCCGGCAACAAGCTTTGCCTTTCCGCCCAAAGCAATGAGCAAGTCGGCAACCTGAGGGGATTTGAGTTCGTTTACAAAGAGCATGAGTGTTGTGCCGTTCTGTCTGATTTCGTAAATACCCATTGAGTAAGCCTTGTTACGCACAAGGGCAATGTCGATAAGTCCGAGAACCGAGTTCGGAATCTTGCCGAATCTGTCCTGCAGCTCGTCAATAACATCGTCTGCGTCCTCATTACTGCGGATATCGGCAATTCTGCGGTAAACATCAAGACGAAGTGTAAGACTTTCAACATAGCTTTCGGGAATATGAGCGTCAACCGAAATATCAATAAGACAGTCGAGGTCTTTTGTGACATTCTGCTCGCCCTTTTCCTCGCTTACTGCCTCATCAAGAAGCTTGAGGTACATATCGTAACCGACCGATTCCATATGCCCGTGCTGCTGTGCGCCCATAATATTGCCCGCACCTCGCAATTCAAGGTCACGCATTGCAATGCGGAAGCCGCTGCCGAATTCTGTAAATTCCCTGATTGCGGCAAGCCTTTTCTGCTGAATCTCCGTGAGAACCTTGTTCCGTCTGAAGGTAAAGTAGGCATATGCCCTTCGTGAACTTCTGCCCACACGGCCTCTGAGCTGATGCAACTGCGAAAGTCCCATACAGTCGGCATTTTCTATAATGAGGGTGTTGGCATTCGGCAAATCGACACCCGTTTCGATAATTGTCGTGCAAACAAGCACATCAATCTCCTGTTCAAGCATCTGTCGCCAAACTTCGCTGAGTTCGCCCTCTTTCATTTTGCCGTGACCGATTGCGATTTTTGCCTCGGGAACAGCCTCCTGAATTTTTGCGGCACATGAAGAAATTGTTTCAACATTGTTGTGAAGATAGAACACCTGACCGCCACGGCGGAGTTCACGGCGGATTGCCTCGTTGATAACCGCATCATCGTGTTCAAGCACATAGGTCTGAACAGGCTGACGGTTTGTCGGAGCTTCTTCGATAACGCTCATATCACGCAGACCGCTCATCGCCATATTGAGGGTTCTCGGAATAGGAGTAGCCGAAAGCGTAAGCACATCGACATTTTTGCACAGTTCCTTGAACCTCTCCTTTTGGGCAACACCGAAACGCTGTTCCTCATCTATGATTGCAAGTCCGAGGTCACGGAATTCAACATCCTTCTGCACAAGTCTGTGAGTTCCGACAATCATATCAATTTCTCCTCGCTTTAGCTTTTGGAGAATTTCTTTCTGCTGTTTTGCTGTACGGAATCTTGAAAGCAGTTCCACACGAACGGGATAGCCCTCAAAACGCTTGATTACCGTCTGATAATGCTGCCATGCGAGGATTGTTGTGGGGCAGAGCAATGCGCATTGCTTTGAATCTGCAATACACTTAAAGGCGGCACGGAGTGCAACCTCTGTTTTGCCGAATCCGACATCACCGCAGAGAAGTCTGTCCATCGGCGACGAACGCATCATATCATGCTTGATTTCCTCACAACAACGCAACTGGTCGGGAGTTTCGTCATATTCAAAGCTGAGTTCAAAATCTCTCTGCCACTCGTTATCAGCCGAAAAGGCATAGCCCTTGGCTTTCATACGCTGTGAGTAAAGCTCAATAAGCTCCTTGGCAATGTCCTTGACAGAGGTTTTAACCCTTGCCTTTGCCTTTTGCCAGTCGCCCGAACCGAGTCGGTTTAGCTTAACCCTTGAATCCTCTTTCGGACCTATATATTTTGCAACCATATCAAGCTGTGTGACAGGCACATAAAGCACATCGCCCTTTGCGTAGTCAATCTTGATATAGTCCTTTATAACTCCGTGAGTATCAATTTTTCTTATACCGCCGAACACACCGATACCGTGAACATTGTGTACAACATAATCACCTGGGGCAAGCTCGGAAAGGCTGTAAATTTCCTGTCCCGTCTTTTTCTTCTTCTTTTTGGACTTTTCGGGACGGTACGAAACCTGACTGTAGGTTATTGCAAAAAACTTTTGTGACGGATACTCAAAGCCCGCACTCAATGCACCCTGCATGACAAGCAATTCGCCCTTTGAAATCTTATCCGCACCCTCGCTGTAAACAGCGTTTATGCCGTCTGCGTTAAAGGTGTCACAAAGATTTTTGGCGGCTCTTTCTGTTCCTGCAAATATAACGCCCTTGCTTTCGGGGGTAAAAAGTCCGTCAACATCTTCTTTTAGCTGTTTATACGAACCGCCCCATGCCGAGAGCTGTTTTGTTGAAAAGCTGATGATTTCCGACAGCTTGATAGGCATACTTCCGTGAACAAAGTTTTCAAGCACGATTGTTCCGTGACTTTGCAAAAACTCGGTACATTCGTTGAATGTGAGCGCAAAGCGGTCAAAACCTCTGCAAAGAGTTCCGTCCTCAAAGCCTTGCATAAGGGTTTCATTGCTGATAAAGTCCATTGACTTTCCCCGTTCCTGAATTGCAGTAAATTCGGACGCAAAAACGAGGGTATTTCTGTCGAGATAATCAAAAAGCGACTCGGGTTTATCGTAAATCTGATTGATAAATTTGTCCGCATTGGCAATCATTGCACCGCTGCGGATAAGCTCTGCCTCTGAAAAAAGTTTTTCCTTGGCTTTGGCGCTGTTCTTGGAACGGAGAAGCTTTGCCTTGTGTTCAATTTTATCTGCAAGGGCGGCTCTGTCCTCAATTACGATTTCGGTTGATGGCGAAAGCGTAATTTTGTCAGCCTTTTTAAATCTTCTCTGTGTTTCAATGTCAAAATAGCTGAGGTCGGTAATTTCATCGCCCCAAAATTCACATCTCACGGGATAGTCGCTGTCGGGCATAAAGAAGTCGAGAATACCGCCTCTCAGCGAAAACTGACCGCTGCCCTCTACCGCATCAAAGCGTTCGTAGCCGAGCAGAGTAAGTGCCTTTGTCGCCTTTTCAAGCGAAAGCTCCCTGCCCTCTTCAAATTCAATAACCGACTGTTCAAGCACATTTTTCGGAACGGTAAGCTGTGCCGCAGCATCAACACACGCAATTGCAACATCGCATTCATGATTGATAAGCTTGAGCAAAACTTTAAGTCTTGCGTGCTCGTACTCGTGCGAACGGCTCTGAAAGTCGAGAAAGTTGAAGTCACGCACGGGATAAACATAGGCACGAAGTCCCATGCACGAAAGGTCATTGCACAGAGTCTGCGCCTCTTTTTCATCGGAGGCAAGACAAAATGCCGTGACGCCCTTGAGGCGGCACAGCGCATAGATGATATTTGATTTGTTAATTGTTGAAAGTCCCGAAGCACAGACCGTTCTGCCCGGCTTGACATTCTTTTCAAGCGTTTTGAAAACGGGTGACTCTTTGAGGACATCAACAAGAAAGTTGAGATTATTCATTTCTTTGTCCCTTTTCAGTTGAACAAATTCATAGCACGGTCGGTTTTGCCGTCAATAATCAGCTCGATTGCTTTTTCGGCATTGTCAAAAATTTCATCAAGCTTTTTCATTTCATCGGGAGTGAACTTTGAAAGCACCCAGTCGGCAAGGTCCCAGTCGGGATTTGGCTTTGCGCCTATGCCAACCTTGATGCGGGGGAATTTATCGCTTCCGCTGAGATAGATGATACTGCGCATTCCCCTTTGACCGCCGTCACTGCCCTTTGAACGGATACGCATTTTTCCGACATCAAGCGAAATGTCATCAAAAATTACAATGACATTTTCGGGTGGGATTTTGTAGAAGTTCATCGCCTCAACAACTGCCTGACCGCTGTTGTTCATATATGTTGTGGGTTTCATCAGCATAACTTTTGCGCCGTTTACAGTGCAAGTGCCGATAAAACTTTTGTATTTTATTTTGTTCACATCACAACCGAGCTTGTCAGCAATGCGGTCAATTGCAAGCCAGCCTGCGTTGTGACGAGTGTTTTCGTATTTTCTGTCGGGGTTGCCGAGTCCCACTACAATGTACTCGATTGAACCCGTTGATTTGTTTTTTCCGAACATATCCGTTTTCCTCTTATTTATATTATATGTATTCTGAAATTTAAATTAACCTTTTCCGAAGCTTACAACAACCCAGTCATCGTTGCCGAGATGATAAGGATTTCCGCAATACGGGCAGTTGCGTTCTCTTGTTGCATCAAAGCTTGCGCCGCAGCTTTTACAGGTTACTTTTTTCATTGTGAAAACTCCGTCATCCATGGTGTTCACACTTCTGCAAACGGTAAGTCTGAACTTTTCGTTTTTAACCCTAAATGAAGAATTTTTGTTTTTCACGGTCGTTGCATAAACGGTCATATCAACATAGCAACAGCCGTTTGTGACATTGAATGAATTAAGCTTTGACACTCCTCTGTACTTGATGTCAACAATATCTCCGAAAGGATTTTTCATCGGATTGCCCTCATAGACTGCGAGGTTTGTGTAATCATCGCTGAAAATCATAATCTTGAGCAAAGCAAGCACCTTGCCGATAAAGTATTCATATGAGAAGTTGGGATTAACCTCTTTCATAAGCCACGGAAGTCTTTTCTGACAATTGAAGTGCGGACCTATCATCGGAATGCTCTTTGCCGCACCGACAAAAAGTCCGAAAAGCGTTTTTAATGCCCATGCAAGGTACCCCGCCAAAAGTCCGCCGAGCAGTACGGGGATTGCTCTTACGCCGATTTCATAGACCATATTTGCGGTTGCGGGATCAAAAGTTCCGTCCTTTACAACCACCCATACCGTAAATGCCGCAACAGCGGCAATTCCGCCGAGAAGGTACGGAGCAAGCACCTTTTTCGTTGACTTGTTCGCAAGCGAATAGGTTTTTACAAAGTAGAAGTTTGTAACCTTCGGGAACAAATCGTCCATAATAAAGCGAGTTTTGCAGTTTTTACAACCGTTGAGAAGCTCTCTTACACTGCTTACCGCACCGCAGTTCGGACACGAACACGCAACCTCGGAATTTCGGTTTTCAAGCCTTGTAATCATTGTGTAAAAGAAAAATCTGTCCTTGATTTTTTTCTTTTTCTTTCCGTCTTTAAAGTATTTCTCCGTAACCTCATATGTCTTTGACGCAATGTTACTCTTACATTCGCCCATATCGTAGGCAGTACAAGCATTTACGGGGACTTCATTCTTCACCGTTTCCTTATCGGTAAAAGCGGTCTGAATCTTTACACCCTTTTCGTCAAGTCTTTTCTTCTGTAGGTCAAGCGCAAAGTCGAGGTCGATTGACGCAATATCCGGATTTTTGCCCTCATTGCACCACAATTCGTACTCATCGACAAAGCTGTTCATTATTTTGTTATCTGAATCGGAGCCGTAAACTATACCAAACAAAATTAAATCACCCTCACATATTGTACCGTTTTATTCCTGAAAAATTTGCAGTAAAACAGCGAAATGGCGGGTTAGTTAAAACCCGCCTGTTTAATTACATAATTAAATTGTTCGCCTATCAACCGAAAGCGGCTGTGAACGGCTTGTCGTTGTAGATTCTTGCGATAGCCTCTGCAAATGTAGGAGCAACAGGAAGAATTGTGAACTTGTCAATCATCTTTTCCTTCGGAACAGGAATTGTGTCAAGAAGAACAACTTCTTTGATGGCACTGTTCTGAATTCTCTCGATTGCAGGACCGGAAAGAACTGCATGAGTAGCGCAAGCGTAAACCTCTGTTGCACCGCCCTTTTCAACAATAGCGTTAGCGGCATTGCAGAGAGTACCTGCTGTGTCAATCATATCGTCAACAAGGATAACCTTCTTACCCTTAGCGTCACCGATGATGTTCATAACCTCACAAACATTAGCCTTTGGTCTTCTCTTGTCGATAATAGCAAGACCTGTACCGATTTTTGAAGCGAAGTTTCTTGAACGAGTTACAGAACCGAGGTCGGGAGAAACAACGATATAATCATCATTGTTGCCGCCGATTTTCTCTCTCATATGGTTTGCGAGAAGTGATGCACCCTGAAGATGGTCAACAGGAATGTTGAAGAAGCCCTGAATCTGATTTGCGTGAAGATCCATTGTAAGCACACGGTCAGCACCTGCACAGGTGATGATGTCTGCACAAAGCTTAGCCGAGATCGGATCTCTTGCCTTAGCTTTTCTGTCCTGTCTTGCATAACCGAAGTATGGCATAACAACTGTGATTCTTGCAGCAGATGCACGCTTCATGGCATCAATCATTATGAGCATTTCCATAAGATTGTCGTTGACGGGAGCACAGGTTGACTGAACAATAAAGCAGTCGCTGCCACGAACAGATTCGTGAAGAGAAACAGAGATTTCGCCGTCTGAGAACTGTGTACAGTCACTCTTACCAAGCGGCAGACCGAGACAGCCTGCAATTCCCTGAGCTACATCAACATTTGAACTGCCGGTGAAAATTTTAATGTCCTTACCGTGAAAATTCATTGCAATAACTCCTTTGAATTTTAATGTGTGTAGTATATGTTTACCAATGATTAACCGAGCAATTAACAGCTGTAACCCTTTGCCCTTGCAATTTCGTTAAGCTGTTCAAGCTGAGCCGGATCGTTTGCACCCAGAACCGTATCACTGCACTGAGCCGTGAATGCTCCGACCTTTCTTCCGTCCTCAAGCAAAAGCTTGATTGCATCGGGAAGATAATATTCCTTTGCGCTGTTATCCGACTTGATTCTGTCGAGAACCGAAAGAAGAAGCTGACAATCAAACCAGAAACCGCCCGAGTTTACCTCATTTATTTTGAGAGTTTCCTCATCAGCGTCTTTCTGCTCAACAATTGCACGCAGATTTCCGTTTTCGTCACGGACAATTCTGCCGTAACCTGTCGGATCGTCAACCTTTGCGGAAATAACCGTTGCGGCACAACCGTTCTCAATATGAGCCTTCAGGGAATCCTCAATAGTCTTGCTGTCCATAAACGGAGCGTCGCCGTTGAGAATAACAACATTGCCGCTGTGCTTTTTAAGAAAATCCTTTGCCATCATCACAGCGTGACCTGTTCCGAGTCTTTCAGCCTGAAACACGCTTTCAACGGAAAAATTGAGGGTTGAAAGATACTCTTCGACACACTCTTTTTTAAAGCCCTTGACAACACAGATGTCGTCAATACCGGCTTTCCTTAAAGCCGACATAACCCAGCAGAGCATCGGTCTGCCGAGCACCTCCGACAATGTTTTCGGTTTGTCGGATTTCATTCTTTTGCCCTCGCCGCCTGCGAGGATAACGGCACAATTCTTCATTTTTTCTCCTTTTATCTGTGACAAAACAACAAAGATGCAGACAGTCCTGTCACAAGGCACTCGTTCATACCATAATATTATCTCACAAAAATCACAAATTTCAAGAGAAAATTACAAAAATCGGGCAAAAAAAGGCATTTTAAACGATTTATACAATATCTGTCTCTTATACACATCTCCGAGCCCACGAGACACTGAG
>ENA-OZLJ01000302-OZLJ01000302.1-human-gut-metagenome-genome-assembly--contig:-NODE-302-length-12861-cov-5.356239_pt1 | contig 12861 bp, 10 predicted proteins | sample MGYA00243859_ERZ653783 | MGnify/ENA primary metagenome ERZ653783 (study PRJEB26926, sample SAMN06164504) | human gut metagenome | biome: ENVO:00009003; feature: ENVO:2100002; material: ENVO:00002003... | reverse complement strand
GTGAAAGCCTTTTTGCGCTGCTCAAAAAAGCGGTCATTCTTCCACATCACAAAGCTGCAAGCCCTGTCGGAGCAGTAAAAGTTTTTCTTGCCCTCGTAAACCGCCGCGCCGCAACGGGGGCAAGTGCCGATTGCTTCCCGCTGCGGGGTAAACAGCTTCGCTTTATCCTCGGAAATCGCGGAATAGGTCTTGACAAGCCCCGCTGTCATTTCCTCAATGCTGCGCATGAAATCGTCCGGGCTGTCGCTGCCTTTGGCAATCCCGGTAAGGCGGGTTTCCCATTCTGCCGTAAGCTGCGGGGACGTAAGGACTTCGGGCAGGATAGCGGCAAGGTTATACCCGTCCTTTGTGGGGATTAGCTTTTTGCCCTTGCGCTCGGCAAAGCCCGCGCTAATGAGTTTTTCAATGATACCCGCCCGCGTTGCGGTAGTGCCTAACCCTTTGCGCTCTGCGTCCTCCGGCGTTTCTTCCTTGCCCGCGTTCTCCATAGCGGACAGAAGCGTATCTTCGGTAAATGCCTTTGGGGGCTGCGTGTAACGCTCGGAGATCTCCGCTGCCGGATTGTCAAAGGTCTGCCCCTCGGCAAGCGGCGGCAAAACGGTTTCCGGCTCTGCGTCCTCGTCCTGTTCCTCGGACGCGGCGCGGGACAGCTTTTCAATCTCACGCCACCCCTCGCAAAGCGTCGTCTTTCCCTTTGCGGTAAAGGTATAACCGCCGCAAGAGATAACCGCCGTAACCGCTTCATATTCATAGGGCGCGGCTGCGGCGCAAAGCAGCTTCGCGCATACAAGGGTCATAAGTTTTGTTTCGCTGTCGGTAAGGGAAGAAAAGCCCGTTTTCAAAAACTCGGCTGTCGGCAAAATAGCATGGTGGTCGGTTACTTTGCTGTTGTCGCAAACCCTTGTAAGGTCTGCTTGCAGCTTCACGTCCCGCATAAAGGGAAGCAGCGAACAAAGCCCGGTAATGAGTTCCTTTGTGCTGCGCTGCATATCGGAAGTGATATATTTGCTGTCGGTGCGGGGATAGGTCAAAAGCCGCTTTTCGTAGAGGGCTTGCGCATAATCAAGGGTCTGTTTCGCCGTAAACCCGTACAGGCGGTTGGCTTCGCGCTGCAACGCGGTAAGGTCAAACAGCTTCGGCGGTGCAACGGTCTTTTTCTCTTTTTTGAGGGAAGTACAAACGGCTTGCGATTTCTCGCAAGCCGCTTTCATCTGCTGCGCCGCCGCTTCTTCGTTCAGCCTTTCGGACAAAGCCGAAACACCGCCCGCGTCCAGACGGACAACATGATATTTTTCTTTCTTAAAGCTGCTGATCGCATAGTCGCGGTTTACCAGCATGGTAAGGGTGGGCGTCTGCACTCTGCCGACATTCAGCGTTTTGTGATAGAGGATAGAGAAAAGGCGGGTCGCGTTAATCCCGACAAGCCAATCTGCCTTTGCTCTGCAAAGCGCGGATTGATAGAGGTTGTCATAGCTGCGCCCGTCTTTGAGGTTTGAAAAGCCCTCGCGGATTGCGCTTTCTTCCATGCTGCTAATCCAAAGGCGGGAAAAGGGCTTTTGGCAATTTACCTGTTCGTAGACAAATCGAAAAATGAGTTCTCCCTCGCGCCCGCTGTCGCACGCATTGACAATCTCGGAAACGTCGCTGCGCTGCATAAGGTCTTTGAGTACGGAAAACTGCTGCTCCTTGCCGCTGGCAACGGTAAACTGCCAATCCTGCGGGACAATGGGGAGATCGTCATACTTCCATTTTCGGTACTGCTCGTTGTAGGTTGCCGCGTCTGCAAGGCTAATCAAATGCCCGATACACCACGACACAAGGTAGCCGCTGCCCTCAAAATATCCGCTGCGCTTTTCATTCGCGCCAATAACGGCGGCAATCGCCGCCCCGACGCTCGGTTTCTCTGCAATTACAAGTTTCATACTTCCTCGTCCTCCTGCTCGGTTTCTAATTCTTCCTCGTCGTCCTCGTCAAAATCGAGATCGTCAAGGTTGCTGCTGCCTTTTGCCGCGTCCTTTTTGGGCTTCATAATCTTAAAGTAATAGAACGCGCCGCCGCTTACTGCGGCAAGAAGCAGCACGACAAGCAGAATAGCACCGCCCATGCCGCCGCCTTTATCTTCCTCCGGCTCCGGCTGCTCGGTTTCTTCCGGCTCCGGCTCGGCTTCCTTGCCCGCGCACTCGCTCATATTGACGCTGCAAACGGGGCAATCGGTGTTGACGCTTCCGGCAACGCATTTTTCAGTACAGCTACAAGCGGGGGCTTCGGTCTGTTCGTCCTCCATAAGCTGCAAAAGGTCTTTTTCATCAACTTGATTGAGGAAATGGACGGTGTTTTCTCCGTCCTCGGCGCGGTCAATGATGATGTAAAAATAGTTTCCGTTTTTCGTAACGACGGTAATAAACTGCTTATCGCCGGACGCTTCGCCCGTTATGTCGTCCACAAGGCTCATGTTGCCCTCCGGCGTTAAAGGCTGCGGCTCATAGCCGCCCGTCGTTTCTTCCGGCTCGGTTTCGGTTACGGGGGTAGGCGGCTCGTCGCTCACGTCACCGCCGCCCGCAAAAGCGGTAACAGAAAAGCCGCCCATGAGTACAAGGGCGGCAAGCAAAGCGGTAACGCTGCGGAACAGTTTTTTATGCTTCATCTTCGGTTTCCTCCTGTTCGTCGGTATAGTCTGCGTCCGGCTGCGGCAAAGCAATTTCGCCGCTGGCGTAAGCGGAGAGGAACGCGGCAAGCTGCGCCCCGTCAAGGTGTACCGCTTTCACCATTTGAACGATCTGCGCATTTTCTTCCTCGATTTTCTGCGCTTCAAGGTCTTTCAGTCTTTTTTGGTATTCAAGGATTTTCGCCCTCGTTTTCTCAATATCCCGTTCGATACGGTCAAGTTTCGTGTTTGCCATAGAAATAAACTCCTTTCAAAGTCAGTTGTAATGTAGCCGCCCATAGGCGTAAAAATGGGATTGCCAATAGCTTGTATCAAGTTTTGCGTATTGTATCGGGTCGCCACAATGCAGCATGACGGGGCTTCCGTCCCCGTCCTCGCCAACGTAGATACCCACATGAGATACGCCCGGTGTGTCGTATGTACCCGTAAAGAAAACCAAATCCCCCGGCTGCGGGTTGGAAACGCGGGTTGAAATGTTGTAAAGCCCCTGTGCCCCAAGTCTGCCCGTATTGTATAGGCCGCTGTTCGTCAGCACATAGCTAACAAAACCGCTGCAATCAAAAGAGGTTTCCGGGCTGCTGCCGCCCCACACATAAGGAAAACCGACATACTTTTCCGCTTCCTCAATGAGCCGCGCAAACTGTTCATCTTCCAGATAGGCGGGCGGGATTTCATAATCCGCTGGCGGGTTTTCATAGTATTTTGAAATATAGCCGGATTGCGGGAAAAGGTCGGGTCTGTTCCCAAGCGACGACATATACATAGCGTACATGGATAGCTGTTCCTCGCCCATAATGTAAACGGGAACATGGGAGAGGTTGAAGTTTTCCAAATCCACATGAAGAATGTAATAGTTATAGGGGACTTCAACCGTATAGGGGTTGCCCTCGCTGTCCGTCCTTGTTTCGGTGCGGTAGCGTACCTGTACTTCTTCCTCGACCGTCAAGATATACTGTTTCTCAAAGAGCATTTCAAGGGTGCTTTGCACTTCATCGAGTGTAAACACGCCCTCATGCCACGCGGAAAGGATAGAAATTAGCACATAGGGGTCATGCTCGATCTCGTCCGCGTTTACCCGGTATTCGTCATAGCCGGGGTATTCGCTTTCGATATTGTCCAGCATATCTTGTAACTCGGCTTCCATAGCGGCATACGCGCTTTCCGCGCCCGTTATATCCGCGTCCTCGGAGAGATAGGACGACGCAATCAAGCCGCTGCCGCTGTTGCCGCCAAAGAGGGAGCAAGAGGACAGCCCGCCGAAAAGCAGCAGCACGATAAAGGCAATCCCGCCCACAATCAAGCAGCCTTTCCAATGCCGGACAACAAAGAACGTCGCCCGTTTGGTTTCCTGCGCGGTTTTCTTCGCCGCCTTTGCGGTGGCTTCAGCGGTTTTTTTCGCTTTGCCGCCCGCTTTCAGCGTTTTTGCATACTGCTTTTTAATGCGCTGCTTCTGCCAAAAACGGGAAATGGGGTTGGAGTGCGCAAGCGCGGGGTTATCGTGCAACGCCTTTTGATAGAGAAAATCTGCGTTTGCCTTTACCGCTTGTTTTTCCGCTGCCGCCGCTGCCCGGTAGGGTTTCAGCTTATGGCGGCGTATGCCGCCCTTAACTGCCCGCGCCGCCATGCCGCCCGCTTTCTCTCCGGCAAGTTCTACCCGGTGCCCGCTTTCCACACCGACGTTTTCTTTCTCTACCTCGTAGATTTTCCCATGTACGGTACTGTTTAACTCCTGTGCCGGACGGGATAAGGGGTTATGCCGCAACTTGCCGTTTGGGGGCTTATCCGTCTTTTCAAAGGAAAGGCGCGTCTTTGCCTTGCCTTTCGCTTCGTCAAAAACGCGCTCTTTCTTGATTTTGGTCTGCTTGGGGATAGCCGCCCGCGCTGCGTCTAAACAGTCTGCCGCCTTATCCGATTTCTTGATCGCTTTTTGAAGTTCCGGCGTTGCCCGTTCCGCTTCGGAAAACTGCAAGCGGGAAGAATGGGTTTTAGGCTGCGTCGCGTCAAGGGCTTTTTTCTCCGCGCCTTTTGCTGCGTGTCGCTCAATCTCTGCGCCGATATGCTGCACAACCTTTTCCGCTGCCACCCCTGCGGGGGCTGAATAGTTTTCTTCCTGCGGCCTTTCGCTGATACTGGACGTTTCGCCCGTCGTGAGGTTTTCCGCAACCGCACCGTCGCGGGTCATTTTTTGCGTTACCTTGTCGGGGGCTTTCAGTTCCTTGCTCAATCTTCATCACCTCCAATCCGCTGTTTTGCAAGTTCGCAATAGTCGGGGTTTAACTCAATGCCGATATAGCGGCGGTTAAGCCGTTTTGCTACCATGCCCGTCGTGCCGCTGCCGAAAAAGGGGTCAAGGACAATCCCGCCGATGGGACAGCCCGCCAAAATGCACGTTTCCGCAAGTTTCGGCGGGAACGCTGCGAAATGCCCGCCATGATAGCCGACATTGTTAATCTGCCAAACGTTGCGGCGGCTGCGGACGGGAGAAATCAACTCGTCGGCGTATGCGCCCTTTTCGCGGGGGCGGTTGATTTTCTGCGGTTGGTTTTGCCCCGGAACAGTAACGTTATACTTATTTCCTTTGCTAACTCCGCTTTTCAGCCGCCCCGCCGTTGTGGGGGCTATCGGCTCGGCTACTGCTTGCCAATCGTAATAATACTTCTTTGACTTGGTAAGCAGAAACACATATTCATAGCAGCGGGTCGGCCTGTCCCGCGTGCTTTCCGGCATGGGGTTTGTTTTGTGCCAAATGATAGAACTGCGCAAATACCAACCGTCGCCCCGCAAGGCGAGGGCTACAAGCCACGGAATACCAATTAAATCTTTGGGCTTGCAGCCGGGGGCGCGGTGGTTAAACGCCACTTGCTGCCCGTTCCTGCCTTTGGGGTATTTGGGGTCTTGGTGGTCGGCTTTGCTGCCTGTGCCGCAATAAGTGTCCGCGATATTCAGCCAACAAGTACCCTCCGGCGTAAGCACCCGCTTTACCTCATGGAATACCGCCGTAATACGGGAAACATATTCCTCCGGCGTTGCTTCCCGTCCGATCTGCCCGTCTGCGCCGTAGTCCCGCAAGGCATAGTAGGGTGGGGACGTTACGCAACAATCAACTGCATTTTCCGGCAAGGTTTGAAGCACCTGCAAGCTGTCGCCGCAATAGATTTTGTCCATTTCTATCCTCATGCCGACACCTCGCCGGGTTTGGTCGTCATTACACGATAGAGTTCCGTATCTTGCGGGAAACGGTCAATAAAGGGCAAAATCACGTTGCCATAGAAGATAAGCCCCTCGCCCGCGTCGGAATGGGTTACATAGGTCATTTGCTGCTGCGAAATGTTAAGCTGCTTTGCAAGGATTTCCCTGTCGCCCTGGGCTTGGTTGAGCATATACACAAAATCGCTGTTTTCAAAAATGTTCTCCACCTCGCGGGACGATAACAAATCTTTCACGTTTTGGGTGATACCTGTCGGAATACCGCCCCATTTTCTAAAACGCTTCCAAATCTCAACGCTGTACGCTGCGGTCTGTTCCTCTTTGAGCAGCAAATGAAACTCGTCGATGTAATACCGCGTCGCCTTGCCCTCGCTGCGGTTTACCGTTACTCTGTTCCATACTTGGTCTTGGACGATAAGCATACCGACTTTTTTAAGCTGCGTACCGAGTTCCTTAATATCAAAGCAGACAAGGCGGTTATGAATGTCAACGTTTGTCCTGTGGTTAAAAATGTTCAAGCTGCCGTTTACATAGAGTTCCAATGCCGCCGCGATACGCTGCGCTTCCTTTTCCGGCTGCTTCTTGATTTCGTCGTAGAGGTCGCCCAAAATCGGCATATTTTTAGGCTTCGGGTCGGCAAGGTAGTTGCGGTACACGCTGATAACAGCGCGGTCAATCAAGGTCTTTTCAACAGCTTCCAGCCCGTTTTTACCTCCCATAATCAACTCACAAAAGGAAAGGATAAAATCGCTCTTTAAGGCTATGGGCGTGTCGCCCTCGCTGTAATTGAGGTTAATATCCATAGGGTTAATGTACTGCGTGCTGTTCTGCGAAACCTTGATAACCTGTCCTTTCAAACGTCCGACAAGGGGATAATATTCGGCTTCGGGGTCGCAAATGATAATGTCGTCGGACGTGATAAGAAAAGCGTTTGTGATTTCGCGTTTTGCAGAAAAACTTTTGCCGCTGCCCGGTGTGCCGAGTATCAAGCCGTTGGGGTTTTTCAGCTTCTTTCGGTCGCACAAAATCATGTTGTTGGAAAGGGCGTTTAAGCCGTAATACAATGCTTCGCCGCTTTGGAACAGCTCTTGCACCGTAAAGGGAACGAAAACGGCGGTGCTGCTGGTCGTCAAGCCGCGCTGGATATGGATAAGGTTTTCCCCCAACGGGATAGAGGACATAAGCCCCTGTTCCTGCCGGTAGTCAAGGCGGGTCAAAATGCAGTTGTATTTCTGTGCGATTGCCGCCGCCCCAAATACTTCGTTATCCAATTTCTGCTTGGTATCTGCAAGGTTTAAGACAAGCAGCGTGAGCAGAAACATTCTTTCGTTGCGGCTCTGCAAATCGCGGAGTAGGTTTTTTGCTTCCCCGCCGTAGGTGGCAAGGTCAGACGGAATAATATCCATGTCGTAGCCGCTGCGGATTGCTTTCTTTTGTTCCTCAATCTTCATGCGGTCAAGGTCGGTGATCTTGCGCTTAATCGTCTTGATTGCTTCGTTGTGGTCGATACTCTGAATGTGCAGATTAACGATAATCCCGTTTTCCGCGTCCATGAAGTCGGCAAGCATACGGTCGGAGAGTTCCGGCGCGACGATCTGCAAAAAGGAAACCGCACCAAACTTGCCGCCCATTTGAAACATTCGCCCGTCGCCAAATCGGAAAGAGGACGGGGCGATAAAGTCCTTGACGGAAAGCCCACTTGCGGGTAGCCATTCCCACGCAAAGTTAAAGCGTTCCCCGTCCGGGTGAAAAATCCCATGCAGCACTTCAAGACGCTGTTTCCCGTCCAATACCCGCGCCGCCGCGCCGATCACCTTAAAATGGTTGAGGGTGTCCGTTTCAATGCGGGCAAGACGCGCCCGCGCCGATCTAATGTCCTTTGCTTCAACGGTAAAGGTGAGAAACTTGGTTTTGATAAGCCCGTTGTTTCCGCGTTCAAGCTGCGTCCTAAGCATTTCGGTGTATTCTGCTCTGATACTGTCGAAGTCGTCATTCTGCGGTGCAATCGTGATACTGTTCTTAAAATCGTCCTTGTTCGCATGGCGGCTGATTAGGGAAAGCTGCACGCTGATAGAAGCGTCGAACGAGTTATACATATCGCAAAGGGCTTCAAAAATGGCGGTTTTGTCGTCCGGCTGCGCAAGCTGATAATTTATATCCTCAAACTCAATGCACTTGGAATACCGCCCGTTTGCAAGGCGGCAAATCCCGTCCTTATACATTCGCTCAAACGGTATGCTGTCCTGCGCCGTATGGGGCTTCCCGTCGCCCTTTGCCTGTCGGATAAGGGTATCTATCTGTTTTCTTTCCTGTCGGGAAAGTTTACGCTTTTCGTTTTGGGTGTTTTTCTTTTCCTTTGACAATCGCCCGTACCTCCTTATCTAATTGCTCTTGCCGCGCAAGGGCGGCATAAAAATTGTTGGTCTGATAAGGTCGCTCTTTGGGGCGAAGAAACTTCACTTCCACAAATTGCCGAATAATCACTTCCAGCGGTTGCCCGTTTTTCTCGTACATGGCAAGCAAAAACATAGGCAGCATGGCAAGCACCATGCACAATGCCGCTGCGCTCGTTCCAACGCTGCCTTTTACCAAAAAGAACAGCGGCAGTCCGATTGCTACCGCCGCGCTGAAACAAATTAGCTGTCGTTTGGTAAGGTTGAACATTACCTTGCTTTTGATTTTTGTTAAGTCCTTTGGGACGGTTACATACGCCATTTCAAACCTCCTTTCTGCCCGGAATGTAATCTTCAAAGCGGGGAACAGCATAGAAAAGCCGCTTGTTGTTTACCCACCGTTGCAAATGGCGGGTAACAGGCGGGGCGGTTGGACGCTCGTAAATCATCACATACGGGTCAAAGCCCATAGCCCGCAAGGTGTTCACGCGGTATAAATCCTGTTCGTGAGTGCTGCCGTAGTTGGTAAGAACATACACGCGCCGCTGGCGGCTGCTCTTAATAGCTGTCAAATCCAAAAAACGTTGGAAATACCCGGTCAAGTCCTCGTCGGGATTATCCCATGCAAAATGTACCGCTTTTATCCGTACCCGATTTAACAGGCTGACATTATCCCTGTTCACAAGGCGAATATCCAGCCCTTGCGAAAAATCCACCCATGCGCGGCTTCGTATAAGCTGCTCAATGAGATTTTCATGGTCGGGACAGGCAAGCAGATTAGCGTCCATGATTTTTATTTCCGGCTGCCATTTCCAAAACTCGGACAAATCCGCAACCTTAACGCTTTTGCGTCCCTCTTTACCGCTGACAATGCAAAACCCGCAATTTCTCGGACAACCCCGGCTTAAAAAGCCGTAAGCAATCCCGAAAAACTGCGGGTAGATTGAATAATCCGGGTAACTGTGTTCCACTTCCGGCGGCAAGCGGTTTTTCGTGTCGTAGCCCGTACCGCCGAAAATGACCTGTTCCGCGTTGGTAACGGTTATCGTGTCTTTGGAATAGGTGTCCGTAAAGACGCGGCTTTTATATACAAGGTCGTACCGCTCCTTTGTGTTCCACCATTCCACCGTATGCCCCTTTGCTTTATGATACGCGGATAGCTTCATCAAGCAGAGGTTGGGGAAATTATGGCTGTCAACGTCGATTAAGCCGATTTTCAAATCATAACTCACCCCCTTAATGTGCCGAAAAGACGCTCTTTGCAAGGCTCCCTGTTTTGAAAAGGGTAAAGCACAAGAGGACGGTATAGCCCATGCAAGCCCAGATCGCGCCGGATATGTCGTCGGTCGCTGCGATTGTCTGTATCAACACCGCATAAATGCCGACACACACCAAAATCAAAAACGCTTGAAAACCAAGCGCAAGCAAAGATTTTAAGTAATTCTGTCCCATGCTGCCCCATTCGTGATTTACCATTGTTGCCATCGGGATAGGGGCAACGCTCGTTACAAGATATATTTCAATCATGCGCCCATACACCACAAGCATAATGCAGATTGACAGGGCTTTCATGGTAAGCCCTACAAAGAGGGATTGAAACCATAACCCCAAAAGACCGCCCACGCTCATAGCGTCGAGTTTTGCTTCAATGTCGGTAATGACAGTGGTAACGTCTATGCTTGTATCGGATATGATAACCCCCGCGCTCTGATTGACGACGCTCTGCGTAACGTCAAAAACTCCCATGACGATATTCCAAGTATTTGTTACCAGCAGCACCGCAACAAAGGTTTTGAAAATCCATTTGAAAAAAATCCAAGTGTCGAGATCGTGCAGATTGTTTTTTTCAATTACAAGCTGGATTAGTTCATAACACATGACAAAGGTAATGATAACGCCCGCAATCGGTACAATGACGTTTTCCGAAAGGCTGCGTATCATGTTGAATATGCCCGCGTTCCACCCGGCGGGGGTCGTGCCGACTTGCGTTGCGATTTCTCCAACCTCTGTATTTACGCTGTCAAACAAGCCGGAGAGGTTCGATAAAATCCCGTCTGTCAAAATGCCGCGAAACCAATCTTCAATCATCTGCCATATCAAAAGTTAATCCCTCCTTTCCCGCGCCCTCCCGTTTCCGAGAGGGCGCGGCGGGTGGTATTTGTTTTAGGCATTATCCAAAAAGTTTGGAAAGAAGCGGAACAAGGGTGCCGCCGATCAACGCGACGCCACCGCCCGCCATAAGCTGCTTCATGCCCTGGCTCTTCGCGCCGGGGTTATCGTTGCCGTACCCCTCCATGAGGTTAATGCCGCCCCAAATGCCAAGTCCTGCGCCAAGCGCGATTACCAAAGTCTGCAATACGTCAACTGCGCTGTTGAAAAAATCCATATAAACCTCGCTTTCTGCCGCTAAAACGGCTCAAAAAATGTTGTTGGAAATAAAAATGCCGCCGTTTTTATTCGGCGGCTGCGTCCTCGTCGGACAAATCTATTTCGTATATGTCAAAGGGTTCGTCGGGCTTTACGATTGCCGGACGGGTGGACATATACCGTTCAACGTCAAAAGCGTTTTTCTTGTCGAAGTCGGAAAGGTATTTGTAGTTCGGGTGCTGCGTTATATCGTACTTATCGCTGAAAAAGGGGCGCACGCCGCGCAACTGCAAAATACATTTTCCTCCGTCCATAACTGCGATTTCGTCCTGTGTCATCAACTCCTTTCCCAATTTCTGATAATTGAGGCCATGAGAAACCTGCGTGCCGCGATTTTCGGAAGTGTTGAAACTGTCGATTGTTTCACGTCCCAAGTTCTCCGAAATATCCTTTGCATTTTTCCCGCGCCCTCCCAAAAACAAGGTGCTGTCGGCATTGTCAAGTATGATTTCTGCCGCGTCCTTGTAAATGGCTTTTAGCTGGCTCTGCGATTGCAGAATGATAGAAGCCGAGATTTCCCGGCTGCGGATTGTGGCAATCAATTTTTCAAACTGCGGGATTTGTCCAATGTTTGCAAACTCGTCTAACAGGCAGCGAACATGAACCGGCAGCTTGCCGCCGTATTCGTCGTCGGCCTTGTCGCACAAGAGATTAAATAACTGCGATTGCAGCATAGCGATAACAAAATTAAACGTGCTGTCCGTATCGCTCATAATCAAAAACAAAGCTGTTTTTCTGTCGCCTAACGTGTCAAGTTCTAATTCGTCGTAGGACATAAGATCGCGCAATTCCTTTATATCAAAAGGAGCGAGCCTCGCACCGCAAGAAATGAGGATTGATTTTGCGGTTTTGCCCGCCGCCAATTTATATTTTCGGTACTGCTTCACCGCGAAATGGTCGGGGTCGCGTTCTTCCAAGTCGGCAAACAGCAAATCGACGGGGCTTTGATATTCCTCGTCGTCCTCGCGGGCTTCGCTGGCGTTGATAAGTTCCAACAGGGTAATAAAGTTCATTTCCTCGGCGGGGGCTTCGTACCAGATGTAGCCCACCAACGCGCAATACAAAAGCCGTTCTGCCTTTACCCAAAAATCCTCCGCGCTTTTTTCTCCCTCACCTTTGGTATTCGCTATCAACGTATTTACCAGCTTCAAAATATCTTTCTCGCTGCGGATATACACAAAGGGGTTGTAGTGCATAGATTTTTTGAAGTTAATCGTATTCAGTACCTTAATGCGGTAGCCCGCCCGTTGCAGCAGCTTCCCGCACTCAATCAAAACCGTACCTTTCGGGTCGGTTAAGACGTAAGAGGAATGAAGCTGCATTAGATTAGGTTTGACAAAAAATCTTGTTTTTCCGCTGCCGCTGCCGCCGATCACGACGACGTTCTTATTTCTCGCGTACTTCGGCTGCTTCGGGCGGCTGTTCATGGTAAGCCGTTCCGTCTGCGTCAAAATGATGTTGTTTTGGAAATCCGGGTCTATGTAGGGCTTTATATCTTCGGCGTTTCCCCATCGGGCAGAGCCGTACTCCGCGCCCTTGCGGTATTTCTTCGCGTTTTTCCCTTTGACATAGACTATCAAGCGGATAATCACCGCACCGACAATGCCGACAAGCAAATCCAACGGGTAAACGCTCGGCAAGGCGTTTTCAAAGGCTGCGGAAAATCCTTGTGTGATATTCAGTATCTTTGCAGAAATATCCGCGCCGGGGGCAAGCCGCACCGCCTGTCCGACTTTATCAAAGAGATAGACAAAGAACACATAGGGGATATTCGGAAGTATCAGCTTTTTGTAGTTGATCTGCTTCATATCTCGCGCCCCCTGTCCATTTTCTTTACCTTGTCGCGGGCGGCGTTAAGCTGCTTCGCCTTGTCCTTTGCAGCGGCAAGGGCTTTGCGGATAGAGGGCTTTTTCTCCCGGTTCAGCTTCTTTGCGGAAAACTCTTGAAACGCTGCGGTCATAACGTCCGCGTCCCGGCCTTTGAAAAACACAAGGTAACGGGTCTGCTCGCCCTTAACCTTTTTTAGCGAAAAATCTATGTTGTATTTCTTCGCCGTACTCTCAAAGGCTTTAATATTGCTGTCGGTGATCTCGATGTTGGAAACACCCGCGTTCTGCTTCATAAGCTGCCGCATGGTCTGTTTCCCATGCGCGGGTTTGCTTTTCTGCT
>ENA-OZLJ01000275-OZLJ01000275.1-human-gut-metagenome-genome-assembly--contig:-NODE-275-length-13950-cov-6.066643_pt1 | contig 13950 bp, 15 predicted proteins | sample MGYA00243859_ERZ653783 | MGnify/ENA primary metagenome ERZ653783 (study PRJEB26926, sample SAMN06164504) | human gut metagenome | biome: ENVO:00009003; feature: ENVO:2100002; material: ENVO:00002003... | reverse complement strand
GTCGCCGACGTTGAGGACCTCTCCTGCCCGGACTGCGGCGGGAAAAAGCTCATGCCCCTCTCCGGCCGTGACATGACCATTCAGGAGATCGAGGCGTACTGACCCCATATGCAGCAGGCCCCCGCACCCGCGGGGGCCTGTTTGGGCCGCAAAATGCCCCCGGAAGCAGATCGCTTCCGGGGGCATCCTTCATGCACAAATCGAAATCAGAAGTCCGCGTTGCCGACCGTGCGCGGGTGCAGCTCCACATCGCGGATGTTGCTCACGCCGGTCAGGTACATGACCATGCGCTCAAAGCCGAGGCCGAAGCCGGCGTGGCGGCAGCTGCCGTAGCGGCGCAGATCAAGATACCACCAGTAGTCTTCCTCGCGCAGGCCAAGCTCCTGCATGCGCTTGGTGAGCAGGTCGAGCCGCTCCTCGCGCTGGCTGCCGCCGATGATCTCGCCGATGCCCGGCACAAGGCAGTCCGCCGCGGCGACGGTCTTGCCGTCGTCATTCATGCGCATGTAAAACGCCTTGATCTCCTTCGGATAATCCGTGACGAACACGGGCTTGTTGAACACCTGCTCGGTCAGGTAGCGCTCGTGCTCCGTCTGCAGGTCAATGCCCCACTCAACGGGGTAGTCGAACTTGTGGCCGGAGTCTTTGAGCAGCTTCACAGCGTCGGTATACGTGATGCGGCCGAAATCGTTGTCCACCACGTTGCGCAGGCGCTCGAGCAGGCCCTTGTCCACGAAGGAATTGAAAAATTCCATCTCCTGCGGGCACTTTTCGAGCACGGTGTTGATGATGAACTTCACCATCGCCTCCATGCACTCGAGATCGTCGTCGAGGTCGGCAAACGCCATCTCCGGCTCGATCATCCAGAACTCGGCGGCATGGCGCTGGGTGTTGGAGTTCTCGGCGCGGAACGTCGGGCCGAAGGTGTACACGTCGCCAAAGGCGAGCGCGAAGTTCTCGGCGTTGAGCTGGCCGGACACGGTCAGGTTCGTGCTCTTGCCGAAGAAGTCCTTGGAGAAATCGACCTTACCGTCCGCCGTGCGCGGAAGATTGTCGAGGTCGAGCGTCGTGACGCGGAACATCTCGCCCGCGCCCTCACAGTCAGAGCCCGTGATGATCGGGGTCTGGACGTAGACGAAGCCGCGGTCCTGGAAGAACGTATGCACCGCCTGCGCGGCCACGCTGCGGACGCGGAACGTCGCGCTGAAGAGGTTCGTGCGCGGACGCAGATGCTGGATCGTGCGCAGGAACTCCACGCTGTGGCGCTTTTTCTGCAGCGGATAGTCCGGCGCGGACACGCCCTCGACCGTGACGCTGTCGGCCTTGAGCTCAAACGGCTGCTTGGCGTCCGGCGTGAGCACGAGCTTGCCGTGCACGATGAACGCCGCGCCGACGTTCTGGCGGGCGACCTCGTCGTAATTTTCGAGCTTGCCGCGCTCGAGCACGACCTGCAGGCTCTTGAAGCAGCTGCCGTCGTTGAGCTCGATAAAGCCGAAATTCTTCATGTCGCGGATCGTGCGCGCCCAGCCGCAGACGGTCAGAGTCTGGCCGCCGAAGGTCTCCGGGGATGCATAGATACCGGCGATGCGCTGTCTTTTCATATCATCAGCCTCGTTTCCGATGGATTTTGAGAGATAACTTCCTTATTATACGCACAATGTGCGTGTTTTTCAACCGCTTCTTGCGCGCACAAACACAAAACCGGCGGATTTCCCGCCGGTTTTGCTCAGAGATTCGCTGTTATGCGATGATGTGGATCGCAGCGTGGTTGTTGCGCAGCGTCACGTCCGTCGTCACGCCGCCGGCCTCGCCGTCGCGCGTCCAGGCCACGGGTTCGTCAAACGTGAAGCGCAGCGTCTTGGACTGCACGAGGATGACGTTTTCGTTGTCATAGTTCTGGTTGAGCACGCCCGAGATAATGCGGCTCAGGTCGCCGAACTGCTGCGGGCGGCGGATGAGCAGCGTCTCGAACAGGCCGTCGCCCAGGCTCACAAGGTCCTTGCGCAGGCGCACCATGCCGGCCACGGAGGTCGAGTTCGACACGCCGCCGAAGATGAAGTCGCCGTCGACCGTGCCGCCGTCGTACTCCACGTGCGCGCAGTAATGGTCGATGGCGTTGAGCCGGCCCATCGCCTCGAGCACGTAGGCCAGGTGGCCGAGCGCCTGCTTTTCGTTCTGCGGCGTCTCATAACTCACGGCCGTGAACGCGCCGAACGCCGCGACGTAGGTGAAAAAGCTCTGCTCGCCGAAGCTGCCGACATCAAACGCCGTCGGCGTGCCGGTCACGATGCGCAGGGCCGCGTCCGTCGCGTTTTTCGGCAGGCCGAGCGTCGAGGCCACATCGTTCGTCGTGCCCATCGGGATATAGCCCAGCGGGGGCGGGTTCGGCACCTGCATCAGGCCCGAGACGACCTCGCTGAGCGTGCCGTCGCCGCCGATGCAGGCCACGGTGTCATACTCCGCCGCGTGCTGCGCGGCAAACACGGTCGCGTCGCCGCGGCCCTGCGTGAAGTACACCGTCGTCAGGTATCCGCCGCTGTCGAGAATGTTCATCACCTCGCCGAAGCCGGTCTTGTAGCCGCTGCGTCCGGCCATGGGGTTGATGATCAGCATCATACGTTTTTTCATAATCAGCCTCCTGTCGGGGTAGCAAAAAGGGCATGGCAAACTGCCATGCCCCCGAGATTCTGTGGATCAGCCAAGCTCGTTCATTTTCTGAGCCATCGCAGACTTCTTGTGCGCTGCGTTGTTCTTGTGGATCAGACCCTTGCCGGCCGCGCGGTCAACAGCCTGGACAGCAACTTTATAGGTACTGACGGCTGCGTCACGGTTGCCTTCGGCAACAGCCGCATCAAACTTCTTCAGGTTGGTCTTCAGGGCGGATTTCTCAGCCTTGTTTTTCAGATTCTGCAGCTTGGACTTTTCGTCTCTCTTCATTGCGGACTTGATGTTCGGCATTTCTCAATCGCCACCTCCTCCTATAAAATTCAGTCATGGGTATGACCGTGCAATGTTCTGCAAGTGTTGATGATATCATCAAACCCTTCAAATTGCAAGCACTTTTTTCGATTTTCATTATAAATGTATCCATTTGTGGCAACGCTTCCAGTGAGCCACAAGATGTGGCGTCAGAAAGGAGTCTGTTATGCCGAATTTTCCCCGCACCGACCTCGCCGTTGAGGCCGAAGCCATCCACCGCAGCGCAGCCGCCGTCACAGAGCTGCCCGGCGTGCGCGCCGAGGAGACGAACCGCCGCGGCTTTTCCGTGACCGAGGTGCACGTGCTCGACGCCGCCGGCGAAAACGCGTTATGTAAACCGATCGGCGACTACTACACCCTCGCGCTCGACCCGCTGCTGCGGCGCGAGGACGATGCGTTTGAAAACGCGGCGCAGACGCTCGCCGAGCTGCTGCGCGGCGTGCTGCCGCTGATGCCGGACGCCTCCGTGCTCGTTGTCGGTCTCGGCAACCGGGCGATCACGCCCGACGCCGTCGGCCCGGACGCGATCGACAGCGTCATGGTCACGCGCCACCTGCGCGAGCAGCTGCCGGAGCATTTCGGACAGTTCCGCCCCGTGGCCGCGCTCGCGGCCGGCGTGCTCGGCACGACGGGCGTGGAATCCGCCGATATGATCCGCGCGCTCGCGGCCCACCTGCGCCCGGACGCCATCATCGCCGTAGACGCACTCGCCTGCGCGGAGCTCGACCGCCTCGGCCGCACCGTCCAGCTCACGGACACCGGCATCACGCCCGGCAGCGGCGTCGGCAATGACCGCGCCGGTCTCAGCCGCGACACGCTCGGCATTCCGGTCGCGGCCATCGGCCTGCCGACCGTCATTGACGCCGGCGGCTTTTCGGACGACCCCCGCGCAGAGCAGATGTTCGTCACACCGCGCGATATCGACACCGTAGTGCGTGATGCGGCCAAACTCATCGGCTACGGCATCAATCTCGCGCTGCACGACGGGCTGACCATCGGCGACGTGGATATGTTCCTGTCCTGAGGCAATGTTTCACGTGAAACACGCCCGCCGGATTTCGCATTGTTTCACGTGAAACATCACAAAAATTTGCCGCAGCGCCTCCAAGCGGTTGAAAACGCGGCCGCACGCTGTTATAATAGCTGCAAACACGATTCAGGAGGCAAACCATGGGCAAAATCATTGCCGTCGCCAACCAGAAAGGCGGAGTCGGCAAGACGACCACGTGCGTGAATCTGACCTGCGCGCTCAAAAAGCGCGGGCGGCGCGTGCTCCTCGTCGACTGCGACCCACAGGGCAACAGCACCTCCGGCATGGGCGTGGACAAAACCGCGACGCCCAACTGCTACGACATGCTGATGAACGGCGCAGCCGCCGCCGACTGCATCCGCAGCACGAAATACGGCGACGTGCTGCCGGCAAATATGAATCTCTCCGGCTGCTCCGTGGAGCTCGTGAGCTCCGAGCAGCGGGAATACATCATGAAAACTGCGCTCGCCGCGGTGCAGGACGATTACGACTTCATTCTCATCGACTGTCCGCCGTCGCTCGAGCTGCTGACGATCAACGCGCTCGTCGCGGCCGACAGCGTGCTTATCCCGGTGCAGTGCGAATATTACGCGCTCGAGGGCATTGCCGACCTCATGCGCAGCATCAAAATGTGCAACAAGCGCCTGAATCCGGAACTGACGGTGCAGGGCATCGTCATGACCATGTACGACGGCCGCACGAAGCTGTCCGATCAGGTCGTGAACGAGGTGCGCAAATTCTTCGGCAAAAAGGTCTACAAGACCATGATCCCGCGCAACGTGCGCCTGTCCGAGGCGCCGAGCCACCGCAAACCCGCCATCGCCTACGACAAAGAGTCGAAGGGTGCGCGGGCGTACCTGCATCTGGCGGGTGAGCTCATCAAGCGCGAGGAAAAGGCGGCAAAAGCGGCGGAGGCCGCGGCCGCCGCGGCCGCAGCGGAGGTGGAACATGGGTAAAGACGGAAAGAAGGGCCTCGGCATGGGCCTCGGCGCGCTCTTCGGGGAGGAATATCCGGCCCCGCAGCCGGAGCGCGAGGAGACCGCGCCCGACCTGCTGCCGATCGAGAAGATCGAGCCGCGCGCCGACCAGCCGCGCAAGCGCTTTGACCCGGAAGCGCTGGAAATGCTCGCAGAATCCATCCGGACGTATGGGCTCATCCAGCCGATCACGGTCCGGCCGCTCGATGGCGGATTTTATCAGATCATCGCGGGCGAGCGCCGCTGGCGCGCCAGCCGCATGGCCGGGCTCAAGGAAGTGCCGGTGCGCATCCTGACAGCGGACGAGCAGCGCTCCATGGAGATGGCGCTGGTCGAAAACCTCCAGCGTGAGGATCTGAATCCCATTGAAGAGGCGAAGGGCTACCGCGCCCTGCAGGATGTCTACGGCATGACGCAGGACGATGTGGCGCAGAGCGTGGGCAAATCGCGCCCCGCCGTCGCAAACGCGACGCGGCTGCTGGCGCTGTCCGAGCCGGTGCTGAAGCTCGTCGAGGACGGCACGCTCTCCGCCGGGCACGCGCGCGCGCTCCTGCCGCTCAGCGACCCGGAAATGCAGCTTGCCGCGGCGAAAACCGTCATTGAAAAGGGTCTGTCCGTGCGCCGGGCGGAAGCGCTGGCCGCGCAATTACTGAAGGACACGCAGGAAAAACCGGCAAAAAAGGCCGCCGGTGTGGATTATCTCGGCGAATGCGCGCGGCATCTCGAGCAGGTGCTCGGCCGCAAGGTGCGCATGACGCAGGGCCGAAAGACCGGGCGCATCGAACTGGAATACTACGACGCGGACGACCGCGAGGCGCTGCTGCAGGCGCTCGAGGCCATCGGCCGCAGAAACTGATACACATAGAATGAGGAGACAGAGACACCATGATTGACATTCGACTGATCCGCGAAAACCCCGATCTCGTTCGGGAAAACATCCGCAAAAAATTTCAGGACGCCAAGCTCCCGCTCGTCGACGAAGTGATTGAACTCGACAAGGCCAACCGCGCCGCCATCAACGAGGCGTCGAATCTGCGCGCAGAGCGCAACGCCCTGTCGAAAAAAATCGGCATGCTCATGGGGCAGGCGAAAAAAGATCCCTCCAAGCTCGAAGAGGCCGAGGCCGTCAAGGCACAGGTCACGGCGCAGGCCGCACGTCTGGCCGAGCTTGAAAAGCAGGAGGAGGAACTCGAGGCCAAGATCCACAAGATCATGCTCACCATCCCGCAGATCATCGACCCCAGCGTGCCGCTCGGCCCGGACGACAGCTGCAACGTGGAGGTGCAGCGCTTCGGCGAGGCCGTCGTGCCGGATTTCCCGATCCCGTACCACACGGAGGTCATGGAGCGCTTCGACGGCATTGATCTCGACGCCGCGCGCCGTGTCTCCGGCAACGGATTTTACTATCTCATGGGCGATATTGCCCGCCTGCACGAGGCCGTGCTGGCCTACGCGCGCGATTTCATGATCGGCAAGGGCTTTACTTACTGCATCCCGCCGTTCATGATCCACGGCAACGTGGTCGAGGGCGTCATGAGCCAGACGGACATGGACGCCATGATGTACAAGATCGAGGGCGAGGACCTCTATCTGATCGGCACGAGCGAGCACTCCATGATCGGCCGCTACATCGATCAGATCCTCACCGAGGATCAGCTGCCGCAGACGATGACGTCCTATTCGCCCTGCTTCCGCAAGGAAAAGGGCGCGCACGGCATCGAGGAGCGCGGCGTGTACCGCATCCACCAGTTTGAAAAGCAGGAGATGATCGTCGTCTGTCGCCCGGAGGAGAGCATGGACTGGTACGAGAAGCTCTGGCGCTACTCCGTCGAGCTCTTCCGCAGCCTGGATATCCCGGTGCGCCAGCTCGAGTGCTGCTCCGGCGACCTTGCCGACCTGAAGGTCAAGTCCTGTGACATCGAGGCCTGGAGCCCGCGCCAGCAGAAGTACTTTGAGGTCTGCTCCTGCTCGAACCTCGGCGATGCGCAGGCCCGCCGCCTGCACATCCGCATCAAGGGCAAGGACGGCAAGAATTATCTCGCCCACACACTCAACAACACCTGCGTCGCCCCGCCGCGTATGCTCATCGCGTTCCTCGAGAACAACCTGCAGCCCGACGGCAGCGTCGTCATTCCCGAGGTGCTGCGCTCGTACATGGGCGGCACGGAAGTCCTCGTACCCAAGCACTGAAACGACAAAGAAAACAGGGGAGGCAGCATCATGAAAAAGCCCGGTTGGCTCGACGAATTCAAAGTATTCATCTCGCGCGGCAACGTCATTGACCTGGCCGTCGGCGTCGTTGTCGGCGGCGCGTTCACGGCCATCGTCACCGCGCTCGTCAACGATATCATCAATCCGCTCATCTCGCTCATCATCGGCGGGCTGGACTTCTCCGGCCTGAACATCGGCGTGTTCCCGATCGGCGACCTGATCATGTCCATCATCAACTTCCTGTGCATTTCATTCGTCGTGTTCTGGATGGTGAAGATCATCAACCGCTTCAACCGCAAGAAAGAAAAGGAGCCAGAACCGGAAGCCCCGGCCAAGCCGACCACGGACGAGCTTCTGGCGGACATTCTCGCCGAGCTCAAGCTGCAAAATGGCCGCGCCGAGGCCGCCAAGACACTGGACGCCGCAGAAGAGGAAAAATCTTCCTCTTCGGAGCGATAAAATAACACTTGACAACCCAAGGCTCATATGTTATAGTATATGAGCCTTGAGGGTCAAGTTCATATCGCGGAGTGGAGCAGTTCGGTAGCTCGTCGGGCTCATAACCCGGAGGTCGCAGGTTCAAATCCTGTCTCCGCAACCAAATTCATTACCGTTGTTGATACCATATCAACAACGGTAATTTTTTATTTTCCGCCGTCCGCGGGAGGATTTTGGCGAAAAACAGAGAGAGACATCAGAAAGTGAACATGTTCGGGGATCGTAGGCACCCTTTTGCGGCGCAGGCAATAGGACTTGCAGAAGCAACGCAAGAAAATGGGGCCTGAATGAAATCGTTTGACTTTGCACATGATATGTACTATAACAGTAGTGCAAGGAGGCGAACACGATGGATACAAACATGACTTTTCGTATCGATTCCGAGGTGAAGTCACAAATGAGCGCCATCTGCAGCCAGCTCGGTATGACCACTTCCACCGCTTTTAATATCTTCGCCAACGCTTTTGTGCGGGCGAAGGGGATGCCCTTTGCGGTTACGATCACGGAGGAACCCGCGAAGGTTTCCCATGAAAAGATGTTGGCGGATACGGATCGGCTGCTTGCTGAATTTGCTTCCGATTATAAGAGGATGGCAGAATGATCTGGATATCGGCAGAGGACATTCTCCTGATCCACAGCCGTGTCATAGAAGGCAGCGGCGGTTTGGACGGCCTCCGGGATTCGGCTGGGTTGGAGGCAGCCATTGCTGCGCCAATGCAGACCTTTGATGGGCAGGAACTTTATCCCTCGGATATTGAGAAAATCGCCCGACTCGGCTTCGGCCTCGCATCCAATCATGCCTTTGTGGACGGCAACAAGCGAATCAGCGCCATGATGACACAGCTTCTTCTGAAATGGAATGGCTATGATCTGACCCTCCGCACCGGCGAGCTGGCCGATATGTTCATTGCGATCGCCGACGGCACAGCAAACGGAAAGGACCTTCTGGATTGGGTTTACGCACATTTGCGTTAAGGCGTTTAACCGCCCGGCGTACACGGCGAACGAGAACGGCAATCGCGGCCGGCAGAAAAGAGCGCAGCAGAGAACAAGCGCACTTTTTAGGCGCGCAAACTTTTTCCTTTCCGTCCGCAGCGCCCCGGTATACCACCCCCCAAACCGCAAAATAATGCACCACGCCTGCAAGCATGGTGCATGGTATCCACGAGCGGTAGATTTGCCAAATTGAGAGGATGTAACGTTTCTTCGTTACATCCTCTTTTTATTTTGTACCGGAAACGGAGCAGGTATTTGCCTGCTCCGCTTTGTATTTTACGGCTGCGCCCGTCACGTGCCTCCGGGAAACACGCTCCCGCCTCCCGGCAGTGTCAGCCGCGCCATTTTTGCGCAGTGAGCGGTCGACAACCCGCCGCATGTGCCGCCCAGGCCGGTAAAAGCGCGGATATGGCCGAAAAATCCATGCAAAAAATCTATGGGATCATCGTTTTCCGACACGTTGATCTATCACGCGAGCTCGCTCTGCGACAGGACAAAGCGCTTGAAGTCCGCCGCAGCCGGAGACAGCGTCATCGCCGGGTCCGTCACGAGATAGATGATCCGGTTCGGGACCGGGCGCGAGATCTGCAGGATCTTCACGTTCAGCCGCAGCAGCATCTCCATATACGGAACGATCGACACGCCGAAGCCCTGCGCGACGAGCCCGGCGATCACCTGATCCTCCTGGATCTCATACGCGACATTGGGCGAGGCGTCGATCTGCGCAAACATATCGTTGATGACGTGCCGCAGCCCCGAACCGTGCGCATACTGGATAAACGGATCGCCGAGCACCTCGGACAACTCCGCCGTGTGCCGGCCGGCAAGGCGGTGCTCCGGCGGGACAATGAGGACAAGGTCCTGCTTCTTGACGGGGATGGACTCGAATCTATACGTCTCCGCGGGCTTGGAGCTGAGCACAATGTCCAACTCGTGCCGCTGCAGCTTGTGCATAATGTCCGAAGTGACACCGGTGAAAAACGTAAAGTCCACATTTTGTCCGCGTTCTGCCGCTGAAAGCCCGCCGCGAGCGCCGGGACATATTCGACCCCCAGCGCGCGCAGCAGGCCGAGCCGCACCACGCCGTTTCCGGCGGCGATACGGTGCAGATAGTCCACGCTGCCGCCGAGGATCTCCAGCGACTGGCGCACCTGCTTGAGAAACACCTCGCCGAACTGCGTCAGCTCCACGTTGCGCCCGTTCTTTTCAAACAGCGACACGCCGAACTCCTGCTCCAGCTGCGCGATGGCGTGGCTCAGGCTCGGCTGCGATATTCTGACCGCGGCCGATAGCAAGGAGCTCTTTCCCTAAAACAAAGCATACGTAGCACAAGGCTGCCAAGTGCCCTCGCAGAACTTCTTTGGCGCGCTGCAATGTGCCGCTCAGGCTGCTGAACAGCACATTTTTATTTTCTGTGCGTTCTGTTAAGGGCTTGACATTCCCTGCTTTTCGCGGTACACTGCTCCTGTCAGTGTAACTGACAGGAGCAGAGGAGGCGAACGCACTTGCCGCACGAGGAGCAGAGAGAAAAGAACATCCGTCTGGTCACGGAGGTCGCGCTGGACTGTTTTCTGGCCAACGGGATCGAAAAGACCAAGGTCGCAGATATCGCGCTGCGCTCCGGGCTCACCGAGCGGTCGGCCTTTCGCTACTTTGAGACCAAGGCCGATCTGGTCCTGGCCGCGTCCCTGCTCTACTGGAAGCGCATCCTCGAGCGCATCGACCGGATGTCCCACACCGTGGCCGACGGCAGCACGACCGGTCTGCAGGACGCGGAAAACGTCCTCGTCTGCTATTCCCAGCTCTACCGCCTCGACCCGAACGGCATGCGCTTCACGCTTGACGCGGAGTTGACGCTGCACGCCGCGGGCAGACTCCACGAGATCAAAAACCAGCCGCCCGAGCCGTTTGAGACCTCCGGCGGCCCGATGGCCAAGGCGATCCGCAAGGGACTTGCCGACGGCTCGATCAGCCCGGAGGTCGACGTGCGGGAGATCTACTACAACTCCTACGACGCAATCCTCGGCATCATGCAGCGCCTGTCTATCGGCGGCTCGCCGAGCGCGAGCGCGCTTGATTACGACAGCCGGATGCGCCACCTGAGCCAGATGTTCGTGCGCGCACTCAGTGGCAAATAACCACATACACAGCAGATCCCGAGCGATCGGGATTTGTGTATACCTGCTTATGTCAGCGATGCTGACACAAGCGGAGAAGGAAGATAGAAATCCAAAGAAAGAAGGGCCGCAATGAAGGAACTGAAGCATTTGATGTACTTTGAGCGCCTGCTGGACGACGCGCACAACGAACTTGTCCGCCAGGCCGAGGCGGAAGGAGATCTGGCGATCGGCTATACCTGCTTTCACGCACCAGAGGTGCTGCTGAATCTGGGCAGTTGCTTCTCGGTGCGTCTGCGCGCGCCGCACACCACGTCCATGGAACTGGCCACCTACTACATGGCCAACAACAGCTGCGAGTTTTCCCGCGCGATCCTCGAGCGCGCGCTCGAGGGCAACTACGGCTTCCTGCACGCCATGGCGGGCGTCGACGTGTGCGAGGCCAACAACCGCGCCATCGAGAACATGGAGATCATGCACGCGCAGGGTGCGGACAAGGGCAAATTCTTCTACTGCAACCTCGATATCCCGTATTCCGATGATGAGGACTGCGTCGAGCACATCTGCGAGCAGGTCTCGCGCAAGATCCTCAAGCCCATGCGCGAAAACTACGGCGTCGATACCTCGGACGCCGCCATCCGCGCCGCGGTCAGCGAGCACAACGAGGTCTGCCGCATCCTCACCGAGATCGGCGAGACGCGCAAGCTCGACAACCCGCCCATCACGGGCTATGAATACGCCGTGCTGGTGCTCGTGAGCTACGTCTGCCCGAAGCGGCTGATCCTGCCGCTGTTGCGCGAGACGCTCGCCGAGGTAAAGACGCGCGAGGTCGATGCGCAGAAAAACTACCGTGTGCGCGTCGCCGTCGTCGGCTCCGAGATCGACGACCCGGACCTGATCCGGCTCATCGAGAGCTGTGGCGCGCTGGTGGTCGCCGACCGCTACTGCTACGGCAGCTTCCCCGGCCGTCAGGAGATCGTGCTCACCGACGGCGAGGATGCGCTCACGCAGGTGTGCCGCTGGTACCTGCAGCACACCGAGTGCCCGCGCCAGAGCGCGCTGCACCGCGTCCAGTACCGCAACGACCACGTCGCCCAGCTTGTGCATGATTTCAAGGCCGACGGCGCGATCTACGAGCAGATGAAGTTCTGCACCTACTGGTCGTATGAGCGCGTGATCGCAAACCAGGTCATGCCGCGTGATTACGGCATCCACATCCTCTCCATCGACCGCCCCTACATCGCGGGGCAGAGCGGCCAGCTGCGCACGCGCGTGCAGGCCTTTGTGGAGAGTCTGGAAATGAAGCAGCTGCGCTCAGCGCAAAAGGAGGACAACTGACATGGCCTACAACCCCAAAACCGGCAAGGGCCTCGGCCGCTTCTATTCCGCCGAGCACCGCGCCTTCCGCGCCCGCGAATGGCGCGGCTTCCGAGACACCTTTTATGATTTCTTCCGCTGGCTGTATCTCTACGGCTTCATGGCCGCAAAGCTTGGCTGCCACCCGATCCTGATGGTCAAGGCCATGCTGCGCTACCGCTGGATGGTGTCCTATCTCACCGCAGCGCACATGGTCGACCGCCACACGATGGGGCTGCGCGGCAAGGAGCTGCGCTATGCACACAACCAGTTTTTCTCCGTGCTGCATAACTCCGTCCTCGGCGTGCGTGACATCATCCTACGCGACAAGAACCTGCGCCCCAACAGCAAGCACGCGGCGAAGCTGCGCGAGAACACCGTCATGTTCGATGAGATGACCCCGCACCTGATCATGATGGGGTTCCCCACCGTGAAGTGGATCGACATCGCCATGTTCGCCATCGGTCTGCCGTCGGAGGTCGACCAGAACGCCAGCATGTTCTACATCGACGCCATGGAGCACCTCGGTCTGCCGGCGGACGTTTGCCCCGAACCCGCCGCCGAGAGCGGCTGCGCCGTGGTGGACGACTATCCGCGCGTCGGCAAGTGCTACTTCACCGGCACGATGCCGTGCGACGGCGCGATCTCGCAGACAAACATCCTCACGCGGCACTTCAAGGAGCTTCCCTCGTTCCAGATCACGCCGCCGCAGCGTGTCAACGAACCGGAAGTGCAGACCTATGCGGTCAAGAACCTGAAAAAGGGCATCGAATTTCTCGAGCAGCAGTTCGGCGTCAAATGGGACTGGAACGCCTTCTGGAAAAACGCCGAAATGTACAACGAGAGCTCGCGCTGTATGATCGAGAAGTGGGACGTCAACTGCACCGAGCACCCACAGGTCTGCGGTGCGGCGCTGGCACTGCAGCGCGAATATGAGTTCATGGCGGCAGCCTGCATGGACAAGTTCATGCTCAAGACGGACCGCCGCGTCACGAAGATGATGCTCAAGGGCTACGAGCAGGACAAGGCGGCCAATGCGCCCCAGCCGAAATACCGCTGCCTCGTCTGGGCATGCCCCGCGCACTACTACACCAACTTCACCTACTGGACGCAGCACTGCTGGGGTGTCACCTGCGTCAACGACATGGAGGCCATGCTCAGCTACCAGCCCATCACCATCGGCGACAAGGAGCAGGCGCTGGCCGATCTCGTGCGCTGCTATGAGAAGATGATGATGCGCTCGCACACCAACGGCGGCTATGTCAACCTGCTCGACGAGTGCTGGAAGATGTGCGAGAAGTTCCACACGAACATCGTCATCATGTACGACCACGTATCGTGCAAGAACGTCGGCGGTCTGCACGGCCTGTTTGAGGATCAGGCGCGCGAGCGCGGCATCCACCTCATCTGGATCCCGCACGACGTCATGGATCCGCGCACGGTCTCGCGCCGCGAGATGCGCGAGGCATTCAGTCAGTATATGGTCACGGTGCTCAACGAGAAGCCGCTTGACCCCACTCTGTTGGATTACGAAGACACACTCAGCTGGTAAGGAGGAACGAATATGGCCTGGTATTGGATCGTGCTCATCGTGCTCGCCGCACTCTTTGGTCTGCTGTTTCTGGCATACATGACCAACGCGGACATGAAGCTCATCGAAAAGATCTACAACGCGCTCATCGCATACCACGACGACAAGGACGTCGAGGAGCAGATCTGACGCGTGTATCGGGGGGGCTGTCTCTTATACACATCTCCGAGCCCACGAGACACTGAGCGATCTCGT
>ENA-OZLJ01000271-OZLJ01000271.1-human-gut-metagenome-genome-assembly--contig:-NODE-271-length-14059-cov-5.206584_pt1 | contig 14059 bp, 8 predicted proteins | sample MGYA00243859_ERZ653783 | MGnify/ENA primary metagenome ERZ653783 (study PRJEB26926, sample SAMN06164504) | human gut metagenome | biome: ENVO:00009003; feature: ENVO:2100002; material: ENVO:00002003... | reverse complement strand
GAGATCGCTCAGTGTCTCGTGGGCTCGGAGATGTGTATAAGAGACAGCATCATACGGAATGAAAAAGATTATAAAGAAATTTGTAAATACATAGACAACAACCCACAAAAATGGGCATTGGACAAATATTTTTGTGAGTGGTGATTGTAGCGGCGGTCAGTGACCGCCAGTCGTCACAAGTGTAAACTTGGGACGAAACGAAAATGTTAATACTTGGTCGTTTCCGTCGGAAACGAATGGCGATCACTGATCGCCGCTACGGTATGACGAAATTATAAACTTGGTATTATGTGCCTCGGCACTGATATAGCAAAAAATCCCTATGGTGTTTTAGGGACAAAAATTAATTTTATTTAGGAGGAATTTCTCTATGAAAACAACATCAAGAAAGAGATTATTAATCTCTTCCGTAGCAATGCTCCTCGTGGCAATGCTCGCACTTGGTACAGCAACATTCGCTTGGTTCACAACTGACACAACAACTCAGGCAACAGGTATCTCTGTTCAGACATCTAAGAAGTCATTGCTCTTAGTATCAAGCAGAACTTCTGATTGGACAGACAACCTCAACTATAACTTTGGTACAGATGCAGCTAAAAAGCTTCTCCAGCCGGCATCATCATATGACGGTGCAAACTGGTACAAAGCTCAGGCTGTAAATGGTATGTCAGGTGAAGCTACAAACGGTGAGAAAATTACTGGTGTTGGTACAACTGCTGCTGAAGGCAATGTATTCTGCAATATGCTCAATGTTAAGAACACAGGTGCTGAGACTGCTACTAATGTTACGATTACAGCAAATATTTCTGAAACAGCTGTTACAAGTGGTAAAAACTACCTCCGTGTAGCTCTTGTTCCTTCTGATTGTACAGCAGACACCGGTCGTGGTACTGCAACGGTTGCAAGTGCTCAGGAATTTAGAGATAACATTTACAGTGCTGGTGCTGACGCTGCTAAGCCTGTTGAATATGTTGGTGCAGGCGTAGCAGACAGAGAAGGTGCAATCAAAGCAGCTGCTAAAGATGTTCAAACAAATGGTAACTCAATCTCTGTTAAGGCTGGTACTCTTAATCAGAATGATGCTAAGTACTATATGCTTATCGTATGGTTTGAAGGCCAGGATGTGGATTGCCAGGATGCATATGCTGGTAACGATATGCCAAACATCACTTTCACAATTACAGCTGACTAATTTATAAATTAACAGTTAGTAAAACATAATATTAAGCAAATTATTTGATCGGAGTCCCCTTGCATGAAAAAAGTGTTAAAAAAGATAATCAATGTTATTATAGATATTGTTGTTATACTGGTTTTGGTAGTATCAATACTTATTGTTACATTATCATTAACATCCAAATCATCAGGGGTTCCAAATTTATTCGGTGTTGCCCCGCTCAGTGTTCAGACTGATTCAATGGAGGACACAATTAATGTTGGTGATTTAATTTTCAGTGATGTTACAAATGACCCTTCATATGAATATCAGAAAGGTGACATTGTTACATTCCCAATCACAGTCAACGGTGAGTCCGTTCTTAACACCCACCGAATTGTTGAGGTTGTTAAGGATGACAACATTACCTACTACAGAACACAGGGTGACAATAAGAAAACCAACCCTGAGCCCGATGAAGAACTTCAAACTTCTTCATCAATTGTCGCCAAATACACAGGTACGAAGATTGGCGGCGTGGGTAACTTTTTAAGCTTTATCAGAACTCAGCTTGGATTTTTCCTCTGCGTTCTGCTTCCGATGATTATTTTCTTTGTTTATGAAGCAATCCGTGTTGTTCTCAACCTCCTTGCCTACAATAAGGAAAAAACTCTCGAAGAGGCAAAGCTTGCGGTTGATTCCGCAGAGCTTACCGAAGAACAGAAAAAGAGAGCTATTGAGGAATATCTTGCCTCCGTCGGAGAAAATCAGGACAAGGCGGAAAATGAGCCCGAGGTACAAACACCTGCTGACGGCAATAACTCCGCTGATAATTCCGATTAAGTTATGACAAATTTGTCCCTAACGCATTCATAGCGTTTATCGTAACGGTATATTTCTTTCTCAGTTTCAAAGCTGAGAAAGAAATACAGTTACATGTAGGGGCGGTTATTGGCCGCCCGCCTTGAAGAATCTGTCCTTTATGACAGATTTCAGATAGGAGAAATATCTTATGAAACGAAAACTTCCGATAAGGAAAAACATAAGACTTGAAAATTATGATTATTCTGACGGCGGCGGATATTTTATAACTGTGTGTGCCAAAGACAGAAAATGCTTATTTGGAAATGTGAATAAGAACTGTGTAAAAATCAATTGTGATGAAAAAGACATGGTTCTGCTTTCCAATGTAGGGCAAATTGTCGAAAATGCAATTTGTCATATTGAGGAATCGTATAATCATCTTGTTGAATTGGATAAGCATATCGTTATGCCTATCCATATTCACCTTATCCTGTTTTTATCGGGCAGAAAGTCTGATGAAGGCGGGCGGCCAATGACCGCCCCTACTGTTTCGCAAATCGTGAATCAGTTAAAAGGAGCTGTAACAAAGGCTGTAGGCTGTTCCGTATGGCAGAAGTCGTTTTATGACCATATTATCAGGAACAAAGATGATTATGTAAAAATTTGGAATTATATCGACAATAATCCACAGAAATGGACTATGGACAAATATTATTGCGAATGGTAGTATCTTTATGCGGATATAAGCCGTTCACAGATTAAATTCCCCTGTAGGGGCGGTCATTGGCCGCCCGCCTTGAAGAAGCTGTCCTTTATGACAGATTTCAGATAGGAATTTAGAAATGTGTTCTTACACAAAAGATGAGAGTAGATTTTTTTAAGGAGACGAAGTACCGTGGATACAGTATTTAAATTTCTTTTTGAATTTCTCGGTCAGTTTTTTGGCTCATTATGGTCAATAATCACCGGGTTATTTGGCGGAGTAGGCAATGCCTTTGATTTTTCCGCTTATGTAAACATTATTAATGCCTATACCACGGAGCTTGGCGGCCTCGCATGGGTAATTGCGATTATTGCCATTGTGCTTCTGGTAGCTGTGCTTGCACTTTGCGTATGGCTTATTGTCGTCGCTGTAAAAAAGTTTATTCGTTCGCACAGAAGAAGAAAAGATACAGATTCTCTTGTTAAAGAGGTTCAGGCACTCAACAAAGAGGTTATGAGACTTAACCTTGAAAAGGATAAGATTCTCTCTATGAAGGTTTCACAGATTGGTCTTAACCCCAACGAGATTTCAGAGCTTACAGGCGAAGAAATCGAGTCGCTCAACAACGGCGAAGAAGAGGACACAGGCGAAAGCCGTTTCTACAAACTTACGGAAATCGACCACCTTTGGGCAGATTATGTTCCGCCGGTTTATGACAACGATATCACACTTCCCGAGTTCTGTGAGCGTTTCAGACTCTTTGCTTGTTCACAGCTTGGTCTTTACTACGATATAAAGCTTATCAGACTTTTTGTTGCTGCGTTTGCATCTACCAGACTTATTATCCTTCAGGGTATTTCAGGTACAGGTAAAACTTCACTTGCTTACGCTTTTGGTAAGTTTGTAAACAATCCTTCAATCGTTGCTTCCGTTCAGCCGTCATGGCGCGACAGAACAGAGCTTTTCGGTTACTTCAACGAATTTACAAAGAAGTTCAACGAAACCGAGCTTCTCCGTGCAATGTATGAGGCATCGTATAACGAAAACATCTATGCGGTAATCCTCGATGAAATGAACATCGCTCGAGTTGAGTATTACTTTGCCGAGATGCTTTCAATTCTTGAAATGCCGTCAAGAGATGAATGGGTTGTTGATATCATCCCGAACTCTTGGCCGTCTGACCCGAAGCATATCGTGAACGGTCAGCTCAAAATTCCGCCGAATATGTGGTACATCGGTACTGCGAATAACGATGACTCGACATTTGCTATCACAGATAAGGTTTATGACCGTGCTATGCCGATTAACATCGACACAAAGGGTGTTCCTTTTGAAGCACCTCTCACAGACTCTGTATACATTTCATACAAACATTTTGAGTACATCCTCAATGCCGCTAAGGTTCAATTTGTTGTTTCGGAAGAGAACCTCAAAAAGATTGCCCTTCTGGATGATTATGTTATTGAGCATTTCCGTATAGCTTTTGGTAACCGTATTGTAAAACAGCTTCGTGACTTTGTTCCTGCTTATGTCGGAACAGGCGGTACAGAGCTTGACGGTCTTGACTATGTTCTTGCCCGCAAGGTATTTAGAAAATTTGAGTCACTCAATCTTTCATACATTCGTGATGAAATAGATGGCCTTTGTGCGTATATTGACGAGCTTTTCGGCGAAGAAAATATGACTGAGAGCAAGGATTATCTCCGTATGCTCAAGAAGCTTGTATAATTTTAGCAATTCAGGGCGAACTCTGTTCGCCCTTTGCTTGGTGAAAGGACTTTGTCCCTTTAGCGGTAAAACTATCTGATTGGAGAAAAATCAATGGCTGATTTTGGTAAATATTTCAGAGCATATATGTATATGCAGGACATTCTGAAAAATGATTTTACTTACAATTACATAACAGAAGGCCTTAAGGACGGCGATAAGGGCGAGGATAAGCTCGACGGTAAGACCAACGAAAAGGTAATTGATATGGAATGGGTTGTTGCCATTGAGGAAACACTTCCGTACATTCAGAAAGCAATAGACGAACAGCGCCGTTTTATTAAGCAGGTTGACAATGTTGTTAGAGTTGAGCTTGCAAAAAAGATTGGCCCCGAGTCTGTTAAGCACCTTTCGCAGCACACTAGCTTTATCGCCAAGGTTGAGGGTGATATGGTAACGCCTAACAAAATCCTCACAATTGAGCGTGAAGAAAGCTTTGCTATTTATGAAAACCGTGTGCTTATGACACTGATTCGCAAAGCGCTTCACTTTGTTGACGATAAATATTCAAAAATGAAAGATGTGCCGAACGACAGCTATAATAAAATTTCTATGGTTCGCCACATTGATTTTAATGAGAAAAAAGTAGATTTTAATCTTAACTATATAAATGAATCTCACGAAACTCTTGCAGATGACCTTGATGTTCTTGATGTTTCTCAGCTTTCGGACTTTGACCGAATCAGAAGAATCAGAACAACCCTTAATGAGTTTTTAAACACTCAGTTGATTAAGGAAATCTCAAAAGAGCCTGAGGTTCGTCCGCCGCTCATGCAGACCAACCTTCTCAAAAAGAACCCCAACTTTAAAAGAGTGGTTGAGCTGTGGAACTTTCTCGACAGTTACAAGCGTAAAGGCTTTGAGGTTGTAAGCGAGGAATACAACGGCAAAATGACAGATACTGTTCAGCAGGATGTTTACTTTGCGATGGGATTCCAGCATTTTATGATGTCTATTGCTACAAACCCGGGACTTCGTTCAATCCTTAAGGAACAGTACGACGCTGAAAATGCACGAATTGCCGAGGAAGAATCAAAGCCGCAGAAGACCCGCGAGGCGGTTATGAAGGCACAGCTTGATGCTGTTCGTAAAGAGGAGATGGAAATCCGCCTTCGTGAAATCCGTGAACGCGAAAAGAAAATTCTTGACCTCACGAATGAAATCAAGAATTTAAAGGTTATAATTGATCAGAAAGAACAGCAGATTCTCACTCTCAGGGGCAGGGTTTCTGCTCTTGAAGACCAACTTGAAGAGGTTAAGAAAGAGCTCCAGCAGACAAAACTCAAGTTGATGGAGGCAGAAAAGAGAATTGCCGAGCTTGAGGAAGAAAATCAGCAGTTAAAAGATACTATTGAAGAGTTGAATAAAACGATTGATGAACTCAATCAGACTATTGACACACTCAATAAAAAAATAGTAGAATTAAATAACAGAATTCTCGTTCTTGTGCAGGAGAATGCTCGTTTGCAGACAAAGGTGAAAGAGCAGGAAGCTGTTATCGCCGAGCAGAAGGCTCATATTGCAGAGCTTGAAACTCAGGTTGCCGAACAACTTGCAAAGATTACGGCTCTTACGGAAAACCTTGAAAAATGTCATGCGCAGATTGAAGAGGACGCTCGTAAGATTACCGATTTGTCTGACAAAAATGAGAAGCTTACTGATACTCTCCAAACCGAACGCATTCAGCATAAGGAAACAGTCAACAAAATGAATGCCGATTTTGCTGAAGAAAAACAGCAGATGAACGACGCTCATTCGGCAGAGGTTGAATCGCTTAACCATAAATTCAACGATGCAGAGGTTGAACATAACACTTATGTAGCAAAGCTGAATGCGGATTTTGCGGCAAAGGCAAATGAAACAGAGCAAAAGCATCTTAAAGAGCTTGCAGATAAAGAAGAAACTCACAAGAATGAACTTGCTGAAATTAAGGAAGCCAACCTTAAATCATCAGCCGCAAGCAATGCCGCTCACGCTTCTGAGCTTAAAAAGGCTTATAAGTCGGTTGACAAAAAGGTTGAGCTTGCAGAAAAAGCTTGTGAAAAGCGTATGAAAGCCAAGGTTGCCGAGGTTAAAAAAGAGGCTCAGGCTGAAATTCGCAAAGCCGAAAAGAAAGCAAGCGAAAAAATCAGCCTTGCTAAGGATGAAATTAAATCTGTCAAGGATACAGGCGATTTGTTCGTTCGTGACTACGGCTTCGGCAGTGTTGCAGTTGTTTCAAAATATGCCGAAGAGCTTGCAAAATTCGGCAAGCTTTCAATCGCAGACGAGCTTATAAACGCACAGAAAAGCGTAAGATCTCTTTGCATATGCAGAAGTAAAAAGGGTGTTGTGCTTGCAGGCTTTTCACAGAGCAGCGCAAGCGTATATAATGTTTATAAAAAGCAGGCAGATCTTACTGTTGCATTTAACGATTTGTGTTCAATGCTGAAAGGTATGAGCAATCTGCCGATTGTAATTACATTCTCCGGTGTTGACAGACCGTTTGTGATGAATTTTGAAAACATTGTAAGAGATGCAACCAAAAGAAAAACAACTGTTTTCCATAACAAAACTCTGAAAGCAAACGGATTTGTTTCAGTTTATTTTGGTAAAGAATAAGGGGCAAAAATGAAAAACTCTACTGCGCCCAACAGAAAAACGGGCAGAATGATTGCTAAAAATTTAATAGTTCTGTTCACTGTTGCACTTGCCGGCTTTTGCGGCATTCAGGCGTGGTTTACGGATAAGAGTTCAGCCGAAGCCGACGGTATAAATGTTGAGTGTCAGGCACCTGACGGTATTAAAATTGCTGTTGTTAAGCATAACGATCCGGCTCCTAAAGACACAGAATATAAAGTGGGTAATATTAAGCTTGATAAAACTAATTGCAAATTTCTTGAGAATCTTCAGTTGACCGAAATAACCAGTGACGGCACAGATTTTTATAAACCGGCTTTGATTCAAACAGGCGGTCAAGCTCAAGTTGATACAAAAGCAGATTGGAGTCCAGCTGCTGCAAATCAGCATTATTTGTCATTTGACCTTTACATTCGTTCAAAATCGCAGTATAATATAGCGATAGGCAAAAAATCAACAATAAAACCGGATGCTCCTCAACTCACAAGTCAAGACGGTACGGGCATTAAAAATAAAAGCAAGTACGGTAATTTTTCAAGAGATTCCGTAGTTGGTGCTGTAAGATTCTCGGTTGTTGACTATAAATCCGCTCCTCCTTCAAAAAAGCTCCTGTGGTTGCCGGCTCCGAACATCTTGTTGGAGCAGACGACTGACGCGTACACTTTGTCAGACGATAAAGAAAACGGAGATTCGTACAGTCATGTATACTATAATACAAAAAAGGAAAAGATAACAGTCAGTAGTACTGATGTTGATAGTGCGTTTGTTGTGAATAATAAAGGTTTTGCTGACGGAAAATTTACCTATGAGCTTGGTAAAAACAAAAGCATTGCAGAACTTAAAAAGTCTTCAGATGCCGATACCGATCCATACTACGGCGACTACGGCGCTATGGTAACCTGTAATATGTGGATTGAGGGCGAAGACGCAGAGGCAAGACTTGCCCTTGTAAACGGAAAATTTAAGGTTAATCTTGTATTGACAAAAGAAAGTTGATTTTATTTAAAGTAGGAAAGGGGAATTTTTGATGAAGTTGAAAGATGAGTTTTGTAACTTTCTCAACGGTTTAGTTGACTCAAGACTGAATAACACAAAAAAGGTCACGACTTCATATGTTGCTCTTTTTCTTGTTTTAAGTATTTTCGCAGTATCTACCTTTTCATGGTTCACAATAAGAGATACGGCAACTATTGATTCAGATCCCTTTTCTCTTGAATCTGCTGCCGGAATGAGAGTTAATAAGGGTGAAGAAATAAGAAATACAATCACCGTAAAACAGGCAAAGCTGAAAGAAGCATCAAGTGTTGACGGTCGTAATATGTTTTTCCCTGTAGATCGCGGATACGGCGATAAAGGACAAAGCGTTGACACAAGCGAAATGAAATTTCGTGAAGGCACAGTAGGAGATAAAAATGACGGATACATATACAGCGATTTTACCCTTACCGGTCAAACAGGCGGTCAGGTTGAAGTATATGTAAAAAGTTACAAAGTTGAGGTAACAAATAAAAATGGTGAAAAAGAAGTTTATGACGGTGCAACACATATTACTGTTGACGGCAACAAAAAGCCATCGACATATCTGGCATATCAGAATCCTTGCCCAATAAGGATTGCATTCATCAGAAACAGTGCTGAGGCTTCGACCGTTATTGATCCCACTGCAATTATTGACAGCTATGCTGACGAATGTCAGGCAGTAAGTTCTGTTAATTCGCTCGGCTCGGCAACAACCACTAAAGCAAAGGGCAGGTCATTTTCCGACTACTATTTCGGTACAGGTGCTCCTCTTTTTACTCTCGACGGTCTTAAATCCCAAAACATAACCATGGTTGCATGGCTTGAGGCAACCGGAGAGAACTGTGACGCTTACGTGGATCAAAATGTGTCAATTACAGTTGAGCTTGAAAGTAACTGGAAAGATATGGAATATGTTACTTTCGTTGACAAAACAAAAGGTGATGCTGACAATGACGAAAATACGGAACTCATGTGGGTTGGCAATGCCGGATGTTTCCTTGTTATGACCTATTATGACGAAAACTTTCAAAATCCAAAGTCAGTAGTAATGAGTGCGTCAAAGACTAAGGTTAATGCTGAGGGAAAACCACAACCTATTGAATGGATAGCTTATCTGCCAAAGGATAAAATAACAAACATATCTTTTATGCGATATAGTAAAGTAAAAGAGAAAATTAAGCTTGACGGAACTAATGAGGTTGAGGTAGGCAGAATATATAATGTATGGCATACAACAGCTGAAGTAAATGATTGGATTAAAGCAAATAATAGTGGCAAAGGTGAAAAAGCGTTTAATTGGTCACATCAAATAAATAAAGAACACGGTCTTCAGACATACCGCACAGATGACGGAACTGCAACCGGAAATAAAGAAAATACCTATTATGCCGTACACGGTAACGGTTACGGCGATACCCCTACTGTTGCTGAAAATGTTGCCCCCTGTATCGGATATTGGGGTACAAAGTATCCCAACAGTTCAGGTGGCAGTGTTGAACCGACTACAACCGAACAACAGCCGACAACCGGAGATGCATATGCAGAGGCGGATATAGTAATTGATAACAAATTATGGTTTAATGATTATAATTGGTATAACGGCGGCGGAGGTCTGAGAAATCTGCTTAGTCAGAATGTTTTTGTACTAAAAGCCGTATTTAGCGATACACACGGTAATGAAACCGCTTATGCAATGAAACCGGAGAGCAGCGGAGATAAGTGTAAACTAAATAGGACAAGTGTTAAAGCCGGTTCGAAGCTTGTAAGATTTGATTTGTATATTTCTGATACAGATACAAAAAAATGCGGATATGATGTGCCTGATACCATTCAGCATACATTTGTAGTGCGTGAAGGTGGCAGTTCTTATAACATATCCTATGAATTGGTAAATGAAGGATCTGGCAAAATCATAAAAGTAGGCAATTGGGAAAATTAATTGATTAACACATTAAGGAGGTGTCACGATGAGAGAAAGACTTGCTCTTTTAAGGGAGTATTTGAAAAACAGACTTGCATTTGGCAAGAATAAAAAAACAAGAAAAGGTTTTATACTCACTATGGTGGCACTTGTTGAAGTACTTGCCATATCGGTTGTGTCCGTTTCGGCTTGGGTTGAAACTATTTCAACAATCACAATTAAAGCTGAGGGCGCAAAAATTGACAACTATGTTTATACTAATGCCGATATTGGCAGTGGTAATGGTTATTCAGGCAAAACCATTGACTTGACTAAATATTTCCGTGCTGCGGGTGGAGTGCATCTTGCTTCGGCTTCAAGTGCTGACGGTGAAAATATATTTTTCCCGATAAAGAAATCGGATGTTTCTGATTTTGGTGCTAATTCTTACAGATGTGCGGATGTAAACGATAAGAATGTTAATTATATTGACTTTTCATTTAATGTAAAGGTGGATAAAACCTTTAACGCGAATCATGCAGAGTTTTACCTTGAACAAGTACCTAAGATAACTATAGGTGGTGCAGATGTTTCAGGAAACCTTGTAAGAATGGCAATTACAGATACCGATACTCAAAATACGGTTGTATGCGGTTCTGAGGCAAGTAATAAAAATGTTGTCAGTAAAGCAGAGGGCAATCAAACTCCTGAGACTGTTCGTGCTTTTAGCGATTTTGTTGTTAATCCTGAATCTGAACCAACCGAGTTGTTTAGGGTTGATAAAGGAAGCAGTAAAACAATAAATATTAAAGTGTGGCTTCAGGATGATAAGGCGACTACTGAATATGCCGGTAAAACTGTTTCAATATCTGGTGTTAATATTGTAACTCAGAACAAAAAAGGCAATAAAGTGTATTTTGTTGACCGTACCGTAAATGAAGATATAAAAAATTGGACAAAGGGTGTAACATTTCAGCAGGGTGACAAAACTCCTGTAACGATGAAGTTTAATGAGAATTCGCATACATATTCCTGTGAATACACACCCGCCGCTGGCGATACAATAGTTAAGTTCACCTCGGGAAGTGTTACTTGGTCTACTGATATGAAGTCGCTCAATTCAGGCGACAGTATGTACTACACCGCCTATGGCGATCATAATAGCAGTAATGCCGGATACGGTACATGGGGCGAAGTGATTGAAATCAGTGTTTCAAGCAAAACCGCAGATGTACTCCCTGCTACTGGCAATGTTTCAAGTGTATATATGGTTCCGGATAAAAATGACACTAACAGTAAAGTTAGAATGCCATTTACTAATGACAAGAATAAATGGGTCGGTTATATTGCAAAGGAAAAGGCAAACAACATGACTTTTTCTTTTACAAATAACGGTAATACATATAAAATTCCTGCTCCTAACAGAGGCAATTCAACGCATTTTGTTGTTACTTCTGCTACAACAGGTTATTGGGATCCACCTGCTACTATTACTGTTACTGCAGGCACTAACGGTGCAGGAACTGCCTTAGGAGATCCTAAAGTTAGTTATGATAGTTTGAAAAGTACTACAATTTCTGTAACCCCCGGTACAAAGGTTAAGCTAGAAGCAAATCCTAAAACAGGTTTCGTATTGAAAAACTGGGTAATCAGCGGTACAAGTACCGTGGCAGACGGCATTGGCAGCGACGGTTCTTTTACCCCGACAGCTTCAGGTAACTATAACTTTACAGCCGTTTATGTTGAGTCGTTGACATTTGAGGCTTATGTCAGAACATATGACGGTGCAAGCCTTTCTGAAAACACAAATGGCGGCTCAGTTGAAATTAAGTGTGGAAACCAAAACTCGACTGTAGATTCCAACGATGGAACACACATTACACTCAATGCTGTTAAGGGCAGCACAGTTACATATTACGCAAAAGCTAAAGACGGATATGTTTTTGACGGCTGGTACACAGATGCAGACTGTAATAGTAAACCGGAGAATTCAAGTGATAAATATGAATTGGCTAATGTTGAGGCTTCCAAGAAGTTGTATGCGAAATTCAAAGTTGATACTTATACCGTAAAAGCATACGCTCAGCACGGTAACAATCCTCCTTCCGGTGATGCCGGTAATGTATCTTTTGATAATAATAATTATGCGTCTGAAGTAACAACAACGGTAAAGCGTAACGGAGAAGTAATTTTTTATGCTAAGCCTGAAAGCGGCTATGCTTTTATCGGTTGGTATAAGAGTGAAACTGCACCAGAACCGACGATAGCGGTTAAAGATTGTTTCTTAGATAACGGCGTCTATTCTAAAAAGATGACGATACAATATTCTGATGTAAAGACATATGCATTGTATGCAAGATTTAAGGCTTTGTGTACGGTAGAAGCCAAAGCGATGTACAACAACGAAAATGTTGATGAAGCCGGTACTGTAAAGGTTGCGGACAGAGCTGCAGGTAAAAGTTCATCTAAACCTGTTATGGAAGGCGACAATGTAACAGTTGAGGCTATTGCCAAAAAAGGTTACAAGTTTGCCGGTTGGTATACGGACATGGCTTGTAATAAACCGTATTCCACTGAAAACAACGATGTTTCACTTATAACCTTAAATAATGTTAGCAAGGGAATCACTCTGTATGCTAAGTTTGAGTTGGAGACAGGCGTTACATTTTACCTTAATGATGGAGGCTTGTGGTCAGGTGATAAGGCGAAACTTGCAGCGTATGTTTGGGATGATAATGGCAATAAGAAATGGCTTGAAGTATCTAAAACTGACTATGACAATTATTACAGCTTTGCTTTAGATAATAATCAATGGAAGCAAGTAATTTTTGTAAGATATGATCCGAGCAAAAATTTGAACGATTTCCCAACGAAAGATTGGAATGGCTATGTTTGGAATAAGACTTCTGATATAACAATTGATTACAATAATAATTGTTATGTTATAACATCTTCTCCAAATAACGGAGGAAGTTCAACCGGCTATTGGACATCATATACTCCAGGTCAGACTGCTAACATAGATATATATGTTTATACCGGAAATTGCTCGTGGTTTGACCATGATAGTGCTGTACTTGCCTATAGATTCAGCACCGATGATTCATTTAAGTCTGATTGCACTAAGGTGACTAAAGACGGAAAAACTTATTGGAAACTGAGTATTCCAACAGATAAGGATACTATTTATTTGTCAAGAGCTGCTTTGGGTGGTCACCATAATGAATTTAATACTTCTATAGATAAAAGTAAAAATTTGTTTACAGTAAATAATGATTTCAATGGTGGCGACTGGAGCACATATTAAAAATTCAACGGAGGTGAAACCATGAAGAAATCTAAATTTACACTTGTTATTGTACTCGGACTTGTACTGTGTTTGTTGTGTGGAACAACTACGACTTTTTCGTGGTTTAATCGTCCTGGAGTGCTACAGGGTGAATCCCTCTCTTGGCGTGGAGATTACAATGTGACCAACGGAGAAAATATTACTGCTGTTACTTATGTTGCTTCAAAACCTGACGGCAGTGAGTATAATACTGTTCCGTTTGATTTTAGTGGTTCGACAACTGTTCCCGCCCATGAAACAAAATATTTCTGTACAGAGGTAAAGAACACGGGAACTGCATCGCAGTCAATTTCTTTGTTCCTTAATAATTCGGAAACTAACAAACTTTCTGTCGGTGTGAACAGCCCCCTCAGAACCTACAGGAGATTTACCTCCGATTCACAAACAACATCTTATGTTACCAAGACACCGAGTAATGTGAATGAGAAGAATTTGTATATAGCTACTAATGTTCCTGACCCTACGATATACACTATGCACACTTGGAAGAATGGAACAGACTCTATTTCTGATACAGATCTTAACGGATACATTGAAGGTAAGTCTGTTAATTATGATAATGTAGATTATAAAATATCATATGTTACAATTCCTATGGAACACGACCGTGCGAAGCTCAGGATTAAAGATCCTGAAAAGTGGTTCGGTATTAATTTAGAAATTACAAATCAGAATAATACTTGTGTTTTTAAAGCGGATAAATCTACAGCTATGAAACAGTCAGATCAGTCTGCCGGAATT
>ENA-OZLJ01000189-OZLJ01000189.1-human-gut-metagenome-genome-assembly--contig:-NODE-189-length-17453-cov-5.367456_pt1 | contig 17453 bp, 12 predicted proteins | sample MGYA00243859_ERZ653783 | MGnify/ENA primary metagenome ERZ653783 (study PRJEB26926, sample SAMN06164504) | human gut metagenome | biome: ENVO:00009003; feature: ENVO:2100002; material: ENVO:00002003... | reverse complement strand
CCGCGTGCTGCGCGCGCCGCTGCCGGCCGTGGTCACGGTCGTGAAGGCCATCAACGAACCGCGGCTGCCGAACGTCATGCGCAAGCTGCAGGCCAACCGCATGCAGCCGCAGACGCTGACGGCGGACGATCTGCCGGCACTCAATCCCGACTGCATCGGCCTGCACGGCTCACCGACAAAGGTATCAAAAACATTCGTGCCCGTGCGCACCAAGCAGACCGTGCGCATCGACGGCGCGCAGCCGGAAGCCGCCGTGGTGTCCCTGCTGGCGCAGCTCGACGCGGCGCACATCTCGCTGGAAGGAGGCGGGGATCATGTCTGAGAGCAAACACGTCTGGGTCTTCCTCGAAACGGAGGACGGGCAGCTGCGCAGCGTCGGGCTGGAGCTGCTGGGACAGGGGCGCCTGCTCGCCGACAAGATGGGTGAACAGCTCGTCGGCATCATTCTCGACCCGCACGCCGGCACGCTCGCCGCGCAGGCGATCGGCTGCGGCGCCGACACGGTCATCACCATGGAAGATCCCGCCCTGGCGCACTACAATACGGACATTTTCACCGCCGCCATGTGCCGCCTCGTGCGCAAATACGCGCCCGAAGTGCTCATGATCGGCGCGACGAACGTGGGGCGCGACCTCGGGCCGCGCATCTCCTGCCGGCTGCACACGGGGCTGACGGCCGACTGCACGCATCTCGACGTGGACGCGCACCGCTGCGTGCTCTGGACGCGGCCGGCCTTCGGCGGCAATCTGATGGCGACCAATATCTGCCCCGACACGAAGCCGCAGATGGGCACCGTGCGGCCGAACGTGTTCCGCGCGCCGGCATTTGACCCCGCGCGCACCGGCGCGGTCTTTGTGGAATCGCTGCCGGAGGACGCCCGGCGGAGCAGCACGGAGCTGCTGGAGCTGATCCCGGTGCTCGACGCCGCGACCGCGAATCTGACCGAGGCGCAGATCATCGTCTCCGGCGGACGCGGCCTGAAGGGACCGGAAAATTTCGCGCTGCTGCAGGAGCTGGCCGACACCGTCGGCGGCTGCGTGGGCGCATCCCGCGCAGCGGTCGACGCCGGCTGGATCTCCCCCATCCATCAGGTCGGCCAGACGGGCAAGACCGTCTGCCCGCGCGTCTACATTGCCTGCGGCATTTCGGGCGCGATCCAGCACCTGATCGGCATGAGCGCATCCGACACCATCATCGCCATCAACCGCGACCCGAACGCGCCGATCTTTCAGGTGGCGGACTACGCCATCGTCGGCGACCTGTTCCAGATCGTACCCGCTCTGACAAAGGCGCTGCGTCAGCGCCGGAAACCGGAGCAGGCATAAAGACATAAAGAAAGGAGCCAGACCATGTCCTATCAGGAATTTCTGAGCTTTGAGCGGCGCGGCGCCGTCGGCATCGTGCGGCTCGCGCGGCCGGAAAAGCTCAACACCATCAGTGCCACGTTTTACGAGGCCATGATCGAGCTGCAGCAGACCGAGATCGTCGGCGATCACGACCTGCGCGCCATTGCACTGCTGGCAGACGGCCGGCACTTCTCCGCCGGCATCGACCTCAATTACGCCAAAGCGGTGATCGGCAAGCCGGGGCGCAGCCTCTACGGCGTCTATCACTGGCAGCAGGCCTACCGCTTCTGGAGCGAGTGCAACCTGCCGGTCGTGGTCGGCATCCAGGGCGCGTGCATGGGCACCGCCATCGAGCTCATCACGGCGTGCGATATCCGCATTGCCGCCGACAACGCGAAGTTTTCCCTGCGGGAGGTCGACGTCGGCATCAGCACCGACCTCGGCGGCACGACCCGCCTGACCAAGCTCATCGGCCCCGGCATGACAAAGCTGCTGGCCATGACGTGCGAGGATATCGACGCGCAGGAGGCCGCGCGCATCCGGCTCGTGGAGCGCGTGGTGCCGCTCGGCGAGCTGGAGCAGACGACGCTGGCCTATGCCGAAAAGCTTGCGGCCAAGCCGCCGATCGCCGTGCAGATGTGCAAAAAGTGCATCAACATCGCTACCGACGCCGGCACCTCCGTGGGCCTGCTGGCCGAGGAGATCCAGGGCATCTACACCGTATCGACCAAGGACAAGGCCGAGGCGGCCGCCGCCATGCTCGAAAAGCGCCCCGGCCGCTACACGTGCGAATAAACCAGGAGGAAACGTCCATGAACATTCTTGTCATCAACGGAAGTCCCCGCATGGAGCGCAGCAACTCGCTGCGCATGACGCGCGCCTTTCTCGAAGGGCTCGCCAAGACCTGCGACACGCAGGTCGAAGAACTGACCGTGGCCAAAATGCACATTGAGCCGTGCCTCGGCTGCCTCAACTGCTGGAAGCGCACACCGGGCAAGTGCTTCCGCGACGACGACATGGCCGCCGCGATCGAAAGCTATGTCACGGCTGACCTCGTCGTGTGGAGCTTCCCGCTCTACTACTACGCCCTGCCCGGCCAGCTCAAGTGCTTTCTCGACCGCACGGTGCCGATCAACCGCCCCGTCATGTGCGACCGCACCGACGGCAAGGGCAACGGCAAGCACGTCACGCGCTACGACCAGTCGCACCAGCGGCATGTGCTGATCTCGACCTGCGGCTTTTTCTCCCCCAAGGGCAACTACGACGCCGTGCTCGCACAGTTTGACCTCATGCTCGGCGTGGGCAACTACACGACGCTCTTTTGCGGCGAGGGCGAGATGATGCCGGTGCCGCCGCTGCAGGAGCGTGTGGAAGAATACCTCGGCTATGTCCGCCAGGCCGGCGAGGACTACGGCAGCTACGGCACGATCCTGCCGAAGACGCGCAAGCCGCTCGAAGAGCTGCTGCTGCCGAAAGAGAAATTTGAGGAGATGGGCAACAGCTACTACGCGCACTGCGAGCGCAAAGCCCGCGAGCGCGCGCTGCAGGCACAGGCCGAGCAGCAGACCTGACCCCGATCGGAAACAGCACACGGCAGCGCCCCGGGAGGCGCTGCCGTGTGCTGTTCTTCTCTTTTCGCGGGCTCATTCCACAAGCGTCAGGCGGTCGCTTCCGCCGTTGTCCGGCTCCGGCGGCTCGTCTGTAATCTCCGGGAGTTTGCCCTCCATCCGCAGGATCTTGAACGTGATCATCAGCCGCAGACGCACATCCGGGTCGTCCAGGTCGAGATTGAGCACGTCCTGAATGCGCTGCAGGCGGTAAATAACGCTGTTGCGGTGCATGTGCACGCGCTTAGCGGTCAGGGAAATGTTGCGCTCCGTGTTCAGGTAGTGGTACAGCAGCAGGAGGTTGCTGTTGCTGTAGCCGCGCTCCCCGGCAAGCTGATCCAGATAGCGCACAATGACGTCATCGAGCGCGAATTTTTCCCGGTAGCATTCGAGCATGTCGTTGAGATAATACTTGGAATAGTGATACTCCAGCGCATCGGGATCCAGCTTGCGGCCGATCTCGATGGCGGTCCGCGCCTGATCGTAGCCCATGCGCAGGCGTCCCAGCTCCGTGAACAGCAGGCTCACGCCGATATGCGCATGGTTCTTGCCCAGCAGCGTCAGCAGCTCGTCCCACCGCTCGCGGAATAAAAGCTGCTCCCCGACCGGGTAATCGTGCCAGTCCTGAAAGAGGATGAGCACGCTGTTTTGATACTGCATCACGCCGTAATTGGCCACGTTGCTCCACGCGCGCAGCTGCAGCACCATGTACCCCGCCTTCGAGGTGGACGCCTGCTCGTCGAACTCGACATAGCCGAGACGGAAGTCGCCCGTCTCCGGCAGGCGCAGGCCGCGCGCACGGTCGCGCACCAGCTCCGGATTCTCCTCCCCATAGCGCAAGAGATCATGGATCATCTGCTGGCGCTGCGGCATGCTCTGGCTGTAAAAGCCCGTCTCGCGGAAGTAATGGTCGAGCTGCTCGGTAAAGCAGCGGAACAGCTCCTGATCCACCATCGTCGGCAGCCGGCCCGGGAAATAGCAGCCGGCAAAGGAATAAAACATCCCGTTGGCAATGTAGGAGCGCAGGATCACGGGGTCGTTGCAGATATTCGGCGGCACCGACAGCACCGGACGCAGGTACCGGTCACTGACTTCAAAATAGCCGGCCTCCGCCATGAGCTGCAGCGAGTCCTTGTCGTAATAGCCCTGCTCGAGCATTTGATCGACATAGATATTGCCCGACCCGCGCTCGCGCGTGGCGCCGATGATGTTATACGCCGAGTCGACGACGACGATCGTCGCGTCCGGGATCATCTTCCGCCCGACCTCCATCAGCGGCTCCAGCCCGGCGTGCGCGCGCACGGCCAGACGCATCTGATACTCCAGTGTCTGCAGGCGGTCAAACAGTGTGAGCAGGTGGTTCGTCACCGCGCCGAGAGAATACTGCTCGTCATACAGCAGCGCATTGGCACCGGGGCGAACGGGCTCCGCATCCTCCGGGCGCGCCCGGACAACGAAAAAGTGGTCGTGCAGCAGCCCCTTCGGTAAGCGGCGGATCACCTTCGGCTCGCTGACGTAGAGCACGTCTTCCTCGAGCGTGTTCTCGGACTCGGGCGTGAGCATCTGGACCCGGCGGAAGGCAAATGTCCGCTCCTGCTGCATTACGACCCGCGCGCCGAACGGCTGCATGCTCTCGGCGATCATTTCCACGGACAGCGTCATGATTCTCTCCTTTCCGTGCTGCGCAAAACGACAGTCACAAGTGCATATTCCCACACAAATTTTGAGGAAAAAAGTTCCTTTCCGCAAAAACACCGGAGATCCGAATTTTTGGAGACTTCTACGATGAAATTGGAAGCCATTGGCGCAACTTTCGCGCTTTTGTCCGCATTCTCCGTGTTTTTGCGGCTTTTTCGCCTCATCTTTGTCTTTATTGTAACAATATCACGGCGAATTGTTCAGGGCATTTGTTACGAAATGCGGTTTTTCTCGCCGCCGCGCACTGTGCATTTTCTACGATTGCGTGCGCGTAAAGGGCGCTGCTGCTTTCATTTTGCCTAAAAGCAGACACCCGGGCGGCGCATAAATTCGTAGTCTCCTATGAAGACCTGTCCGCGGTGGTTCGATATAATGCAAATAAGATAATAAATTAACAAGCCGTCGGAGCGTTCAAATGATTTTGTATAGGAGCGAGCCAGACATGGATAACATCAGCAGATTTCAAAAAACGACCGGCGTCGGTCAGATCCTCGACGAGAGCTTTGCACGCTGCCCGGAGCGCGAGGCCATTGTATTCGGCGACTGGCGCATCACCTACCGGGAACTGCAGGCACTCATCTACCGGACAGCGCACTGCCTGCGCAGTCTCGGCATTGCGCCGGGCGACCGCGTCGCCATCATCTCGCGCAACTGCCCGGAGGTCATGATCGCGGAAATTGCGATCCTGAAGCTGGGCGGCACCGTGGTCAAGTTCAACTGGCGGCTCGCGCCGGAAGAAATGACCTACCTGCTCGATCTCAACGAGGTCCGGTGCGCCTTCTTCAAGCCGGAGCGCGAGGACTGGGGCGACGCCCTGCGGCAGCACTATGCCGGACGCATCACGTTCCTGTCCCTGACGCCGGAAGCCGACGGCCGCTCCGCCCTCTATTCCCTGCTCGCAGGTATGCCGGACACGCCGGTGGAGACCGTCGTTGCGCCCGACGCCCCTGCCTACCACATGCACACGAGTGGCACGACCGGGCGGCCGAAGTGCGTGGTCTACTCCCACGCGCGCTATCTCAACCAGCTTGAGAGCATGCTTGAAACGCTGGAGTTCCCGGACGGGCAGGTCTATCAGTACATCTCGCAGCTATTCCACTCCGCGTGCACCGGCGCCTATCTCACGCTGGCGACCGGCGGTAAGCTCATCATGATCCCAAACTTCACCGTGAGCGACTATGTGGAGAGTCTCGTGCGGGAAAAGGTGCGCGCCATCGGCGTCATCCCGCTGATCCTGCAGGGCATCCTCGATGAGATGGACCGCAAAAACTACGACCTGTCGCACCTGAAGGTCATCAACTACTCCACCTGCCCCATTTCCCCGGATCTGCTGCGGCGCGCGCTCGACCGGCTCAACTGCCGCTTTTATCAGTCCTACGGCATGACGGAGATGGCCAGCACCGTCACGGCGCTGCTCCCGGAGGATCACCTGATCCTCGGCGGACAGTATCTCACCTCGGTCGGACGGGCGCTGCCCGGCGCCGCCGTGCGCATCGTGCGGCCGGACGGCTCGCTGTGCGATGCCGGTGAGGAGGGCGAGATCTGCGTGCGCGGGCAGGGTATGATGCTCGGCTACTATCAGATGCCGGAAAAGACCGCGCATGTGATCCGCGACGGCTGGTATTTCACGCACGACGTGGGTTATCTCGACGAGGACGGCTATCTCTACCTGCGCGGCCGCAAGGATTCGCTCATCATCTCCGGCGGCGAGAATATCTACCCCGAGGAAGTCATCGACGTGCTGCTGAAAATGCCCGAGATCGCCGAAGCCGCCGTCTACGGCATGCCCGACCCGAAGTGGGGCGAGCACGTGAAGGCGAGCATCGTCTGCAAGCCCGGCCGGTCACTGACGGTCGAGCAGGTGCAGACATTCTGCCGCGCCAACATGCCGTCGTTCCGCATGCCGCGTGAGGTGGAATTCTTGCCGGAGCTGCCGAAGAACGCCACCGGCAAGGTGCTCATCCAGGCACTGAAAAGCCGCTGAGCACGCGAAAATACAGCACACTGGCGCGTCCCCGTCTGCCCGGCAGATGGGGACGCTTTTTGCCGTTCTGACCACGGAGGCGCAAAAAAGCAGGGCCGCTGTTGCGGCCCTGCTTTTGATCGGGAGATGCGCCTTTATTCGCCGTCGCCGAATTCCTTCTCGATGGCTTCGTTGTCCGCGCCCAGCGCTCTGTGCTGCGCGTAGAGATCCTGCACGCCGAGGCTGTCAAAATAGATCGGCATCTGCGCCAGATACGCCTTGTTGCCCGACGGATAGGTGTGCTCGATCAGGTAGCCGTTGGAGACCGACTGCTCGAGCCACTCGCCGGAAAAGCGATCCTTGTACTGGTTAAGGATGCAGCTCGGCACATCGTAGGCGACGAGCTCGTCGAGGATATCCTGCGCGTCGCGCTGGAGCGCGTACTCACGGATGATGTCCACGAGCGCGGAGCGGTTGGCAATGATCGTCGTCGACTCCTTGGTCGTGAAGCGCGGGTCGGTCACAACCTCTTCCGGCAGACGCAGCGCCTTGGCAAACTTCGGCCAGACATTCGTATAGTCGTTGACGAACACGTAGATGTAGCGGCCGTCACGGCACTTGTAGCCCTGGCCAAGCGGGCTCATGGTGTGCGCTTCCCGCGGCCACTCATAGCCGTAGTTGCAGTTCGTGGCAAAGCCGGCGGTAACGAAGTTGCCGGTGCCGTACAGGGACGTCATGACGTAGTCGCCCACACCCGTCTCGCGCGCTGCGAGCAGGGCTGCCAGCACGCCGCTGAGCAGCGTGATGCCGGTCGTCGTGTCGCCCATGCCGGCAGGCGGGTAGATCGGCGGGCTGTCGGGATCGGTGCGGGTGTCAAGGATGACGCCGTTGGCGCCGAAATAAGCGATCGCGTCAATGCCGGGGCGGTTGACCAGCGGGCCGTTGATGCCGTAGCCGGTGACCTGACCCATGACGAGCTTCGGGTACTTGGCGTGCAGCGTCTCCCAGTCCAGACCGAGCTTTTTCAGGCCGGCCGTGCGGGTGCTAGTGATGAATACGTCCGCCTTGGCGAGCATGTTTTGCATGAGCTTGAGGTTCTTGGGATCTTTCAGATCCAGCGCGACACACTCTTTGCCGCCGTTGAAAATATCGTGGATGGGGTTCTCTTCCGCCGTGATGGGCATGCCCATAGAGCGGCCGTAGTAACGGCAGAAGTCGCCGATCGGCGGGGTCTCAACGCGCACGACACGCGCGCCCATGTCGCGCAGGAACCGCGCCGTCGTCGTCGCGGACCAGTAGCTGGTCATCTCGACCACGAACAGTCCCTCGAGTGGTTTTCTCATGGATATAGCCTCCTTGTTGATGCAGATTTTTTCTGAAATTGCAACGGTTTTCAGTTTGTTGAAATGAAATGTATCCGATGCTTTGTCTATATTATAACGATTATTTCGGTGCTTGTTACCTGTATTTCTTACAATTCTTTTGCCCCTGCGGACGTGCATTTTTGTGCTGTGTTGCCATAGATTTTTGGGCGCTTCCGGCACGAAAAAAGCGCCGCATCCGAACGGGCAGATGCGGCGCGGGAAACAAAGGGAAAAATCGCTCTTTACGGTTTCGGCATCAGGTAGAACACGATGTGCACATCGGCGCAATGCACGCCGTCGGCGTCCATGACGGGCACATCGAGCGGGTACTGCCCCTTGCCGTGCTCTTCGACATAGGCAATGCGCTCTTTCGCTTCTTCCTCCGTCATGGAGATGTCCACGATCAGGTCGCGCTTGGTCGGCTTGCGGTAATCAATGTTCACGCTCTTGATGATCGGCACATACTTGCCGGCATAGGTGCACTTGATCAGCGTGGCGCCCGAGGACTCGGCCAGCACGAAATAGCTGCCGGCATAGACGATGTTCACGTGGTTAAGGTGCATGCTGTTGGCAGGCAGACGCACGACCACATGGCGCTCCTCGGCGACTTCCGGGATGAGCCCGGCCACGTTCAGGAAGTTGATCTTCCCGTGCTGGAGATTGTATTTCGCCTCTTCAAAAAAGGCTGCGTTCATTTCCGCCATGTCTGGCTCCTTTCTCTTGCGCAGAGCTCAGTCGGCGACATACTTTGCTGCCAGGCCGCGGATGATGGTCTCGGCGTCGCCCATGACCTTCTCGACCATGTCCTTGGTCTTGGGCAGATCGGTGATGCGCTGCGCGCACTCGCCGGCGCCGGCCATGGCGTGCTCCACGTCGCCCTTATAGGTTGCGGCAACACCGTGACGCTCGAAGGTCAGCAGCTCCATCGGGATGCTCGAGAAGTCATCCGGCACACCGACGTAGGAGCCAGGGGCTTCCTTGGCGGTGTTGTAAGCATGCTGCAGGGACACGTCGCTGCGCAGCCAGCGTGCCGGGCCGACAAAGCCGCGGGCAATGATCGTGCCGCCGTCGGCGCAGTCGACGACCATCTTCTTCCACAGTTCGCAGAAATCGCTCTCTTCGGTGGCGAGGAAGCGGGTGCCCATCTGCACGCCGTCAGCGCCCATGGCGAAGGCCGCCGCGATCGACTTGCCGTCGCAGAAGCCGCCGGTGCCGCACACGAGCGTGTTCTCGTCAGAGAACTTCTCGATGATGTCCGGCAGCAGCGTCATGCTGTGCACCGGCTGCCACGCCGTGTGCATACCGCCCTCGTGGCCGGAGGCGATGAGCACCTGCACGCCGGCCTTCTTGCAGCGGGCCGCGGTGCGCACACCCGGGAACACGTGCATCCAGATCATGCCCTGCTCCTTGACGAAGTTTGCCCAGGGCATCGGGTCGCCGGCCGTGGTGACGAGGACGCGGAAGCGGCGCTTCATCTCGGGATCGGCCTCGCGCAGCTCCTTGATGGCCTGCATGACCTTCATGGCATTGGCCTTGACCTCCGCAGAGACCATGACGTTCGCGCCGAAGATACCGTCGGACTCCTTGGTCTCTTCAAACACGCGGGTGAACATTTTCTTGAAGATGGTCACATCGTCATCGGTGGTCTCGGCGTGTGCCTGCTTGCAGAAGTCTTCAAAGACGATGGGGTTGGTCTCGCGGGACGTGGTGGCAAATGTGCTGCACAGGCCGAGGCAGCCGGCGTTGGCCGCCGCGATGCACAGGCTGGTGACCGGATACGGACCCATGCCGGCCTGGATGATGGGGTATTTGAGCCCGACGAGCTCGGTAAGTCTGGTTTTGATCATGATGTTTTTCTCCTTTCAAACGCTGTGTGTGACCGGCAATGTGCCGGAATGTTACCTTTCTGACTATGACTACTATATCAACTCTGCACACCGCATCCCAGAGCACCGGCTACGAAAGTGACCGCCGATCGCAGCGGCGAAATTAGGCACCTTGACCAGCGGCGCATCTGGAAAGTGTCCCCCGTGCAGAGAATGTCTGCACAGGGGACGGTGGATCTGACGGGGATATTCGGATCAGCAGAGACCGATCGCCTGCCAGAGCGGGACGCTGGCCAGCATGGCGATGATCGTTATGACCATGTAGGCGTAAGAAGCCTTCTGCGCGCAGGGATAGTCGACGCACTTGTCGCCGGTCATCTTGATGAAGCCGACCACGGACGGGTTGCCGTAAGCGGTGTTCCAGTACGTGCCGCACAGCCACTCGACAAAGACGAGGATGAACATGCTCATGCCGTGTGCCTCCATGAGTGGTCCAAAGATGGCGATCATCATCGTGAGCATGCAGGTCTGGGACACGATCACGTAACGCAGGGCAAACGTGATGATGCACAGGCAGGGAACGAAGATATACGGGCTGCTCATGATGGGCGCGAAGATGGGGCCGAGCAGGCTGGCCAGCCATGCGCTGACGCCGGTGGTGTTCATGAACTTGGCGATGCTGAGGATGCCGCCGATGAAGACGACGAGCGTCCACTGGCCTTTGGCGTTGGCCTCCGGCGCCGTCAGCAGGCCGGCGGCGAAGAACGCCACGTCAGCCGCGATGGCCACGAAGCCGGCGTCCACGCCGTGCAGCTTCTGGGTGATCCAGAGGATGATGGCGATGGCAACGATGATGATGCCCTGCTTCTCCTTCTTGGAGACGGCGCCGAGCGCCTTGTACTGCTCCTTGAGGAAGGTCACGTCGCCGGCGAGCTTTTCTTTCGGTTTGCAGATGATCGTGCAGTACAGATAGGTCAGAACGATGAGCACGAGATACCAGACGATCGTGCACTTGAGCCAGGAGCCCCAGGTGAAGGCGAGGCCCTGCATGAAGCCGATCATCAGCGCAACGAACGCCGAGCCGGACATGAAGGCAATGCCGAGGATGTACGTGCCCATGAAGTTGGCAAACCACAGGCCGCGGGCTGCTTTGCTGTTCGGCTCCGCGCCGACAGCCTCACAGACCTGGCCGATCAGGGGCGCCATGATGGAGGTCTTGGCATAGGAGCTGGGGATCATCGGGGTGGTGATGATGCCCGCGAGCATCATGGCCGTGACCTGGCCGCGATAGGTGCCGGGGAACTTCGTGAGGACCCACAGCGCCAGGCGCTTCATGAAGCCGCTGTTGTTGATGCCGACCGACATGATGAACACGCCGATGCACAGCCAGACGGTCGTGCCGGAGAACTCGACCGTGACGTCCGCCACCTTGCCGAGTTTGAATACCAGCAGCATGACCATGGTCGCAAGGGTCGCGACCCAGTCCGGCAGGGCGCCGGAGATCAGGCACGTCAGCAGGAAGCCGAAGCACCCGAGATACTGCCAGCCCTGACGGCTCATCATTTCCGTTTCCGGCGGCAGGTAGGCGATCAGCAGCATCAGGACAATACCGCCCAGAATGCCGAAAATCGTCTTTTTCATTTGCTTGCTCATGAGTTTCACTCCTCCTTAATGAATGGTTCTCAACTTGCGCTTTCGTTAGTTAATTATCTGTCAAGTTGATTTTAGGTTACACCGAATTCAGCGCTTTTTCACCAACAAAGACTACGAAATCCGCAGAGAGAAAAATCATTTTTTTGTAGTCCATAACCAAGCGGCTGGAAAACACACATACTGCTGATTTTCACGTATTATATTAGGTGTTCTCTGCACACTTTCCGCCCGAATTGTACAAAAACGGGTGCGCATTGCGCTGCGTTATCCGTTTTTTGCAAGCCGTACGCGCTTTGTACATTTCCTCCAAAACACGTCGCTGCGCCCGGCCGCAACTTTGGTCTGAATACTGTTGAGACCCCCGCCCCGCTTTGATATATTTTTGATTAGCAAGGCGACAGACGCATTTTTTCAAACCATTAAACATCATTAGGAGGTAGCATACATGAAAACAAAACTGACTGAAATGTTTGGCATTGAGTACCCGATCGTCCAGAGCGGCATGCAGTGGCTGGCCGTGCCGCAGCTCGCGGCCGCCGTGTGCAACGCCGGCGGTATCGGCACCATCAACGTCACCTGCTGGCCGACGCTCGACGAGTTTGCCGACGCGCTCGACGAGATGAACAGCCTGACCAACAAGCCCTACATCGTCAACATCTCCCTCGCCCCGACCCAGCGTCTGGACAACGAGGAGATCCGCAAGACCATCCGTCTGTGCGGCGAAAAGCACGTTGCCGCCATCGAGACGAGCGCCGAGGATCCGCGCGAATTCATCGCCGACATCAAGTCCGCCGGCATGCGTCATTTCCACAAGTGCCCGAACTACAAGGTCTCCATGAGCATGGAGCGCAAGGGACTCGACGGCGTCATCATCGCCGGCTACGAGGTCGGCGGCCATCCGTCGGCTGACGGCGTGGGCACATTCGTCATCGCGCGCCGCTGCGCCGCGGACATGAAGATCCCGGTCATCGCCGCCGGCGGCATCGCGGACGGCCACGGCCTCGCGGCTGCGCTCGCGCTCGGCGCTTCCGGCGTTGCCATGGGCACCCGCTTCGTGTGCGTCGATGAGTGCCCGATCTCCGACAACCACCGCCAATGGGTCATCAACCACACCGAAAAGGACACCGTACTCTGCCAGAAGACCATCGGCAGCATGATGCGCGTGTCCAAGAACAACGCTTCCCTGCTCGCCAACGAGATCGAGAACCGCGGCCTGCGCACCGGCAAGGGCCCGATGGACATCCTCAAGGAGCAGATGCCCGTCATCACCGGCCAGAAGACCCGCGTGGCCTTCCAGGACGGCAATGTCGACAGCGCAATCTTCTGCGCCGGCATGGGCATGGGTCTCGTGCACGATGTTGTGCCGGTCAAGGTTCTGCTCGACCGCATGGTCAAGGAAGCCGAAGAGACCATCAACAGCATCAAGGCGTCCTTCTGATCGCATAACACGCTCCACACACCATCCTTTCTATACATCCACATCTATTTCCTTCCCCCCACTCAAGGCGCGGATGCAGCCGCGTCCGCGCCGCAGCAACAGCGAGAGCCGCCCCTTTTCCCGGGGGCGGCTCTTCTATATATCGCTTAAATATCGTTGTTTCCCCGGACAGTGTGCGGCGCATATGCCGCGCGCCGGGCAGCAAGAAAGCCGCAGCGCATATGCGCTGCGGCCTTTTGAGCGTGATCGTGTTTTGCGCGCGGACGGCTTACGGCTGCTCGCCGGGATCGCTGTTCGGAGCATCCGCATCCGGTGCGGACGGTGCCTCCGGCTGGGCCGGCGCTTCCGCGTCCGGCTGCGGGGTCTCGGGGGCCTCGTCCATTCTGCGGATGACCTTCGCCGGCGGCTCAATGGTGTCGTCCGGGTGGACGGGCATCACACCGTGCTCACAGTAGTAGCGGAAGTCATCGCCCTCGATCGTCTCGTGGATGAGCAGGTACTCCGCGAGGCCGGTCAGCAGGTCGGCGTGCTCGCGCAGCAGCGCCTCGCACTTGGCGTAGGCCTGGTCGAACAGGTGCTTGACCTCCTCGTCGATCGTGGCGGCGGTCTCCTCGGAATAGCTCTTCGTGGTGCCGAAATCGCGGCCGATGAAGATGCTGTGGCTCGAATCGTCGAACGAGATCGGGCCGAGCTTCTCGGACATGCCGTATTTCATGACCATGTCGCGGGCGATGTTCGTCGCCTGCTGGATATCGTTGGACGCGCCGGTGGAGATATCGTCAAGGAAGAGCTGCTCGGCAATGCGGCCGCCGAGCGCGGAGACGATGCTGTCAAACATCTCACCGCGGGACGTGAAGTTCTCGGCGTCCTCGGCCTTGCGATACCAGGTGAAGCCGCCGGCAGCGCCGCGCGGGATGATGGTGATATAGTGCACGGGGTCGGAGTTCTTGAGGAAGAACGACGCGATCGCGTGGCCGGACTCGTGGTACGCCGTCAGGCGGCGCGCACGCTCAGACACGACGCGGCTCTTCTTCTCCGGGCCCATGACGACCTTCAGGATCGCCTCGTCGATATCCGCCTGCATGATGAAGCGGCGCTTGCTGCGCGTGGCCATGATGGCGGCCTCATTGAGCAGGTTCTCCAGATCTGCGCCGGCAAAGCCGGCCGTGCCGCGCGCGATGCTCTTGAGATCCACATCGTCGCCCAGCGGCTTGCCGCGGGCGTGGACCTTCAAGATCTCCTCGCGGCCCTTGATATCGGGCAGACCCATATACACGCGCCGGTCAAAGCGGCCGGGGCGCAGCAGCGCGTTATCGAGAATGTCGGCGCGGTTGGTCGCCGCCATGACGATGACGCCCTCGTTATTCGTAAAGCCGTCCATCTCGACGAGCAGCTGGTTGAGCGTCTGCTCGCGCTCGTCGTGACCGCCGCCGAGACCGCTGCCGCGCTGGCGGCCGACCGCGTCGATCTCGTCGATGAACACGATGGCCGGGGCGACCTTCTTGGCCTGGTCGAACAGATCACGCACACGCGATGCGCCGACGCCGACATAGAGTTCGACGAAGTCCGAGCCCGAAATGGACAGAAACTGCACGCCTGCCTCGCCCGCGACCGCGCGGGCCATGAGCGTCTTGCCGGTGCCCGGAGGGCCGACGAGCAGCACGCCCTTGGGGATGCGCGCGCCCATCGCGGTATAGTTCTGCGGGCGCTTGAGGAAGTCCACGATCTCGGACAGCTCCTCTTTTTCCTCTTCCGCGCCGGCGACATCGGCAAACGTAACCTTCTTGAGGTTGTCCTCGCCGGTGCGCGTGTGCGCCTTGCCGAACTTGCCGACGCCCGGCGCTCCGCCGCCGCCCGCCTTGTTCATGAGCAGGTACCACACGCCGATGAACAGCACGATCGTGATCAGGTACGGCAGGATGGACATCCACCACGGTGCCGTCCAGCCCTTGACGTAATCATACTCCGTCAGCACGCCGCTGGCGGTCTGCTGCTCGATCAGATCCCCCAGATCCTCACGGAACCAGGTGGGATTCGACAGCGTCTTTTTGATCGTCGTATTGCCATCGCTGTCCGGAGAATAGAGATTGAGCGTGAGCTCATCTCCCTCGAGGCAGAACGACTTGACCTGCTCCTGGCGGAACAGTTCCTCGATCTCGGAATAGGTGTATTCCTTCTGCTCTGCCGGTGTGGTCAGATAGAAGATGACGGCGAGAATGATCACGCCGATCAGCAGGTAGAACCCGATGCCTCTGGCACGGTTCTTATCAGGTTTCAAATCAAATCACATCCTTTATGGGATCCGCACCGGGCGCTCAGGTGGAGTAGACCTCCGGCTTGAGCACGCCGATATACGGGAGATTGCGGTATTTTTCTGCGTAATCGAGCCCATAGCCGACGACGAACGCATCCGGCACCTCAAAGCCGGCATAGGCGGCGTGGATCGGCGCCTTGCGGCGGGCGGGCTTATCGAGCAGGGTGGCAATGGTGATGGAGGCAGGCCGGCGGACGCTGAGATAGTCCTTGAGATAGTGCAGCGTGACGCCGCTGTCGAGAATGTCCTCAACGAGGATGATGTCGCGGCCCTCGATGTCCTGATTCAGGTCCTTGTTGATCTTCACGGCGCCGGTGGTCGTGGTCTGGTTGCCGTAGGACGACACAGCCATGAAATCGACCGAGCACGGGATGGTCACGCTGCGCATCAGGTCGGCCATAAACACAAAGCAGCCCTTGAGCACGCCGACAAACAGCGGCTCGCGGCCGTCGAAATCCCTGGAAATCTGGGCACCCAGCTCCGCCGTGCGCGCCTGGATCTCCTCGGCGGACAGCAGAACGGACGCAATGTCATCTCTCATATCGCTCATAGTATTCTCCCCCATATGTCTGGATCTGTTCCATTCGGATGCAGATCATGGTTTGCCCCGGTGCCGCCGCGCATTGCTCGGCAACGCCGAAACCGGCGATGGCCGCCGGCGCATCTGCCGCGCGGATGATCGGCACGCGATCGCGCTCGGCCTGTGTCAGACCCCGTTCGGCGAACAGGTCGCTCACGCGCTTCGTGCAGCCGCGCCCTGCCAGACGGATCCGGTCGCCCGGACGCCGCGGCGTAACAGATAGTTTATCATGGATGATCGCAGATTTAAAGCAAAAAGTGGTGAACGCGCTGTGAATTTCACGAAACGGTTCCGGCACGCCGACCGTGACACGCAGCCCCAGCTCCGGGATCTCCGCCGTCTCACCCGGACGCAGAATGTGCGTCCCGAGCGGCGGCAGCGCCTGCGCGCCAAAAAACAGCCGCCCCTGCTCGCGCGTCACGCGCAGGCCGGGCACATCGGCATAGCCGAGCCCTTCACCGTCACACAGCCGCTCGAGCGCCAGCAGATGCCGGCGCGACAGTTCCCGTCCGGCCGCCTGCTGCAGCGCACGCACGCGCACCGGGCGCGGCAGCGCCAGCAGCTCGGCGATCGGGATGCCCTCCGCGGGCATCTGCCCAGCCAGAAAATCCGCAGCCAGCCCACTGAGAAACGCCTCGTCCTCGCGCAGGAGCGCTGCCGTGTCGGCCGCGTGCTGCACGAAGGCGGGATTCACGCTCTCGAGCGCCGGCACGGCATGGTGCCGGACGCGGTTGCGGGCATAGGCATCGGCCGCGTTCGTGCTGTCCTCCACGTGCGGGATGGCATGGGCGGTCAGGTAGGCCTCCGCCTGCGCGCGCGTCGTGTCCAGCATCGGGCGCAGGAGCTTGCCGCGCTGCGGCGGGATGCCAGTCAGGCCGCGCAGGCCGCAGCCGCGCGCGAGGTTGAGCAGCAGCGTCTCGGCGTTGTCGTCTGCGGTGTGCGCCGTGGCGATCCAATCATAGCCGTGCTCGGCCGCGCAGCGGGTCAAAAACGCATAGCGCAACTCACGCGCGGCGGCCTCGGTGCCCATGCCGCGCACGGACGCAACATCGCCGCGCCCGGCATAAAACGGCACGCCCAGTTTCTCGCACTGCGCGCGCACAAACGCCTCGTCGCGGTCGCTCTCCGCGCCGCGCAGCCCGTGGTTGAAGTGCGCACAGCCGACGGCAAAGCCGCGCTGCGCGCCCAGCGCCGTCATCCGGTGCAGGAGGTACATGGAGTCCACCCCGCCGGACACGGCACACAGCACACGCACGCCGGGCATGATGGCATCAATAGTCATCGTCGTCGTACTTCTTCTCGATGGCCGCGAAGGATGTGTACTCCGGCAGCCACATGAGCTCGAGCGTGCCGGTCTCGCCGTGGCGGTTTTTGAGGATGATTGCCTCGGCGAGGTTCGGATTCTCGCACTCCTTGTTATAATACCCGTCGCGGTAGAGCGCGAGCACGATGTCCGCGTCCTGCTCGATGGCGCCGGACTCACGGAGGTCGGACAGCATCGGGCGCTTGTTCTGGCGCGACTCGTTGGCACGCGACAGCTGCGACAGGCAGATGACCGGAACATTGAGCTCCTTGGCCATGATCTTGAGCATGCGGCTCATGTCGGAGACGGCCTGCGTGCCTGTCTCTTATACACATCTCCGAGCCCACGAGACACTGAGCGA
>ENA-OZLJ01000175-OZLJ01000175.1-human-gut-metagenome-genome-assembly--contig:-NODE-175-length-18426-cov-5.064014_pt1 | contig 18426 bp, 15 predicted proteins | sample MGYA00243859_ERZ653783 | MGnify/ENA primary metagenome ERZ653783 (study PRJEB26926, sample SAMN06164504) | human gut metagenome | biome: ENVO:00009003; feature: ENVO:2100002; material: ENVO:00002003... | reverse complement strand
GTAGGCGCGCTCGCCCTCCTGCCGGATGCGGATCGCGCCGTCCTCGATCGTGATGGCGCATGCGCACGTGAGCTGCGGCAGCCCCAGATGCTCGGCCAGCATGGGGCCGACCTGCGCCGTGTCGCCGTCGATGGCCTGCCGGCCGCAGAGGATCAGGTCAAAGCCGCCGAGCGCCCGCACGGCCAGTGCGAGCGTGTAGCTTGTGGCATAAGTGTCCGCGCCGCCGAAGCACCGGTCGGACACCAGCACCATCCGGTCGGCACCGAGGGCGTAGCACTCGCGCAGCGCCTGCGCCGCCTGCGCCGGCCCCATGGTCATGGCGGTCACGGTGCCGCCGAGCGCCTCGCGGAGCTGCACGGCCGCCTCGAGCGCGTATTTGTCAAAGGGGTTGACGGTGCTCGGCACACCGGCGCGGATGAGGGTGTTGGTTTTCGGATCCATGCGGATCTCGGTCGTGTCCGGGACCTGCTTGATACAGACGAGAATGTTCACGCGGCACCGCCCTCAGCCGAGCAGCGTCTTGCCGATGACCTGACGCTGCACCTGATTCGTGCCCTCGAAGATGCTGTAGATGCGCGCGTCGCGCAGCAGCTTTTCCAGCGGGTATTCGCGGCTGTAGCCATAGCCGGCAAAGACCTGCAGGCCCATGTTCACCACATCGTAGCACATTTCCGAGGCAAAGCATTTGAGCGAGTTGCCGAGCGTGCCGATCGGGATGCCGGCGTCCGTCATCTGCGCGCCGTAGACCGCCATGGCGCGCGAGGCCTGAATGCGCATCTCCATGTCCGCGATCAGGAACTGAATGCCCTCGAGTTTTGCGATCGGCCCGTGCTTGAAGCTGCGCTCCCTGGCGTAGTCCACGGCCAGATCCAGCGCGCGCTGCGCCACGCCGACGGCGCCCGCCACGCTGACCGGGCGCTTGCCGGCGAGGAATTTCATGGTCTGGGCAAAGCCGTTGCCCTCCGTGCCGATCAGGCGGTCGGCGGGGACGAACACGTCCTCCATCACGAAATCCGCCGTGTCCGACAGGCGGATGCCCATCTTGTCCTCGTGCTTGCCGACGCTCACCCCGGCGTCGCTTTTTTCCACCAGCAGCAGGCTCATGCCGTGATAGCCCGCATCCGGATTTGTCACGGCCAGCACCACGCACGCCGAGCAGAGCGTGGCGTTCGTGATGAAGCACTTGACGCCGTTGAGCACGTAGCCGCCGTCCACTTTCTTTGCACTCGTGCGCGTGCTGCCGACGTCCGAACCGCTCTGCGGCTCCGTGATCGCCATGGAGATGCCCTCACCGCGCAGAATGCGCGCGCAGGCGGCCTGCTTTTGCGCCTCCGTGCCGTCGGCGAGGATCGCCGACAGGCCGAACGAGTAGGAATTGTTCGAGATCGTGAAGCCGGCGTCATGCTTGGCCAGTTCCTCGCTGATGCAGTAGCGCGTCACGGCGTTGAGTCCCAGTCCGCCGTACTGCTCCGGCACGTCCAGACCAAACAGACCCATTTCGCCCCATTTTTCGTGCAGCTGCACCGGAAATTCGCCCTTTTCATCATATTCTTTCACGACCGGGTCGAGCTCGCGCTCGGCAAATTCGCGGATCATTTTGACGATATCCTGCTGCTCCGGCGTCATGCCGAGATAGTAACCGTATTTGCTCATGAAAATCTTGCTCCTCTCACGGGAAAGCACGTACTTTCCCAACTTTGATTACATTTTAACGAGGCGCGCGGCACGGAACAACGTCATTCAAAACGACGTTTTTTCCCGCCGCCGCACAAGCGACTGTGCAGAAATGACGAAAAAAAGCGCCCGCTTTCTCCTGAAACAGGAGAAAGCGGGCGCGAAACGGTGGTCACTCTTGATGCACGATGCCGCTGTTGCCGGCATCGTTCTCGCCGTGCGGCGTTTCCCAGTGCGGGATGCGGCCGGTCATTTCGAGGATCTTGAACGAGATCATCAGCCGCAGACGGACATCCGGATCGTCGAGATCCAGCGCGAGGATGTCCTGGATCTTCTGAATGCGGTAGATGACGCTGTTGCGGTGCATGTGCACATGCTTGGCGGTCAGGGAGATATTGCGCTCCGAGCACAGGAAGTAATACAGGAGCTTGATGTTGCTGCAGACGCTGTTGTTATCGTCCATGAGCCGGTCCAGATAGTGCGTATAGGTGTCTTCGAGGGGCATGGTGTCGGCATAATGCTCGAGCATGTCCTCCAGATAGTATTTCGAGTAGAAATAGGCGGTGCCGTCCGTATCACGGCGCTTGCCGATATTCGATGCGGCTTCGGCCTGCCGGTAGCCGACGTAGAGCTTCGTGACGTCGCTGAACAGCAGGCTGATGCCCATGCAGGCCTTGTTCTGCCGCAGGGTGGTCAGCAGGGCGTTCCAGTCCTCGGAAAAGCCGGACTGCGTGCGCACGTTTGCGTCGTTCCAGTCGCGGAAGAGGATGATGACGGACGAGCCGTACTGGAACACGCCGTAGTTTGCCAGCGGGCAGTGGGCGCGGAGCTGATTGGAGATGTGTGAGACTTTGAACATGGTCGAGCTCTCGCACTGCACGAGGCCGATGCGGAACGTGCCCTGATAGGGAATGTTCAGCTGCGCGCAGCGGTCGTGGAAATATTCCGGCGAGTTCTGCTTCGGCCGGATCAGATCGTCGAGCAGCTGCTGCTGTTTGCCGAGCATGCCGGCGTCAAAAATGCCGTTGACTTTATAGTAATTTTCCAGCTCCTGCGTCAGGCAGGTGTAGAGCGAGATGTCGCGCTGCGTCGGCGGCACATCGAGAAAATAGCAGCCAATGAAGCAGTAGGCCGCGCCGTGATTCTTGTAGGAGCGGACGAGAAACGGGTACCCGCAGATGGTCTTTTCCGCCGGGTAGAGCACCGGCTGGACGCACTTGCGCTCGTCCTCATAGTAGCCCCAGCTTGCGATCTGGTTCATATCCTCGCGGCTGTAATAGCCGCGCTGGAGCAGGTCGCGGAAATAGGGGATGTCATCGACGGAGCTGCGCGTGGAGCACACGATGTTGTATGCCGAGTCCGTGACGACGATCAGACAGTGCGGGAACGCCTTTTTGGCGATCTCAAAAAACGGCTCGTAGCCGCGCCGTTCGAGAGAGGCCTCCTTGATGGCAAACTCAAAGGCGTGAAACTGTGTAAAGAGGGTAATGAGCCGGTTGACGACCTCGTTGAGGTCGGTGTTTTCGTCAAGCAGGATGCCGTGCAGCGCATGATGGCACTGCAGCTGGGACGGCTTGGCCTTGAAAACGAAGCAGTGGTTTTCAAAAAGCTGCTTTTTCAGCCTTGGGAGCACTTTCGGTGTGCAGACATACAGCGTGTCCGGCTCCAGAATATCCGTGGGAGAGGTCAGGATCTGTACGCCGGTGAAGGCGAAATCGCCGTCGGTCTCTATCAGTTGTGCGCCGTATTCCGTCAGGGTTTCCAGGATCAGTTGCAAAGACAATTTCATTCAGAATCCACCACACTTCCATTTTTCTGTCCCCGGGACGGGGGCTGATTGCTGATTTGCAAAAAGGGGTGCCGTCCGGCACCCCTTTGGCCGGTCGTCCGGCAGTGATCTGCTTACTTGCTGAATTCCGCGAACAGCGCGTCGTTGTCTGCGCCGATGGATTTGCTCTGCGCGAAGTAGTTCTGCACGCCGACGCTCTCCATGTAGATCGGGATCTGCGGCTGATAGTAGTGCTTGCCACTCTCGTAGGTGCCCTCGCCGAGGTAGCCGTTGGACAGGCACTGGTCGAGCTGCTCCTGCTCTTTGTACTTGTCGCCGATGCCGCGCAGCACGGTGCAGGGCACGTTGCCGGCCTGGAGCACGCTCATGATCTCGTCGGCGGTCTTTTTCTTTGCTTCCTCGATGCAGCGCGCCACGATGATGGCACAGTTGCCGTTGACGTTCAGCGCCGGGCGCGTGTTCACACGCTCGTCGTCGAGCATGTCCTCGATGTTGAAGGCTTTGCAGAAGACGGGGAAGTAGCGCTCGTACTCATTGACGAAGATCTGCACGAACTTGCCGTCCTTCGTCTCGAACGCCTGGCCCATGGGGCTCTGCGTGAAGCGGGAGCGCGGCCAGGGGTTGAAGTACTGCGTGCCGGAGTTGATCGCGGATGTGACCCAGTTGCCGGTGCCGTAGAGAGAGGCGGACACATAATCGCCCTTACCGGTACGCTCGCGGGCAAACAGCGCCGTCATGATCGCGCCGAACAGCGGCATGCCGGTCGTCAGGTCGCCCATGCCGGTCGGCGGGCAGATCGGGGAGTCGTCCGGATTCAGGCGCAGGTCGGAGATCAGGCCGTTCATGGCGAAGAATGCCACGGCGTCCAGGCCGGGGGCAGTGGACAGCGGGCCGTCCTTGCAGCCGTAGCCGGTGGCGTGCGCCATGACCAGGCGCGGGTATTTCTCTTTCAGGGTGTCATAGTCCAGGTTGTGCTTTTTCAGACCGCCGAGACGCATGCTCGTCAGGAACACGTCCGCCTTGGCGAGCATGTTGTGCAGCACGCGCTCGTGCTCGGGATCGTTGAGATCCATGTGCATGAATTCCTTGCCGCCGTTGAAGAGGTCGAACGAGGGGTTCTCGTTCGCTTCGATCGGCATGCCGCAGGTGCGGCCCCAGTAGCGAACCGAGTCGCCCGCTTTGCCGGTCTCGATCTTGACGACTCTGGCGCCGAGGCAGCGCAGAAACTCACCTGCGGAGGGGGCGGCCCAATAGGTCGTCAGCTCCACGACGAAAAGACCTTCGAGTGGTTTATTCATATTGTATCAACCTCCTGTATTTTTCAGTCCATCCTCATCGCGCGCACGAAAGACAACAAAAATGCGCGAAAGTGACGAATGACTGTTTTTTAACAATTCCAATTATACAGGTGGCCGACTGCAAACGAAAAGGGCAGGAGTTACGAAAAAAGTGTGCGTATTTGCACAAAACCTGTGCAGAAACGACGATTGCATATCCCCGGGAACGCTTGAAATTCCAACAAAAAGCGCGACTGTGCAATCGCTCCGAAAACGCCGCCGTGAAAGTGACGATTCATGTGCAAAAACAACGACGGTCGTTTCTGGCGGAATGACGGTGTGCGTTTTTTCCAAGCACGTTAAAATATAAACGTTAAATCCGAAACGCGCAAGTAGGTTCTTTCCATTTTGGCTGTTTCGGGAGATAATTCACAATTTTATAAAGAATAGAACCATGAAAAAGAGGATCGGAGGGATCACCCATGCGGGAAATTGCTCAGAAGCTTTCACGGTGCAGCAGCTTTGGCGCGCTCATGGACGATGCGTTCGCGCGCTGCCCGGAGCGCGAGGCCATTGTATACGAGGACTGGCGGCTGACCTATGGCGACCTGGAGCGTTACATCCACCAGACGGCGCACTATCTGCGGCACCTCGGTGTGCGCAAGGGCAGCCGGGTCGCGATCCTGTCGCGCAACTGCCCGGAGTGGATCATTGCCGAGTTTGCGCTCTATCAGCTCGGCGCCATTGTGGTCAAGATCAACTGGCGGCTCACGCCGCCGGAGCAGGCGCGCATGCTCGCGCGCAATCAGGTGTCGGTCGCCTTTCTCAAGGCGGAGAAGCCGGAGTGGGGCACGGAGCTCGAGCGGCTGTGCGCGGACAGCGTACGCCTGATCCGGCTGGAGCCGGTCGACGGCCGCTCGGCGCTGTGCGCGCTCGTCAGCGGCGAGCCGGACACGCCGCCGGACGTGCCGGTCTCGCGTGACGATGTCGCCTGCCGCCTGCACACGAGTGGCACGACGGGGGAGCCGAAGTGCGTCGTCTACACGCACGGCGGCATGCTCCGCGAGATCGTGAGCATGCTGCAGGTCTATCCCTACCCGGATGGGCAGCGGTATCAGTTCATTGCGCAGCTGTTCCACTCGGCCGCCATCGGTGCGCACCTGTCGCTTGCGACCGGCGGCACGATGGTGCTCAAGGATCATTTCGCGCTTGAGGATTACATGCACACGCTCGTGTCCGAGCGCATCGAATCCATCAGTGTCGTGCCGACGGTGCTCAAGTGGATCCTCGACGAGACGGACAACGGGGACTATGATCTCTCGCACCTCAAGACCGTCAACTATTCCACCTGCCCGATCCCGAAGGCGCTGCTGCAGCGCGCGATCGGGAAGCTGCACTGCAGCTTCTATCAGTCCTACGGCATGACGGAAATGGGCAGCACCGTCACGGCGCTGCTGCCGGAAGACCACCTGCGCGACGGCGGTAAGTACCTCTCGTCCGTCGGCCGGCCGATCCCCGGCGCGGCCGTGCGCATCGTCGCGCCGGACGGCAGCGATTGCCCGGCAGGCACCGCGGGTGAGATCTATGTGCGCGGCCCGGGCCGGATGCTGGAATATCTGGATGCGCCCGAGACGACGCACGCGGCGCTGGTCGGCGGCTGGTACCGCACGAAAGACATGGGCATGCTCGACGCGCAGGGGTACCTGTTCCTGAGCGGCCGTGCCGACGATCTCATTATTTCCGGCGGCGAGAACATCTATCCCGGAGAGGTCACCAATGTCATCATGCAGCTTTGCGACGACGTGGCCGAGGTCGCGGTCTACGGCGTGCCGGACGAGACCTGGGGCGAGCACGTGAAAGCGAGCGTTGTGCTCATGCCGGGCAGCCGGCTCACGGCGGAGGCGCTGCGCCAGTATTGCCGCGCGCATATGCCGACGTTCCGCGCGCCGAAGGAGATCGAGATCGTGCCGGAGCTGCCCAAGGGCGCAACCGGAAAAGTGCTCACGGCCGTGCTGCGCGCGCGCAGTGTCCAGGCGAGCTGACGCGCGCATCTTGTAGGCCGTGCCCATCCGGCGCACGGCGGCAACTGCTGTTTTTTGGAGAAATCAGCGTTGTGAAGCGACTGACGGTTTGCTATTGTGAAATCACAAACAACCAGACGCCGCACAGCGGCACACGTGAATATTTCAGGAGGTAATACCTATGATCCGTACCAAACTTACCGAAATGCTGGGGATCGAATACCCCATCGTGCAGGGCTGCATGCAGTGGATCTCCCGCGCACCGCTGGTCGCCGCCGTGTCGGAGGCCGGCGGCCTGGGGCTGCTGTCGTCGAGCACGTTTTCCTCGGCCGATGAGCTGCAGGCGGAGATCCGCAAGATCAAGTCCATGACGAGCAAGCCCTTTGCCGTCAACCTCACGCTCATGCCGTCGCTCGTCGTGCCGGACTATGCGGGCTACATCCGCGTCTGCGCCGAAGAGGGCGTCAAGGTCATGGAGACCGCCGGCCGCCCGCCGAAGGACGACATGGTGCGCGCCATCAAGGACGCCGGCATGGTGCTCATCCACAAGTGCACCACCGTCAAGCACGCGCTCAAGGCGCAGTCGCTCGGCGCGGACATGGTCGTCGCCGACGGCTTTGAGTGCGCCGGCCACCCGGGCGAGAACGATCTCGGCACCATGGTGCTCACGCCGCGCTGTGTGGAGGCGCTTGACATTCCGGTCATCTGCGCCGGCGGCGTTTCGACCGGCCGCCAGATGGCAGCCGCGCTCATGCTCGGCGCCGAAGGCGTGTACATGGGCACCCGCTTCCTGCTGTCCGAGGAGTGCCCGGTGCTCCCGGCCGTGAAAAACTACCTCGTCGAGCACGCCAACGAGATGGAGACGATCCTGCTTCTGCGCTCGTTCCAGAACTCCACGCGCATGTATAAGAGCGAAGTCGCCAAGCGCGTCTTTGCCAAGGAGCAGGTCGGCTGCGAATTCAAGGATGTGGCCGAGGACATGGCCGGCAAGACGGCCTGCAAGATGTTCTTCGAGAACGCGGACGTGGAAAACTGCGGCGTCATCTGCTGCGGCCAGACGTCCGGCCTGATCCACGATGTGCTGCCCGTGCAGACCATCATCGGCCAGATGATGCACGAGTGCGAGGCGACCATCGCAAAGTTCGCCTGACTTTGGTAATCCCCCCATTCCCTTCTTTTTTCTTTGGAGCGGCTCGGCCCCCGGGCCGGGTCGCTCCCCCCCTTATTATCAGAAATGGAGATCCGATCATGTTCTATTCGTTTCATGGAAAATGCCCGCGCGTCGATCCCACGGCGTTTGTCAGCACCAGCGCCGAGCTTATCGGCGATGTGACGGTCGGCCCGCGGTGCTATATCGGTCCCGGCGCCGTGATTCGCGGCGATGCCGCCGAGATCATTCTCGAGGAGGAGGTCGCGGTGGAAGACGGCGTCATCATCCATGCCGGCGGGGCGGACAAGCGCTGCCTGCTGTCCCGGCGTGTGACCATCGGTCACGGGGCGATCGTCCATGCGCGCTATCTCGGCCCGGAGGCCAGCATCGGCATGGGCGCGGTGCTCAGCCTTGGGTGCGCGATCGGTGCCGGCAGCGTCGTGGCGGAGTCCGCGCTCGTGCCGCAGGGCAAGTCCGTTCCGCCGGAGACGCTCGTTGCCGGCATCCCGGCCAAGCCTCTGCGCCCGCTCACGCAGGCGGACCGCGAGAGCTGGCAGGCCACGAAGGACTGGTATGTCCGGCTCACGGCGGCGTACCTGGATCCGAATCATTTCTTTCCCATTGCACCGCGGGAGGCGTGAGCACGATGGATTGGCGTGAGATCTATGCGCGCAGGCTCTGCACGCCGGAGCAGGCGGCGGCGCTGATCGCGCCCGGCGACCGCATCTTTGCCGGCGGCGCCGGCAGCTTCCCGGCCGTGCTGATCGACGCGGTGAGCGACCGCGCGGAGCTGCGCGGCATCCCGGTCGTGACCGTCGTCAACGGCACGGAGAGCCGCGCCCTGTCCGACCCGACCTGCTTTGCGCGCACGCCGTATCACTCCCTGTTTCTCGGCCGCGCCGACCGCAAGTTTCAGCAGCGCGGCGGCCTGCACGAAAACTCCGTGCAGTTTCACCAGACCGTGCGCGCAGCGCGCGAGGTCTACCGTGTCAATACGCTGATGCTCGAGGTGTCCGAGCCGGATGCGGACGGGTATCTGTATTACGGCCCGCGCGGCACGGCCTGGAGTTCGCTCGATACACAGGTCGAAAAGCGCATCTATCAGGTCAACGCCTTTCAGCAGCGCACCCGCGGCGAGCACCATCGCATCCATGTCTCGGAGGTCACGGCGCTCTGCCGCGCGGATCATCCGCTCAATACCTATCATTATAAAGCGCCCGATGCACTCGATGCGCGCATTGCCGCGCACATCCTGCCGCTCGTCCGGGACGGCGATACGCTGCAGGTCGGCATCGGCGGCATTCCCAACGCCGTCGCCTACGGGCTGCACGGACGCAAACGGCTCGGCATTTACACGGAGGTGCTCACACAGGCGCAGCTGTGCCTGATGGCCAGCGGCGCGGTCGATCTCGATCGGGTCGAGGCGTCCATCGTGCTCGACGCGGCGGGGCATCTGGATGATTTTGCGCTTGCGCACATCCGCATGATCCCGGTGGACGTGCTCAACGATCCGTTCCGTGCCGCGCAGCAGCCGGGGCTTATCTCGGTCAACGGCTGTCTGATGGCCGATCTGACCGGGCAGGTCTGCGCCGAGGCCATTGACGGCCGGCAGTATTCCGGCGTCGGCGGTCAGCTCGATTTTGTCCGCGCCGCGGCGCGTTCTGCCGGCGGACGGAGTTTTCTGTGCCTGCATTCCACGCACGAAGCGCCCGACGGGACGCTCACGTCCAACATTCGCGCGCATCTTCCATCCGGCGCAGTCGTCACGACGCCGCGCAGCGATGTCATGTACATCGTCACGGAGTGGGGCGCGGCCGATCTGCACAATCAACCGCTGGAGACGCGCATCTGCGCCATGATCCGCATCGCGCATCCGCGTTTTCGCTGCTCGCTCGCACAGGAGGCAGTCGCCTGGGGACAACTGTCACCGGAGTGCGCCGCGCAATTTGATACACAACCCGAACCAGAGAAGGAGGAAACCACATGAATCCCGCATACGAACCGCTGTTTACACCGTTTTCGATCCGCAATACGCGCATTAAAAACCGCTACTTCATGGCCGCCATGGGCACCGTCACGCACAACGATGAGGACGGCGCCTACCTGCCGGACGCCGTGGACTATTTCGTCCGCCGCGCCGCCGGCGGCGTCGGCCTGATCATCACGGGCGCCAACTGGGTGGACAACAACATTGAGGTCCACAGCCCCGGTTCTTTCCCGTGCCCGACAATCTGCCCCGGGAAATACATCAAGGCCGCGCGCGAATTGACTGACCGCGTGCACGCCTTTGATACCAAGATCTTCGTGCAGCTCACGGCCGGCCTTGGCCGCAGCGCCATGCCCGCCATGATCCATGACCGCAAGTTTGTCGCGCCGAGTACGATCAGCAACCGCTGGAACCCGCGCATCGAGTGCCGCGAGCTGACGACGGAGGAGGTCGAGCGGCTCGTGGAGCAGTTCGGCGTGTCGGCCGCTATCGCCAAAAAGTGCGGATATGACGGCGTTGAGGTGCATGCCGTGCACGAGGGCTATCTGCTCGACTGCTTTGCCATGTCGCTGTTCAACAAGCGCACGGGCAAGTACGGCGGCGATCTCAACGGCCGCCTGCGCTTCGCCATCGAGATCGTGCAGAAGATCAAGCAGTACTGCGGCGAGGATTTCCCGGTCATCCTGCGCTTTTCGCTCAAGAGCTATATCAAGGATCTGCGTCAGGGCGCGGTGCCGGGTGAGACGTTCACCGAGCTCGGCCGCGATACGGACGAGGGCCTGCAGGCGGCCAGAATCCTGGTCGATGCGGGCTACGACGCGCTCGATGTCGATGCCGGCACCTACGATAGCTGGTACTGGGCGCATCCGCCGATGTACTTTGACAAGGGCGTCTATCTGCCGTTTGCCGAGCAGGTCAAGCAGGTCGTGGACGTGCCGGTGCTGGCTGCCGGACGCATGGACGATCCGGATCTGGCGGCGCAGGCGCTGCGAGACGGCCGCTGCGACATGATCGGTCTGGCGCGCCCGCTCCTGACCGAGCCTGACTACGTCCGCAAGGTGCGCAACGACGAGCTCGCGCTCATCCGTCCGTGCCTGTGCTGCCACGAGGGCTGCTTCGGCCGCGCGTTTGACGGCGCGGTCGGCTCCTGCGCGGTCAACCCCGAGTGCGCGCGCGAGCGGCTCGTCGGCATCACGCCCGCAGCGGAGAAAAAGCGCGTGGTCGTTGTCGGCGGCGGGCCTGCCGGCCTGGAGGCGGCGCGCGTGAGCGCGCTGCGCGGCCATGATGTCACGCTGCTCGAAGCGAGCGATGCCCTCGGCGGCGCGCTCAAGCCGGCCGGTGTGCCGCACTTCAAGCAGGCGGATCGTGATCTTGTTGCCTGGTATGCCGCCACGCTTGCGCATCTGGGCGTGGACGTGCGCCTGAATACACGCGCGGATAAGGCGCTGCTCGATTCTCTCAAGCCGCAGACGGTATTCGTCGCCGAGGGCAGCACGCCCAGAACGCTGGCACTGCCCGGTGCGGACGGAGACAATGTGGTCAGCGCGCTCGACGTGCTCGAGGGCAAGGCGAAAGCCGGCAAGTCGGTCGTCATCATCGGCGCGGGACTCGTCGCCTGCGAACTGGCGCTGCACCTGGTGCAAAACGGCCACACCGTCACGCTGCTCGCCCGGCGCAAGCTCCTGCGCTCGGCCAAGCTGCCGGCCATGAATGAGCTCATGCTGCGCGACCTGCTCGTGTTCCACGGCGTGCACATCGTCGAGGGCGCGGCGCTGGAATCCGTCGATGCCAAGGGCGTTTATTACGAGGTCGAGGGCGTGCCCGCGCTGGCGGGAGGTGACACGGTCATCACTGCGGTCGGCATGGAGGCCAACCATGCGCTCTTTGACGCGATCCGCGATGACTATGAGACCGTGCTCGCGCTCGGCGACGGCCGCCGTGTGCGCAACATCTTCGGCGCCATCTGGGATGGCTACGAGGCGGCACGCAGTCTGTAATTGCGATCCGAATATGTTTGCCCGGGCAGGTTCCTCCTGCCCGGGCGTTGTGCTTGCATCCGGCGGCTGTGCATGATAAAATCATACATCTTTTATTTAAATGGAGAGACCTTTATGCTCTATACCTTTGGCGGGAAAGCCCCGCAGGTCGACCCGACGGCGTTCGTCAGTGCGAGCGCGGAGCTCATCGGCGATGTGATCGTTGGCCCGCGCTGCTATATCGGCCCTTATGCCGTCATCCGCGCCGACGCCTCGCGCATCGTCCTCGAGGAGGAGGTCGCGGTCGAGGACGGCGTCATCATCCACACCGGCGGGGAAGATCCCGTCGTGACCATTTCGCGCCGCGTGACCATCGGCCACGGCGCGATCATCCACGCGCGTGTGATCGGGCCGGAGGCCAGCATCGGCATGGGTGCGGTGCTCAGCCTCTGCAGCGAGATCGGCGCGGGCAGCATCGTGGCCGAGTCGGCGCTCGTGCCGCAGGGCAAGATCATTCCGCCGGAGACGCTCGTCGCGGGCGTGCCCGCAAAGCCGCTGCGCGAGCTGACCGACAAGGACCGCACCGACTGGCGCGAGACGAAGGACTGGTACGTGCGCATGGCGGCACAGTGTCTCGACCCGGACAACTATCATCCGGTCAAGTGACGGCTTGAAATGGCCGGGCGCGGAAACCTTGGCACGGCCGATGGACGGCTGCGGCAAAACCGAGTGTATACGAAAATAGAGAAGGCACACATCCACCGGCGCGGCTGGTGGATGTGTGCCTTCATTTGTAGCTCCTTGGCGTGCTGGTCAAACCGATCAGATAGTCGGCCGAGAGGTCGTAGAACTTACACAGCTTGATCAGATCGTCAATTTTGAGCTCGGCTCTTCCGGATTCGATATGGCTATAGCCCTGCTGCGATTTGTTTAATACTTCTCCGATCCTTGCCTGCGTATAATCTCTGTCCTCGCGAACGCCGCGGATGATATCCCGATAATTCATGTCACGCTCCTAAATGGTGTTTCAAAAAAAGTATCACACTCAATCTTTGAGTATTGACAATTACTCAAAGATTGAGCATAATTAGATAGAATTTGAAATATTCGGAAACAGGGGGGTGATTGCAGTGTCACGATGCTATTATCTGGATTACAGGTCGAGCGGCGTATTCTCATCCGCGAATGATAAATATGTTTGCAGATTATGTAAGCAGGAATTTGCGCCGGACAGCTCGCAGGTTCGCTTCACCTGCAATTCCGACAGCGGAGATGCCTATCAACGCTGCGAGATCTACAGGAATCATCGATAATTTTTTATTGGGAGGACATTTTTATGGAGAAAAAGACATGCCCGAAATGCGGATTTTTGGCGCATCCGCTCTGCTCGATCGACGGCAGGCAATGGAGGTATCAGTGCGAACGATGCGGAACAATTTTTATTTCGTGAAGGGAGAGATCAGATCATGTTGAGAAAACGCGTATTCGGTGCAAGATATTACGTCAGCGATATGTTCAAGTGCGGTTCGTGTGGATACGTGACGCGTATTCGTGTGCTGGGGGACACATGCACGTGCCCGCGGTGCGGCACCACGATGCGGCGCCTGTGATTCTGGGGAGAAGCTATGTGGATTTTAATGCTTGCAATCATCATCGTCATTGTTGTCGTTGTCTCCAGATGGGCAAAAAACAGAGATGCAGCCGAAAGTGAAATAGCCGCGATCGTGGAGGCGGCAGACAGCGGAGACCCTTCCGCAAAGCAGAAATTGCTGCAGTGCTTCGACAACGGTCTGACGGCCGAAAAACACAACGAGATCCGGAGGAAAATCTATCTTCCGAAAGCTCAGAACGGCGATGCCAATGCGCAGTACTGGCTTGGCCTGATTGCTGCGAATAAGAGCGAAAGACTGGCGTGGTGGACGAAAGCCGCTGAAAACGGAAACACCGAAGCCATGCAGGGACTCTCTTGGGGATCAGACGACTTAGGCGTGGATAAAGAAAAAGCGCGATACTGGCTCGTGAAGGCGGCGGAATCTAACCCAAAGGCGATGGTGAGTTTGGCGCTGAAATACTGTGTGGGAAAAAGAACCGATGAAGCACTTGCGCTGTGTATCAAGGCGGGAGATATGAGTTGCGGCCAAACGAAGGTGGAAGCCGATTGCCTCACCGCGCAGATCTATGGAGATGTGTCGTTTGCGGGTTATGATCCCGAAAAGCAGAAATCGTATCTTCTCAAAGCACTGAACGTGAAACCTGCACCGACGGATAACGGTTTTGACGATGAATACGCACAAGCGGCGTCGCTGCTGAGGGCGTGGTTTCAGTTGAAGAATACGAACAGCCCGTCGGAGAGCAATGTGAAAAACGCGGCGTATTGCGCGGTCATTGCGGCAGTGCTGGATCGGGATTACGCAGACAGGCTGAGCGAATTTGCGATTCGTCAGTCGGAATTCGATGCATGGGCAGTGGACGCAAGAAATTACAATTTCCATCTGCCATGCTGAACAGTCTCCGGAGAAACGCACAAACTGTGCGTTTCTCCGGGGTTTTGCACGGGTCGGCGTTTCACCGGAGAATCGTGCTTGCACTTTGTGCCGTTGGATGATACAATACCTTGTTGAAAATAAAAAGGAGGATTTCCTTTATGAAACTCGGTATCGTCGGCCTGCCGAACGTCGGCAAGTCCACGCTGTTCAACGCCATTACGAACGCGGGCGCGGAAGTCGCCAACTATGCGTTCTGCACCATCAACCCGAACGTCGGCATGGTCTCTGTGCCGGATGCGCGGCTGGATTATCTGGCTGAGATGTATCAGCCGAAGAAAAAGACCCCCGCGGTGATCGAGTTTGTCGACATCGCCGGCCTCGTCAAGGGCGCGTCCAAGGGCGAGGGCCTCGGCAACAAGTTTTTGTCCAACATCCGCGCCACGGATGCGATCGTGCACGTCGTGCGCTGCTTTGACGATGAAAACGTCATGCACGTCGAGGGTTCGACCGACCCGCTGCGCGACATTGAGATCATCGACCTCGAGCTCATCATGGCGGACATTGAGATGGTCCAGCGCCGCATCGACAAGGCGGCCAAGGCCGGCAAGAGCGGCGACAAGGCCTGCCTGCACGAGGCGGATGTGTTCCGCGGCCTGCTCGAGCATCTCAACGACGGCAAGAGCGCCCGCACCTATGACTGCAGCGACGAGGATCGTGCCCTGCTCGAGACGAGTGACCTGCTGAGCATCAAGCCCGTCATTTACGCCGCCAACCTCGACGAAAATACATTCGCCGCCGGGTATGAAGATTGCAAGTACTATCAGCAGGTGCGCGATCTGGCTGTGTCTCAGGGCGCGCAGGTGCTGCCCATCTGCGCGAAGGTCGAGCAGGAGATCGGCGAGCTCGAGCCCGACGAGCGCGCCATGTTCCTCGAGGAGCTCGGCATCGAAGAGTCCGGCCTCGACCGGCTCATCCAGTGTTCGTACAGCCTGCTGGGGCTCATTTCGTTCCTGACGTGCGGCAGCGATGAGTGCCGCGCCTGGACGATCACGCGCGGCACGAAGGCGCCGCAGGCCGCCGGCAAGATCCACTCGGACTTCGAGCGCGGCTTCATCCGCGCTGAGATCGTCGCGTTCGACGACCTGAAAGCCTGCGGCAGCATGGCCGTCGCCAAGGAGAAAGGCCTCGTCCGCTCCGAGGGCAAGGACTATGTCATGCACGACGGCGACGTGACGCTCTTCCGCTTCAACGTCTGATCTTTCTGGAAAACGACGAACCGCACGCGGCAAAACGCCGCGTGCGGTCTTTTCTTATTCCGTTGTGTCGCCGCAGCGCAGGCGGCCGAATTTTCCGCGCAGGCGCTCGCCGAATTTCGGCGGCTGCGCGGGGCGCTCCAGCAGGAAGATGCCGCAGTCTGCACAGTACCGGCAGTCGGCAAAGCTGCCTTCCCAGATCCCGTGGCTCACCACGAGATCGCCGTCCTCGTCCGCGCGAAAGGATATGGACTTTTCCTCCTGACTCCAGATGATCTGCCGCGCGCTCTGCAGATAGCCGGAGAGCAATTCTCTGCCGCAGTAGGGGCATTTGTCGCCTATGGTCATGGTAGTGCGCTCCTTTCTGTTATCGGTTGGACTTCCAGATTCAGTATAGCACGGACTGTCTGCATTTGGCAAGCGATCCGTGCAGCGTTTCATGCACAAACGGCGGCATTTCCGGCCGGATTTCGTATGAAATTGTGCTTGACAGGGGATAACAGTCGGTGTTACGATGATACCGTTCAAAAGGCAATGACGGGACTTGCACCCGAGTGAGGACGGGCAGAGAATGGCGGTCATAGGCTGTGAGCCGCCTGCGGCACCCCTCCGGCGCAGACCTTCCCCGAGCTGATCGCCCGAACCTTGCAGTAAGGCGACCCGTGCGGCGCGCGTTACAGCGCCAACTGAGGGAAACTCAGGGTGGAACCGTGTGATTTCAGCACCCCTGTGCCGCGAGGCGCAGGGGTGTTTTTAGTTTAGGAGGAGACATTATGGACGATCAGTACACCTTTGAAAACAAGACCTACAGAGATACCTACCGTCACACCACCAGCCACATTCTCGCCCAGGCCATGAAGCGCCTGTACCCCGAGGTGAAGCTGGCCATCGGCCCGGCCATCGAGGACGGTTTCTATTATGATTTTGACAGCCCCCAGCCGTTCACGCCCGAGGTGCTCGAAAAGCTCGAGGCCGAGATGCGCAAGATCTGCAAGGAAAAGCTGCGTCTCGAGCGCTTTGAGCTCCCGCGCGAGGAAGCGCTGAAGTTCATGGAGGAGCGCGATGAGCCGTACAAGGTCGAGCTCATCAACGACCTGCCGGAGGATGCCGTCATTTCCTTCTACCGTCAGGGCGAATTCGTCGACCTCTGCGCCGGCCCGCATCTGGACTCCACCGGCCGCGTCAAGGGCAACGCCATCAAGCTCACGAGCGTCACCGGCGCCTACTGGCGCGGCGACAGCAACCGCAAGATGCTTCAGCGCATTTACGGCACCTGCTTCCCGAAGAAGGAGGAGCTCGATGCGTATCTGGCCCGCATCGAAGAGGCCAAGAAGCGCGACCACCGCAAGCTCGGCAAGGAGCTCGGCCTGTTCACGTTCATGGACGAGGGCCCGGGCTTCCCGTTCTTCCTGCCTAACGGCATGGTGCTCAAAAACCAGCTCATCGACTACTGGCGCGAGATCCATAAGAAGGCCGGCTATGTCGAGATCTCGACGCCGATCATGCTCAACCAGGATCTCTGGCACCGCAGCGGCCACTGGGATCACTATAAAGATAATATGTATACGACCGTCATCGACGATGTGCCGTTCGCGCTCAAGCCGATGAACTGCCCCGGCGGCATGCTGGTCTATAAGTCCCAGCCGCACTCCTACCGCGACCTGCCGCTGCGTGTCGGCGAGCTCGGCATCGTGCACCGTCACGAGCTGTCCGGCGCGCTGCACGGCCTGTTCCGCGTCCGCTGCTTCACGCAGGACGATGCGCACATCTTCATGACGCCCGATCAGGTCAAGGACGAGATCAAGGGCGTGGCCAAGCTCATCGACGACGTGTACTCGCTCTTCGGCTTCAAGTACCACATGGAGCTGTCCACCATGCCGGAGGATCACATCGGCACGGACGAGCAGTGGGAGGTTGCGACAAACGGCCTCGTCTCCGCGCTCAACGAGCTTGGCAAGCCCTATGTCATCAACGAGGGCGACGGCGCGTTCTACGGCCCGAAGATCGACTTCCATCTGGAAGACAGCCTCGGCCGCACCTGGCAGTGCGGCACGATCCAGCTGGATATGCAGATGCCCGAGCGCTTTGACCTTGAGTATGTCGGCGCTGATGGCGAGAAGCACCGCCCCGTCATGATCCACCGCGTGTGCTTCGGCTCCATCGAGCGTTTCATCGGCATTCTCACCGAGCATTACGCCGGCGCGTTCCCGCTGTGGCTCGCGCCCGTGCAGGTCAAGGTCATGCCCATCACCGACCGCACGAACAACTACGCCAAGCACGTTGCCGACCGTCTGGAGAAGGCTGGCCTGCGCGTCGAGACCGACCTGCGCAATGAGAAGATCGGCTACAAGATCCGCGAGGCGCAGGGCCAGAAGATCCCGTACATGCTCGTCCTCGGCGATAAGGAAGCGGAAAACGACACCATCTCCGTGCGCACCCTCTCCGGCGAGCAGAGCGTTGAGGCCCTCCCGGACTTCATTGCGCGCCTGCAGGCGGATGTCAAGTCGCGCAAAAGCTGATTTTTCAAATTTGCCTGCATAAGAAACACGCTCCTTCGCAGACTAGAACCAAACGTCTGCGAAGGAGTTTTGTATATGCAGAAACGATCCAAACGCTTGTGTCTCGCACTCGCGGTACTGCTCTCGGTGAGCATGGTGCTCGTTGCGCTTGTCCCGGCTGTCGAGGCGGCCTCGTACAAAAAAGGCTCCAGCGGCGCCGTAGTCACGCAGATCCAGACGAAGCTCAAAAGTTGGGGCTACTATACCCTGTCTCTTATACACATCTCCGAGCCCACGAGACACTGAGCGATCTCG
>ENA-OZLJ01000145-OZLJ01000145.1-human-gut-metagenome-genome-assembly--contig:-NODE-145-length-20052-cov-5.529429_pt1 | contig 20052 bp, 15 predicted proteins | sample MGYA00243859_ERZ653783 | MGnify/ENA primary metagenome ERZ653783 (study PRJEB26926, sample SAMN06164504) | human gut metagenome | biome: ENVO:00009003; feature: ENVO:2100002; material: ENVO:00002003... | reverse complement strand
CGAGATCGCTCAGTGTCTCGTGGGCTCGGAGATGTGTATAAGAGACAGGCGTACACCCTTGTCATGGCCGACGCCGACACCCGCCCCATGACCGAGCGCGAGACCGCCGAGCGCGACGCGCAGCGGGCGGAGGCCCTTGCTGACACGGCAGCCCACGGCGGCAAGCCGTACTTCTGGATCGCGGCGCTCGTGCTCTCGGCGCTGTGCGCGGTGCTGGGTTATCTTGTGGCGCAGCCGCTGTATTATGCGGCCATCGCGCTCGCGGTGCTGGCCGTCGTGCTGCTGGTCGCTGCCAATAACGGCAAGAAGCGCGCGCAGCAGGCCGCCGCCGCGCTCGGGGAGCTCCTGCGCAGCTACGGCGCGCAGGACGCGGACGGCATCTACTATCAGGCGGAGGTGCACCGGGCTGCCTACCGCGCGTGCGCGGCCGCCATGCAGGCGGAGCAGAAAGCCGCCGCCGCGCTCGAGGATGCGCGCGAGCACCAGTGCGAGACGCACGAGCGGCTGCTGCAGAGTCTGGACTTTGAGAGCGGCACGGGCGAGGCCGCCGCGCTCTATCAGCGCAGGAGCGCGCTCGAGAGCGTGTGCACGCGCCTGCGCACGCAGCAGGCGCAGCTCACGGGCGCGGCCCTCGCCATCGGCGACCCGATGGCGCTGAAAAGCGAACACGCGCAGCTGCTCGAACAGCGCGACGCGCTCGAGCGGCAGTATGCGGCCATCGCGCTTGCGATCGAGACGCTCGGCCGTGCGGACGCGGAGCTGCAGAGCCGCTTTTCCCCGCAGCTGGCGCAGAAGGCGGCGGACTACATGGACTACCTCACCGACGGACGCTATGACGAGCTCGTGCTCGCGCGCGACCTGTCGGCCAAGGCGCGCAGCACCGACGACCCGACACCGCGCGACACGGCCTATCTCTCGGCCGGGACGGCGGATCTGCTGTACCTGTCCGTGCGCCTGGCGCTGTGTGAGCTGACGTGCCCGGCGGATGATCCGTGCCCGCTCGTGCTCGATGACACGCTCGTGAATTTCGATGATGCGCGCGCCGGGCGCGCCATGGCGCTCTTCCGGGAGATCGCGCAGCACCGGCAGGTCATTTTGTTCACCTGCCACGAGCGCGACTGCCCCGCGCAGGCGTAAAACACGCGAAAACAGCAGGACCGGACACGGGACATTCCGTGTCCGGTTTTTGTCGTTGACAGGTGCGGCGAATCGCGTTATACTGACGGCGTTTTGCGTTCCCGGCAAAAACTTTATGGAGAGGGGATCCCAATGGAAAAGCTCTTTCACCTGAAAGAAAACAACACCACCGTACGCACCGAGATCGTCGCCGGCCTGACGACGTTCATGACCATGGCGTACATCATCGCGCTCAACCCGAACCTGCTGACCGGCTTCGGCGCCCAGGGCGGCTCACAGCTGTGGAACGGCGTGTTCCTCGCCACCTGCATCGCCTCCGCCGTCGGCACGCTCGTCATGGCGTTCGCGGCCAACAAGCCCTTTGCCATGGCGCCCGGCATGGGTCTCAACAGCTTTTTCGCCGTTGTCGTGGCCAACATCGTCACCCTGACCGGCATGAGCTACCTGCAGTCGTTCCAGACGGCGCTGTGCGTCATCCTCATCGAGGGCATCGTGTTCATCATTCTCTCGGTGCTCAAGGTGCGCGAGAAGATCGTCGAGGCCATTCCGCTCGGCATCCGGCTCGGCATCGCGCCGGCCATTGGCCTCATGCTGCTCAACATCGGCATCGGCTCCAACGCCGGTGTGTACTCGAGCGACGGCGGCCCGTTTTACGTCATGCGCGATTTCTTCGGCGCGCTCACGCCCAGCCTTGCCAAGGCCAACATGGGCGACGGCTACCCGCAGATGGTGCTCACGGTCGTGACCATGTTCGTGGGCCTGTTCCTGATCGTGCTGTTCGCGCACAAGAAGATCAAGGGCTCCGTGCTGCTGGGCATGCTCTGTGCGTCCGGCATCTACTGGGCGGGCGAGGCCATCTTCCTGCACACGAACCCGTTTGCGTCGCTCAAGGGCGCGTCGTTCGTGCCTGCGTTCGGCGACATGGCCGAGACGACCCTGTTCAAGTTCGACTTTGCTGCCCTCGGCGAGATCGGCTGGTTCACGGTCGTGACGCTCGTCATCACGTTCTGCATCATTGACATGTTCGACACCATCGGCACGCTCGTCGGCACGGCGAGCCGCGCCGGCATGGTCGACAAGGACGGCAACATGCCGCGCATGCGCGAGGCGCTGCTGGCCGACGCCGTCGGCACCGTCGCGGGCGCGTGCACCGGCACGTCCACCGTCACGACGTTCGTCGAGTCCGCCTCCGGCGTCGAGGCTGGCGGCCGCACGGGCCTGACCGCTCTGACGACCGGCGTGCTCTTCCTTGCGAGCATGTTCCTTGCGCCCATCGCCGCCATCATCCCCGCCGCTGCGACGAGCTCCGCGCTCATCTACGTCGGCCTGCTCATGCTCGGCGGTCTCAAGAAGATCGACTTTGACGATATCTATCAGAGCCTGCCGGTAGCTATCATGCTCATCTCCATGCCGATCTCGGGCTCCATCGGCCACGGCATCGGTCTGGGTCTGATCAGCTATTCCGTGCTCAAGCTCTGCACGGGCAAGGGCAAGGAGGTCTCGGTGCTGACGTATGTCATCTCGGTGATCTTCCTCGTGAAGTTCTTCCTCATCGCCTGAGGAAAAATATCCGTCCGCACGGCCGGGCGCGTCTGAATGGACGCGCCCGGTTTTTTGCGCCCTGCGCGCTGCCTTACGAAGATGTAAGCCAACTGTAAGCCAAAACGATGGCGATGTGATGCCGTCCGGGGCTATACTGATGCCAGAAACCGGGGCGGGAGCGCCCTGATGGGAGGCAAGGATCATGACAAATCTTCTGGGCAGTATCCGGCTGGCGGCTTATGCGTTTCCGCTCATCGCGGCGCTGGTGGCCGTGCCGTTTTTCGACCGGCAGGTGCGTGCGTGCTGCTTCAACTGGGTGCGCACCGTGTTCGGCGGTCTGTTTTTGTTTTACGTGCTGTGCGTGCTGTCGCTCGTGTTCTTCCCGCTGCCGGACGCGGCGCAGGCGGCGCGGCTGAGCGGGCATGAGATCCAGCTCGTGCCGTTTCAGTTCGTGGCCGATTTCCTGCGCGAGACGCCGCTCGTGCTCTCCGATGCGCGCACGTATCTGCCGGCGCTTTTTGACCGCACGGTGCTGCAGGTCGTGTGCAACATTTTGATGCTGCTGCCGTTTGGTATGTACCTGCGCTATGTCTGCGGGCTGGATCTCGGCAAGGTCGCGCTCGCGTCGCTCGCGTTTTCGGCGTTCATTGAGCTGGGGCAGCTCACGGGGATGTTTTTCATGTTCCGCGGCTCGTACCGCCTGTGCGACGTGGACGACCTGATGCTCAACACGCTCGGCGGACTGCTCGGCGGCGAGCTGGTGCACGCGCTGGAAGCGTATCTGCCGCCGCTCGATGCGTTCGACCGCCTCCCGGGCAGCAGCGCGCTGGCGATGCAGAGACTTGGATAAACATGTTCCAACGAGGACCCAGCGAAGCGGTTCTCGTTGGAGAAAAAAACAGCATGGCGTCGGCCATGCCGTTTTTTTGCTGCCGGGGCATTATGCCTCCCCCGTGTCGCCGTCGATCTCGTCGCGGCCGCGGAAGAGCAGGGAAATGCACCAGATCGCGGCCAGACCCACGAGCGTGTAGATCACGCGGGCGACCACGGAGGCCTGCCCGCCGCAGATCCACGCTACGAGATCGAACCGGAACAGACCGATACTGCCCCAGTTGAGCCCGCCGATGATCGCAAGGATCAGCGCGATGCGGTCGATCACCTGCATATGCTTCCATCTCCTTTGCTGTGTACTCCCGGTCAGTATGCCCCGGCGCGCGAAAAAAGATTCCGCCGCCGACAAAACAAGTGTCCGACCGACACCGTTCGCTCTTTACATTTTGCGCGCCCGGCGCTACAATACCATTACAGCTTATCCAATTGACTTCCGCAGTTTGGAAGCCACGGCTCATATCTTTATCCCACGACCCTGTTTTTGGCGGACTGTTTTCAGTCCGCCCTCTTTTTTTCTGCGCGCGCCCGATTTCGCCGCGTTTTGCGCAATATGTGGATTATTTTTGTGTTGTAAAACACAAGATATGGAGGGTGTGCTATGCAGTTTTCCAACCATCGCAGCCGCGCGGCCCGCGGCAGCATCGTGTATCTGGCGGTGGACGCGATCGCGCCGAGCGCGGTCCAGCCGCGGCAGAATTTTTCCCCGGCGCAGCTCGAGGAGCTCTCGCGCAGCATCGCCGAGTACGGCGTGCTCAGCCCGCTGACCGTGCGGCCGCGGCAGGGCGGGTATGAGCTCGTGGCCGGGGAGCGCCGCCTGCGCGCCGCGCGCATGGCGGGGCTCCATGAGGTGCCGTGCATCATCATGGAGCTGGATCTCGAGGAGGCGAGCTTCATTGCGCTGGTGGAAAATCTCCAGCGCAACGACCTGGACTTTCTCGAGGAGGCGCGCGGCGGCTGGGCAAGTCGCAGTCGGCCGTGGCGAACAAGCTCCGCCTGCTGCGCCTGCCGGAGGATGTGCTCAACGCCATGCGCAACGCCGGACTCACCGAGCGGCACGGCCGCGCGCTGCTGCGCCTTGAGACGCCGGCCGAGCAGCGCGAGGCGCTGGCCTATATCCTCAGCCGCGACCTGAACGTCGCCGCGACGGACGCCTACATCGAGCGCCTGCTCGAGGCCAAGACCGCGCCCGAGAGCGAGCAGCAGAAGACCTTCATCCTCAAGGACGTGCGCGTGTTTCTCAACACGATCTCGCACAGCCTCGACCTCATGAAGCAGGGCGGCATCGACGCCGGCATGCACCGGCAGGAGACGGACGAGGCGCTCATCCTGACGATCAACATCCCCAAGGCGCGGCGCAGAGAGCCGGCGCCGAAACAGGGCGAGCCCGTGCCGGTCGGGTAAAAAAATCGCGCGCAGCGCTTGACAGCGGCGCGGCGGCTTCCTATACTCTTACATAAAGAAGGGGCCGCCCGGCAGGGCGGACAAAGGAGGTCACTGCATGAAAACGCTGATCCTGTTCGCCTCGCGCTACGGCGCGACGGAGGAGATCGCCTATATGCTCAAGAGCGCCATCGGCGGCGATGTGACGCTGTGTAACATCCGCGACCGCAGCATCTCGCTCGAGGACTATGACACGGTCGTCATCGGCAGCTGCGTGTATATGTTCAAGCTCGACAAGCGCATCAAGCACTTTTTGCGCCGCAACGAGAAGGCGCTGCTGCAAAAGAAGCTCGGCCTGTATCTGTGCTGCTATACCACGCCCGGCACGGAGGGGTATCTGGAGCACTTCTTCTCGCCGGAGCTGCTTGCGCACGCGGCCGCGAAGGACATCCTTGGCGGCAAGATGCAGTACGAGAAGATGAGCTATGCCTACAAGCAGCTCTTCGGCGCGCTGATGACATCGCCGCAGTACCGCGCGCAGTATGCCGAGCCGAAACTCGACATCGCGCGCATCGACGCCTTCGCCGCCGCCATGCGCGGCTGAGCGGCCGGCAGAAAAAATCACCCGCATCCGGGTCGGATGCGGGTGATTTGAGACTGTCGGAAAACCCGGACGGTTTTCCGACAGAGGGCTTGCAGTCTGCTGCGCGCAGAATTTGTGTGCCGATGGCGCACAAATTCCACACTTGCAGCCTGAGAAGTATTTTCTCTCACGCACATGTCGCGAGAGAAAATGATTGCAATGCTTTGCCGCCTGCGGGCGGCAAACTCTGCGAGGCTTTTTTGACATGCTGAACATCCCCGCCGGGCGGCGGGGATGTCTGCTTATTTTTTATTTTTGAGGTCTCAGTACGTGGTCACGCCGGTGAAGGCGAGCTCGGCGTTGCCGGTCAGACGCACGCCGTCGTCGTCATAGGTGACGATCAGGTCGCCGCCGCTGACCTTGACGGTGATGGGTTCGCCCTTCGGGCACAGGCCGTTTTCCGTGGCGGCCACCACGGCCGCGCACGCGCCGGTGCCGCAGGCGCGGGTCTCGCCGTTGCCGCGCTCCCAGACGCGCATCTTGATCGTCGTGCGGTTGACGACGCGGATGAACTCCGTGTTCGTGCGCGCGGGGAAGATGTCCGCGTGCTCAAACTGCGGACCGAGGTGCGCGACGTCCACCTCATCCACGCGGTCGGCAAAGACGACGCAGTGGGGGTTGCCCATCGAGAGGCACGTGATGCGGTACTCCCCGCCGGCGATCGTCACCGGCCGGTCGATCACGCGCTCGCCCTCGAGCGTCACGGGCACATTGGCGGGCTCAAACGCGGGCTTGCCCATGTCGACCGTCACGAGGCCGACCGTGCCGAAGCGCGTGTACAGATGCAGCCGGTGCACGGTGCCGCCGGCCTCGATCGTGAGATCGTCGCGCGGCACGATGCCGTTGTCGTACAGGTACTTGGCCACGCAGCGGATGGCGTTGCCGCCCATGCCGCCGGCGCTGCCGTCGCGGTTGAAGACGCGCATTTTCGCGTCGGCCACGTCACTGTGCTCGATGAGCACGATGCCGTAGCCGCCGATGCCGCGGTGGCGCGAGCAGAGCGGGATGCACAGCGACTCGGGGCAGGTGATGTGTCCGTCAAAGTTCTCGACGTAGATATAGTCGTCGCCAGTGGCCTGCATTTTCGCAAACTTCAGGCTCTGGCGCTCGGTGCGCATGTGGTTGATGTCCACGAGCTCGGTGTTGCGCTCGTTGTAGCGGCTGGCGATGATGTCCGCCAGGGCGTTGGCCGTGTCGAGCGAGGTGAAGCACGGGATGCCGAGCTGCAGCGCGCGGCGGTGCAGGGCGATGTAATCGTCCATGGTCGCGTCCTTGAGCGCGCCGGTGTAGACGATGTAGTCGATGCAGCCGCTCTCGAGCAGGGCGAAGGCGTGGTCGCTCTCGCGGATGCCGTCGACGGTCACGACGTCGATGCCGAGGCGCGCGATGGCGGCGGCGGTCTCCTCGGTCGCGTAGAGGGCGAAGTGCAGGTCGTCGAGCTTCTTGGCCAGCGACACGATCTCGCCGAGGTCGTGCGTGTCCACGCTCACGAACACGCCGTGGCGGCCGTCCGGGTGCTGGCCGACGACCATGCCGGCCGAGGTCAGGCCCTTGAACAGCGCCTCCTGCATCGTCTTGCCGAGGCCGAGCACCTCGCCCGTGGACTTCATCTCCGGGCCGAGGTAGGCGTTGACGTCGCCGAGCTTTTCAAACGAGAACACCGGCACCTTGACCGCGTAATACGGCGGGATGGGGTGCAGGCCGGTGCCGTAGCCGAGGCCAGCCAGCGGCGCGCCGAGCATGACGCGCGATGCCACGTCCACCATCGGCACGCCCGTGACCTTGCTGATGTACGGCACGGTGCGCGAGGCGCGGGGGTTGACCTCGATGACGTAGAGCTCGTTTTCCCAGATGAGGTACTGGATGTTCACAAGCCCCTTCGTGCCGAGCGCGAGGGCGAGCTTGCGCGAGCTGTCGACGATCTTGTCCGTCATCATGTCGTTGAGGTTGTACGGCGGGTAGACGGCGATGGAGTCGCCGCTGTGCACGCCGGCGCGCTCGATGTGCTCCATGATGCCGGGAATGAGCACGTCCGTGCCGTCGGAGATGACGTCCACCTCCAGCTCCGTGCCCATCATGTACTTGTCCACGAGCACGGGGTTGTCGATGCCCTGCGCGAGGATGCGCTGCATGTACGTCGTGACCTCGGCGTCGTCGTGGACGATCTTCATGTTCTGGCCGCCGATGACGTACGACGGGCGCAGCAGCACGGGGTAGCCGAGCGTCTGCGCGGCGTGCAGGGCCTCGGGCAGCGTCTGCACGCCCATGCCCTTCGGGCGGGAGATGTGGAAGCGCTCGAGCAGCTCGTCAAACCGCTCGCGGTCCTCGGCGATGTCGATGCCCTCGGCCGATGTGCCGAGGATGCGGATGCCGTAGCGGTCGAGCGTCTGCGTGAGCGCGATGGCGGTCTGGCCGCCGAAGGCGACCACGACGCCGACGGGCTGCTCCACGTCGATGATCTGCAGCACGTCCTCAGCCGTGAGCGGCTCGAAATACAGCCGGTCGGCGGTGTCGTAGTCCGTGGAGACGGTTTCGGGGTTGTTGTTGACGATGACGACGTCATAGCCCATGGCCTTGAGCGTCCACACGCAGTGGACGGACGAATAGTCAAACTCGATGCCCTGGCCGATGCGGATCGGCCCGGAGCCGAGCACCATGACGACGGGCTTGCCGCTGCGCGGGAAGGTGCGCGCCTCGCAGCGCGCGTCCGCGCTGGCGTAGAAATACGGCGTCTGCGCGTCAAATTCGGCGGCGCAGGTGTCGACCATCTTGTAGCCCGCGCGGAAGGGGGGCAGCGTCTCGCTGCCGGACAGGCGGCGCAGCGCCGCGTCCGGATAGCCGAGGTACTTGCCGCGCTGATAAAGCTCCGGTGTCAGGCTGTTTTGAATGCTCGCCTCGTAGTCCACGAGGTTTTGCAGCCGGGACAAAAACCAGCGGTCGATGCGGGTGATGTCGTGGATCTCGTCGATGGACACGCCGCTGCACAGCGCCTCAAAGACGGTGAACAGGCGGTGATCGTCGCAGTCGGCGAGCCGGTCGCGCACCGGGCGGTCAGACAGCGGTTTGGCGTGCAGCGTGTCGAGATGGATCTCGGCGCCGCGCACGGCCTTGAGCAGCGCACTCTCAAAGTTCGTGCCGATGGCCATGACCTCGCCGGTGGCCTTCATCTGCGTGCCGAGGCGGCGGGACGCGCCGACGAACTTGTCAAACGGCCACTTGGGGAACTTCACGACGACGTAGTCCAGCGCGGGCTCAAAGCAGGCGCAGGTCTTGCCGGTGATGTCGTTTTGAATTTCATCGAGCGTGTAGCCGAGGGCGATCTTCGTCGTGATCTTGGCGATCGGGTAGCCGGTCGCCTTCGACGCGAGCGCCGACGAGCGCGACACGCGGGGGTTGACCTCGATGACGGCGTACTCAAAGCTGTCGGGGTTGAGCGCGAACTGGCAGTTGCAGCCGCCGACGATATCGAGCGCGGAGATGATGTTCAGCGCCGCGCTGCGCAGCATCTGAAACTCCTTGTCCGAGAGCGTCAGCGCCGGGGCGACGACGATGCTGTCGCCGGTGTGCACGCCGACGGGGTCGAAGTTTTCCATGCTGCACACGGCGATGACGTTGCCCACGCCGTCGCGCATGGTCTCAAACTCAATCTCTTTCCAGCCGTAGATGTAGCGCTCGACGAGGATCTGCGTGATCGGGGACGCATCGAGGCCGGTCTGCGCAGCGACGGTGAGTTCCTCCGGGCTGTAGGCCACGCCGCCGCCCGCACCGCCGAGCGTGAACGCCGGGCGGATGATGACGGGGTAGCCGATGCGGTCTGCTACGGCGAGCGCCTCCGCCACGGTGTTGGCGATGCCGGAGGGGATGGTCGGCTCGCCAATGGCGGCCATGGTCTCCTTGAAGAGCTCGCGGTCCTCAGCCTTGTCGATGGCTTTGGCGTTCGTGCCGATGAGGCGGACGTTATGCTGCTGCAAAAAGCCCTCCTTGTCGAGCTCCATCGCCAGCGTCAGGCCCGTCTGGCCGCCGAGACCGGCGAGAAGACTGTCTGGCTGCTCCTTTTCAATGATGCGCTTGACGGAGGTCAGCGTGAGCGGCTCGAGATAAATCTCATCCGCGAGGGCCTTGTCGGTCATGATCGTCGCGGGGTTGGAGTTGACGAGCACGACGTTCACGCCCGCGTCGTGCAGCACGCGGCACGCCTGCGCGCCGGCATAGTCAAACTCCGCCGCCTGACCGATCACGATCGGGCCGGAGCCGATGACCATGACTTTACGGATGCTGGAATCAATCGGCATGGTGCGCACCTCCCATCAGGTCACAGAATCGGTCGAAGAGAAAGGCCGTGTCGTGCGGGCCCGAGCACGCCTCGGGGTGAAACTGCACGGAAAAGGCCCGCAGGTCGGGGTAGTCCACGCCCTCGCACGTGCCGTCGTTGGCGTTGATGTAGCGGATGATGCCGGTCTTCACGCTCTCGGGCACGACGGCGTAGCCGTGGTTCTGGCTGGTGAGGAACGTGCGCGTGCCGCACACGTCACGCGCCGGCTGGTTCACGCCGCGGTGGCCGTATTTGAGCTTCACGGTGCTGCCGCCCTGCGCCAGCGCCATGAGCTGGTGGCCGAGGCAGATGCCGAACATCGGGATGCGGCCGAAGAGTTTGGCGATCTCCGCGATCTGGTCGACGTTGTCCGTCGGGTCGCCGGGGCCGTTGGAGAGCATGACGCCGTCATACCCGGCGGCGAGGATGTCCTTCGCTCTGGCAGAGCAGGGCAGCACCGTCACGGCGCAGCCGCGGCGGCAGAGCTCGCGCGCGATGTTGCGCTTCGCGCCGTAGTCAATGAGCGCCACGCGGTGCAGCACGCTCCCCTCCGGCTGGAGGGTGTAGGGCTCCGGCGCCGTCACCTGCGGCACGGGGTCCGTGATGCGGTAGGCGCGCAGGGGCGCGAGATCGTCCGGCACCGTGTCGCAGATGGCAGCGTTCATCGTGCCGGCCTCGCGCAGGATGCGCGTGACGGCGCGGGTGTCGATGCCGGCGATGCCGGGGATGTTGTTGGCTTTCAAAAATGCGTCGAGCGTTTCCTCGCACCGGAAGTTCGACGGCGTTTGGCACTGCTCGCGCACGACATAGCCGCGCACGCAGCACTTGCCCTCAAAATCGGCCGGGATGATGCCGTAGTTGCCGATGAGCGGGAACGTCTGCAGCACGATCTGGCCGCAGTAGCTCGGGTCGGTGAGCGTCTCGATGTAGCCGTTCATGCCGGTGGTGAACACCAGCTCACCCACCGTGTCGCACGGTGCGCCGAAAGCGAGGCCCGCAAAGACCTCGCCGTTTTCGAGTACGAGATAGCGCTTCATAGCTCGATCTCCGCAAGCGTCGCCGCCATGACGGCCTTGATGGTGTGCATGCGGTTTTCGGCCTCCTGGAACACGACCGACTGCGCGCTTTCAAACACATCGTCCGTGACCTCCATCGCTTCGCGGCCGAAGCGCGTGCACATCTCGTTGCCGATGGCGGTCTTTTTGTCGTGATACGCCGGCAGGCAGTGCATGAAGATGGCGTTGGGGTCGGCCTTGGCCATGAGCGCCGCGTTGACCTGATACGGTGCGAGCGCGGCAATGCGCTCGGCCCAGACGCTCTCGGGTTCGCCCATGGAGACCCAGATGTCGGTATAGATCACGTTCGCGCCCTGCACGGCCGCAGCGGGGTCGGAGATGAAGTCGAGCGTCGCGCCCGTCTGCGCCGCGATGGCCTGACACTCGGCGACGAGCTGCGCATCGGGGAAGTAGCCCTCGGGCGCACAGGCCGTGAAGTGCATACCCATCTTCGCGCAGCCGACCATGAGGGAGTTGCCCATGTTGAAGCGCGCATCGCCCATGTAGACGAGGTGGATGTTCTCCAGCGAGCCGAAGTGCTCCCGGATGGTCAGAAAGTCCGCGAGGATCTGCGTCGGGTGGAACTCATCCGTCAGACCGTTCCAGACCGGGACGGAGGCGTACTGCGCCAGCTCTTCGACGATGCACTGGCCGAAGCCGCGGTACTCGATGCCGTCGAACATGCCCGAGAGCACGCGCGCCGTGTCGGCGATGCTTTCCTTCTTGCCGATCTGCGAGCCAGTGGAGTCGAGATACGTGCTGCCCATGCCCAGATCGTGCGCCGCGACCTCGAAGCTGCTGCGCGTGCGCGTGCTCGTCTTTTCAAAGATGAGCGCGACGTTTTTGCCCTCGCACAGGCGGTGCGGGATGCCGGCCTTTTTCTCGGCCTTGAGCTGGGCGGCGAGCCGGAGTAGATAGTCGATCTGCTCGGGGGTGTAGTCGAGCAGCTTGAGAAAATCGTTGCCTTTGAGATTCATGACGGTGTTCCTCCTTATTCTCCGGCGCAGACGTCTTTGAGCACGCTGACCGCCTGCTCGAGCTGCGCCATGGGGATGTTGAGCGCCGGCAGCAGGCGCACCTTGTTCTTTGCCGAGATGACGAGCACGCCGCGCGCCATGCATTCACTGATGACGTCCTTGACCGGGCGCTCGGTCTCCACACCGAGCATCAGGCCCAGGCCCGTGACGCTCCTGACGCCCTTGGCGCCGGTGAGAGCCTTGACGATGAAGTCGGACTTTTCCTGCACGGACTGCAGCAGCGGGCCGTCGAGCCGGTGCAGAATGCTCAGCGCGCCGGCGCAGCAGACGGGGTTGCCGCCGAAGGTAGAGCCGTGGCTGCCGGGGGTGAGCACGTCCTGTACCTTCTCGCCGAGCAGCGTCGCGCCCAGCGGCAGACCGCCGCCGAGGCCCTTGGCCGTGGAGACGATGTCCGGCGTGATGCCGTAGTGCATGTAGCCGTAGAGCTTGCCGCTGCGGCCGTTGCCGATCTGCACCTCGTCGCAGATGAGCAGCAGGTCCTGCTCGGCGGCGAGCTGGGCAGCACCTTTGACAAATTCCTGCGTCAGCGGGATGACGCCGCCCTCGCCCTGCACGACCTCCATCATGATGGCGGCGCACTTGTGCGCGGCGACCTGCGCCTTGAGATCGTCGAGGTTATTCGCCTCGGCGTAGGCAAAGCCCTCCGTCAGCGGCAGAAAGTCGTGGTGGAACACGTCCTGCCCGGTCGCGGCGAGCGTTGTGATCGTGCGGCCGTGGAAGCTGTTTTTGAGCGTGATGATGGTGTGGTACTCCGGGCCTTTGTGGTCGGCGGCGTACTTGCGCGCGGCCTTGATGGCGCACTCGTTGGCCTCCGCGCCGGAGTTGGAGAAGAAAACCTTCTTCATGCCGGTCTTCTCGCACAGCAGCTGCGCCAGCTGCGCGTCGGGCGCGGTGTAGTACAGGTTCGAGGCGTGCTGCACGGTGCACAGCTGCTCGGTCACGGCGCGGATCCACGCGGGGTCGGCAATGCCGAAGCTGTTGACGGCGATGCCCGTCGCCATGTCGATATAGACCTTGTCGTCCACGTCCCAGACGAGCGAGCCCTTGCCGCGCGCGATCGTCACGGGGAAGCGGGCGTAAGTGTTGGCGATATAGGTACTGTCAAGTTGCGGAATGTTCATCTGTTTTTCCTCCTTGCCCGGCAACGAACATGGTGCCGATGCCTTCGTTTGTCAGCATTTCGATCAGGATGGCGTGCGGCACGCGGCCGTCGATGATAAAGACGCGGTGCACGCCCCAGCGGATGGCGTCGATGCAGCAGGTCACTTTCGGCAGCATGCCGCCGTTGATGACGCCGGACTCGATGAGCTGCAGCGCGTCCGCCGTGTGGATGACGGGGATGAGCGTGGAGGGGTCGTCCTTGTCGCGCAGGATGCCGCTGATGTCGGTCATGGCGATGAGGCTCTCGGCCCCCAGCTCGCCCGCGATGCGCGCGGCCGCCGTGTCGGCGTTGATGTTGTAGACGTGGCCCTGCGTGTCGCACCCGACGGTGGACACGACGGGGATGTAGCCCTTGTCGATCACATCGAGGATGGGGCGCACGTCGACCTTCGTGATCTCGCCCACGTAGCCGAGGCGTTCATCGCGCACGCGCGCCTGGATCATCTGCCCGTCGATGCCGGACAGGCCGATCGCCCGGCCGCCCTTGTGACCGATGAGGTTGACGAGCGTCTTGTTGATCTTCCCGGCGAGGACCATCTGCACGACGTCGGCCGTCTCCGCGTCCGTGACGCGCAGGCCGCCGACAAACTGCGTCTGCTTGCCGAGCTTTTCGAGCGTTTCCGTGATCTCGGGCCCGCCGCCGTGCACGAGCACGACCTTCACCCCGATGAGCGACAGCAGCACGATGTCGCGCATGACGGAGTCTTTGAGCTTGGCGCTGATCATGGCGTTGCCGCCGTATTTGATGACGACGATCTTGCCGCTGTATTCCTGTATGTAGGGCAGCGCGTGGACGAGTACCTTCGCGCGCTGCGGATTCGTAATGTCCATGATGGTGTTCCTCCCGGTTCAGGTGCGGTAGTCGCCGTTGATCTTCACATAGTCATACGTCAGGTCGCAGCCCCAGGCGGTCGCGCCCTCGTCGCCGGACTTGAGGTCGACGAGGATCTCGATCTCCTTTTCGAGCAGGACCTTTTTGGCTTCCTCCTCGGAAAACGGGATGCCCGCGCCGTCGACGCACACGCGCACCGTGCCGGCCGCCGAGCGGAAGGCGACGTCCACCTTGTGCACGTTTACAGGAGCGCCGCTGTAGCCGATGGCGCACAGCACGCGGCCCCAGTTGGCGTCCGCGCCGAACATGGCGGCCTTGACGAGCGACGAGCAGATGATGCTCTTGGCCACAGTTTTCGCGGTGCAGTGGTCAGCAGCACCGGTGACGCAGCACTCGAGCAGGCGCGTCGCGCCCTCGCCGTCGCCCGCGATCTGGCGGCAGAGCCAGACGGTCACGCTGTTGAGCGCGCTGCAAAACGCCGTGAAGTCCGCACCGGGCGCGGTGATCTCGGCATTGCCGGCGAGGCCGTTTGCCAGGATGGCGACCATGTCGTTCGTGGACGTGTCGCCGTCGATGCTGACCATGTTGAAGGTATCCTGCACGTCGCCGGAGAGCGCGGCCTGCAGCATGGCGGGGCTGACGGCGCAGTCCGTCGTGAGGAAGACGAGCATGGTCGCAAGGTTCGGGTGGATCATGCCGGAGCCCTTGGCGATGCCGCCGATCGTGCAGGTCCTGCCGCCGGCGGTGAACTGCACGGCGATCTCCTTCGGGTGCGTGTCGGTGGTCATGATGCCCTCGGCCGCCTGGTCGGAGTGGTCGCCGAGCGCGGCGGCGAGCTGCGGCAGGCCGGAGCGGATGGGCGTGAGATCGAGCGGCTGGCCGATCACGCCCGTGGACGCGACGATGACGTCCTGCGGCGCGATGTGCAGCTGCGCCGCCGTGAGCGCGCTCATCTCCTCGGCGACGGCGACGCCGTCAGCGTTGCAGGTGTTGGCGTTGCCGCTGTTGCAGATCACGGCCTGGGCCTTGCCGTCAGCCAGGTGCGCCTTCGTCACGGTCAGGGGCGCGCCCTTGACGAGGTTCGATGTATAGACCGCCGCGGCGCTGGCCGGGACGGCGCTGTAGATAAGCGCGAGGTCGCGCTTGGACTGATTTCTGCGGATGCCGCAGTGGATGCCTGCGGCGGAAAAACCCTGTGCGGCGCACACGCCGCCGGTGACTTGCTTCATCGTTCGTTCCTCCTTACAGATCGAGGCCGAAGCCCTTTTCCCTGCCCATGACGAGGTTCAGGCACTCGAGCGCGGCGCCGGACGCGCCCTTGCCGAGGTTGTCGAACACGGACGTGAGCAGGATACGCTCGTCATTGCCGGAGACGGACACGACCATGCTGTCCTTGCCGGACATGGCGGCGGCGGACAGGAAGCCGTCGTCACACGCGGGGTCGCGGTAGGTCACGACAGGGCCGGTATATTTCGCGGCGTAGGCGGCCTTGATATCTTCGGCCGTTTTGCCGGGGCAGAGCTGGGAGGCGAAGAGCGCGACACTCGTCTCCATGCCGCTGTAGAAATTCGCCACGATCGGCGCGAACACCGGCGCGTGCGTCAGGCCCGGGATGGCGCACATCTCGCGCAGGTGCTTGTGCTGCTGCGCAAGACCGTACTGCCGGGGGGCAACGTACAGGGGGTCGAGGGTGTCCGCCTCATACTCGGCGATCATCTTCTTGCCGCCGCCGCTGTAGCCCGTGAGCGAGTAGCACGTCAGCAGCGCGTCCGGCGGCAGGATGCCCGCCTCGACGAGCGGGTAGACCAGCACGATGAAGCCGCTGGCGTGGCAGCCGGGTACGGCGATGCGCTTGGCGGTACGGATCGCGGCCTCGCGCTCGGGCGACAGCTCCGGGAAGCCGTACGTCCAGCCGGGGGCCGTGCGGTGCGCGGTCGAGGTGTCGAGCACGACCGTGTCCGGGTTCTCGACCAGATCCGCCGCCGTGATCGCCGCCGCGTCCGGCAGGCACAAAAACGCGATGTCCGCGCGGTTGATGAGCTCGCGCTGGGCTTCCATGTCGTGGTGCAGCTCGGGCGGCAGGGTCAGCAGGTCAATATCTTCGCGCTGGGCCAGCCGGTCGTAAATGCGCAGGCCGGCCGTGCCGGAGCTGCCGTCGATGAAAATGGTCGTTTTTTCGTTATGCATATCTCGTCCCTCACAAGCGGATAAAAATCCATTTATATAAGGTTAATATACTACAGAGCGAATAAATATGCAAGACATTCATGAAAAATCCACTGCGATTTGTGGAATTTGAAAAAACACGCCCAGCGAGGGGAAAATGCCTTGTGCAGCATGTACATACCTGACCACGCGAAATTGGGACATTTGCCGGATGACGGGGGCAAAAAACCGCCGCCCGGCCATTTTTACAAATGGATAGGCGGCGGATATATGCATTAAATCTGGAATTCTTTGCTGTATTCGGAGTAGTATTCGTCAAAGCTGTGCGAGTGCATGGCCATGACGCTGTTGATATATTCGTGGGTGTCGAACGAGTCGGACTCGAGCTCGATCATGGCGACGGCGATGTTCGAGCAGTGGTCGGACACGCGCTCGCAGTTGGTGAGCAGGTCGTTGAACGCGAAGCCGTGGTTGAGCGTGCACTCGCCGGTCTGCAGGCGGTCGATGTGGTGCAGCTTCATCTCGTCGCAGAGGTTGTCGATGAGCTCCTCGAGCGGCTCGACGCGGTAGGCCGCGGCGACGTCGTTGTCGAGGAAGGCGTTGATCGTGATCTCGAGGATGCGCGTCACGGCCGCGAGCATGACCTTGAGTTCGCGCGCGCCGGTGGGCGAAAAGACGATCTTCTTCGTGTAGAGCTCCTGCGCCGTCTCGCCGATGTTGAGCGAGTGGTCGCTGATGCGCTCGAGGTCGCTGATCGTGTGCAGGTACTTCGACACGTCGGCCGTCTGGCGCGGCGTGAGCTCCTTGCTCGTGATCTTGATGAGGTAGGTGCCGAGCTTGTCCTCGTAGTGGTCGATGGCCTCTTCGTTTTCCTGCAGGGCGGCGAACTGCTCGTCACTGAACTTGTCGAGCAGGGAGAACGCGGACAGGATGTTGTCCTGCGCTTGACGGGCCATGGAGTCGATGGCCAGGCGGCTCTGCTCGATGGCCAGCGCCGGGTGCGCGAGAAAGCGCTCCTCGAGCCGGTCGATGTCGGCGAGCGCGCCGGTGGACGCTTTGTCCGGGAACAGGAACGAGACGAGCTTTTCCAGCAGGGGGATCATCGGCGTGAGCAGCAGCACGGTCGCAAAGCGGAAGATCGTGTTGAGCAGGGCGATGCTCACGGTGGTCATGGTCGTGTCCATAAACGGGAAGTGCACGGCTGCGTTGACCGCGTAGAACACGACGCCCCAGACGACCGCGCCGATGACGTCGATGAGCAGGTAGACATAGGCGGTGCGCTTGCCCTTGATGCTCGCGCCGAGGGAGGACAGCAGCACCGGCACGGCCGCGCCGATGGCGATGCCGAGCGTGATGGGGAAGGCCACGGAGAACGTGATCGTGCCCGTGATGGCCAGCGCCTGCAGAATGCCGACGGCGGCCGACGCGCTCTGCAGGATGCAGGTGAACACCGTGCCGACGAGCACGCCGAGCAGCGGATTGGAAAAGCGGGTCAGCAGTTCGATGAACGCGGCGCTGTCCTTGAGCGGGGCCACGGCGCCGCTCATGGAGGACATGCCGTACATGAGCACGGCGAAGCCGAGCAGAATGTCGCCGATGTGGTGCCGGGTCAGGTCCTTGCAGAACATACGCAGCACGATGCCGGCCACGGCGACGATGCCCGTGAGCGTCGCGGTGCTCAGCAGCGACACCCAGCCGGAGCCGCTGATGTCCGACAGGCAGAGGATCCAGCCCGTGATGCTCGTGCCGAGAATGGAGCCGAGCACGATGCCGATGGCCTGGCGCACCTGCATCATGCCGGAGTTGACGAAGCCGACGACCATGACGGACGTGGCCGAGGATGACTGGATCACGGCGGTGACGCCTGTGCCGAGCAGGACACCCTTGAGCGGGGTGCTCGTGAGTTTATAGAGTATGATCTCGAGCTTGTTGCCGGCCACTTTCTTCAGCCCGTCGCCCATGAGCGTCATGCCGAACAGGAACAGGGCCACGCCGCCAAGCAGAGAGATCACATTGTTGATCCCCAAAACGCTTCACGCTCCCTCTGTGATATTTTTGCGCTTACCTCTCACTATAGCAGAAAGCGGTGCAAAGATAAATGCTGGAATTGCACTTGTGTGTGACGAAATTTGACGAAAAAGCAGGGCGTTTTTTGTGCAGAATATGACTTTTTCCACAAACGCGGCGGCCGTCGCAATCTTGACAATGTGCCGTCTGCCGTGCTATATTCCTATTACAATAATGTGTGTATATCTGCGCGCGGCTATGCGCGCGGGGAATGGAGGCACTTATGGCGGAAGAGAAGAAAAAGATCCTGATCCACACGGCGGACGGCGACCACGTGGTCTCCGTTGGGGAGCACAAGCCGAAGCAGACCTTCGGCGCCATGCCGGTCAAGGACTATGTGGCTGCGGTGGCAGATCCGGACGGCCTGCCGCAGGCGGGCAGTGTCGGTGCGGTCGTGTCGGCGCTGGCGGCGGCGATGGGGTCGCTGGCCGTGCGCGCGCTGCGCTCGGACGATGCGTCGCTGCAGAAAACGGCCGAGGAGCTGCGCCAGATGACCGACTACATGGTCTTTCAGATCGACGAGGAGCTGCGCGCGCGCGAGCCGCTCGACCGCCGCAGAGTCGAGGAGAACGTCACGCGCACCGATCTCGACAGCGCACTGCGCGTTGCGAGCGATATCCCGAACGAGATCGTGTACATCATGTGCCGCTGCATCGAGCTCATGAAGGAGGTCGTGGACAAGGGCGACGACCTGACTGCGTGCAGCGCGCTCGCGGCCGTGCATCTGAGCATGGCGGCCATCCGCTGCATGCAGGCGGAGCTGCTGTCGTATGCCAAGATCATGGACGACGACGTGTTTGGCTACACGATCGTGCGCGAGGCCGAGCTGAACCTGGCCGACCATCAGGAGCTGGTGGACGGGCTGGTCGAAGAGCTCACGCGCCGCCTGACCCGCGCGAAAAAGTAAGACATAAGGCAGAAAAGGACGCCCACCCGGGCGTCCTCTTTTTGCGGCTTGCAAAGCCGGGCCGCGTGTGCTATGATGCACACGGAAATCTGAGCAATGCATTGGACAGAGTAGGAACAGCGCGTCAAGTGCGTCGGGATGGGAAGTTGTCCGGCGACGAAGGGGCTGCGCGCCCCGCGGTGCTGTTGCCGCTTCCGCTGCCACCAGGGGAAGACCCCCGCCGTGGCAACTGTCACGAAAGGAGTCTTGCAAATGCATACGAAATGGACCGCTCGCCGCCTTGCGGCGGACGCAATGTTTGCCGCCATGGTCACGGTGCTGGGGCTGGTGTCGATCAGCACCGGCAACCTGAAGATCACCGTCGAGGCGCTGCCGGTGTTTCTCGGTGCGCTGCTGCTCGGCCCGGTCGACGGGCTGGCCATCGGCGGGGTGGGTACGCTGCTGTACCAGCTGCTGCGCTTCGGCGTGAGCGCCACGACCGCGCTCTGGATCGCGCCGTATGTGCTGCTGGGGCTGTGCGTGGGCGCGGTGTCGGCGCGGCACGGTTACGATTGCACGCCGCGGCAGCTCGCGCTGCTGGCCGTGCTCGGTGAGCTGGGCATCACGGTGCTCAATACCGGGTCGCTGTATCTCGACAGCCTCATCTACGGGTACTATTCGCCGGTGTTCGTGTTCGGCACGCTGCCGCTGCGGCTGGCCATCTGTGCGGGCAAAGGTATCGTGCTCGCGCTCCTGCTGCCGACGCTGCTGCGCGTCACGCGCCGCGCGCTGCAGCCGCATACCAACTGAAAATCAGAAAACCGCCGCCCCGGCCGGGGCGGCGGTTTTTGAGACTGTCAAAAAGTATTACTTTTTGACAAGGGGGGTTGCAGTCTGCTGCGCGCATAATTTGTGCGCCGCCGGCGCACAAATTCCACACTTG
>ENA-OZLJ01000140-OZLJ01000140.1-human-gut-metagenome-genome-assembly--contig:-NODE-140-length-20680-cov-5.255418_pt1 | contig 20680 bp, 20 predicted proteins | sample MGYA00243859_ERZ653783 | MGnify/ENA primary metagenome ERZ653783 (study PRJEB26926, sample SAMN06164504) | human gut metagenome | biome: ENVO:00009003; feature: ENVO:2100002; material: ENVO:00002003... | reverse complement strand
ACGAGATCGCTCAGTGTCTCGTGGGCTCGGAGATGTGTATAAGAGACAGGATTTCGGATTCTTGGCAGGACTTTGCGGTGCTCGACTGTTCACGCGGTGAAAAGCTCGAGCGCTGGGGCAAATATACCCTCGTGCGCCCGGACCCCCAGGCCATCTGGGACACGCCGCGCACCGACCCCCGCTGGCGCACGGCCGACGGGCGCTACAGCCGCAGCCACACCGGCGGCGGCAGCTGGGACAAGCGCACCCTCCCGCCGAGCTGGGACATCCGCTACCGGGACCTGACGTTCCGCGTCAAGCCCATGAACTTCAAGCACACGGGTATCTTCCCCGAGCAGGCCGCCAACTGGGACTACGCCATGGCGAAGATCCGCGCGGCCGGCCGCCCGGTCTCGGTGCTCAACCTCTTCGGCTACACGGGCGCGGCCACGGTCGCGTGCGCGTCCGCCGGGGCGAGCGTGTGTCATGTGGACGCGGCGAAGGGCATGGTCGCCTGGGGCAAGGAAAACGCCGCCGCCTCCGGCGTGGCCGACCGGCCCATCCGCTGGATCGTGGACGACTGCGGCAAGTTCGTCGAGCGGGAGATCCGCCGCGGCCACCGCTATGACGCCGTCATCATGGACCCGCCGAGCTACGGCCGCGGCCCGGGCGGCGAGGTCTGGAAGCTCGAGACGAACCTCTGGCCGTTTGTGGAGCTGGTGTCCGGCGTGCTGTCGGACGATCCGCTCTTTGTCATCATCAATTCCTACACCACGGGCCTGAGCCCGTCGGTGCTCACGTATCTCTCGGAGAGCATTTTCACTCGGCGCTTCGGCGGCCGCAGTGAATCGCAGGAGCTGGGCCTGCCGGTCGCGGCGTCCGGTCTCGAGCTGCCGTGCGGGGCGGCCTGCCGCTGGGAGCGCTGAGCGGAAAGGAACACCATGGAACCGATCTTACGAACCGAACATCTGACCTTTACCTACCCCGGCGAGGAGCGGCCCACGCTCGGCGACCTCTCGCTCGAGATCGCGCGCGGCTCGTTCGTGGCCGTGCTGGGGCACAACGGCTCCGGCAAGAGCACGCTCGCCAAGCACTTCAACGCCATCCTGCTGCCGACCGGCGGCAAGGTGTACGTCGACGGCATGGACACGTCCGACGAGAACAATCTCCTGTCCGTGCGCGCCACGGTGGGCATGGTCTTTCAGAACCCCGATAACCAGATCGTCGCCAACGTCGTCGAGGACGACGTGGCCTTCGCGCCCGAGAACCTCGGCGTCCCGCCGCAGGAAATACGCGCGCGGGTGGATGCCGCGCTCAGGCAGGTCGGCATGTATGATTTTCGCCTGCACGCGCCGCACCTGCTCTCCGGCGGGCAAAAGCAGCGCGTGGCCATCGCGGGCGTCATCGCCATGCAGCCCAAGTGCATCGTGCTCGACGAGCCGACGGCCATGCTCGACCCGGCCGGCCGGCGCGAGGTCATCGACACGGCCACGAAGCTCTGCCGCGAGCAGGGCATCACGGTCGTGCTCATCACGCACCATATGGAAGAGTGCATCGGCGCGGACCGCGTCATCGTGCTCTCGAACGGCGCCGTCGTTGCCGACGGTGCGCCGAAGCAGGTCTTCTCGCAGGTCGATCTGCTGAAACGGGAGGGCCTGACCGCGCCCGTCACCGTCCGGCTGCTGCACGCGCTGCGCGCGCACGGCATGGACGTGCCGCTCGACGCGCTCACGGTGTCCGACTGTGCGGACGCCGTCGCTGCCGCTCTGAAACCGTAACCACCGATCTTCACCGATAGATAAAGGAAACGAAATTATGACGCCAATCATCCGGGCGGATCATCTCCGGCACGTCTACAGCGCCGGAACGCCTTTTGAAAAAGTCGCCATCGACGATATTGATCTCGCCATCCCCGCCGGGCAGTTCGTGGGCATCATCGGCCACACGGGCTCCGGCAAGAGCACGTTCATTCAGCACCTCAACGGCCTGCTCGCGCCCACGTCCGGCACCGTGCTCTTCGACGGGGAGGACATCCACCGCAGCAAGGCCGCCACGCGCGACGTGCGCTTTCAGGTCGGCCTCGTCTTTCAGTATCCCGAGCACCAGCTCTTTGAGGAGACGGTGTATCAGGACATTGCCTTTGGCCCGAAAAATGCCAGGCTCTCCACGGAGGAGGTCGATGCCCGCGTGCGCGAGGCCGCGCGCTTTGCCGGTGTGGACGAGTCGCTCTTCGAGCGCTCGCCGCTCGAGCTCTCCGGCGGGCAGAAGCGCCGCATCGCCATCGCCGGCGTGATCGCCATGCGCCCCCAGGTGCTTATCCTCGATGAGCCCACGGCCGGCCTTGATCCCGCAGGCTGCCGCGGCGTGCTTGAAAACATCGCGGCCTACCGCCGCGAGACCGGCTCGGCCGTCCTGCTCGTCACGCACAGCATGGACGATGCCGCACGCATCGCCGACCGGCTCATCGTTTTTCACGCCGGGCACGTCGCCTTTGACGGCGCGCCGGCGGAGGTCTTTGCCCACACGCAGGAGCTGCTGGATATCGGCCTTGACGTGCCGCAGAGTGCGCGCATCGCGCAGGCGCTGCGCGACCGGGGCGTTGCGCTTCCGCCGTCGATCTATACGCTCGAGCAGCTTACGGACGCGCTGCTCGCCGTCGGGAAGGAGGCGGGCATATGCTGAAGGACGTCACCCTCGGCCAGTTTTTCCCCGGCAGCAGCATCGTGCACCGGCTCGACCCGCGCTGCAAGCTCCTGCTGACCATCGTCTATATCGCGGCGCTGTTCACGGCGGAAAGCTACGTGTCCTACGCCGTCGTGCTCATCGTCACGGGCGTGTGCATCGCGCTCTCGCGTATCCCGCTGAAGGTCATCCTCCGCGGGCTCAAGCCGCTGTGGATCATCATCGCGCTCACGGCCGTGCTCAATATCTTCTTCACGCCCGGGCGTGAGCTCGTGTCCTTCTGGAAGATCACCATCACCTATGAGGGCCTCGTGCGCGCCGTGTTCATGGTCCTGCGCATCACGATGCTCATCGCCGGCACGTTCCTGCTGACGTATACCACGTCGCCCATCGCGCTCACCGACGCGATGGAGATCCTCTTCGGCCCGCTCAAGAAGCTCAAAGTGCCCGTGCACGAGATGAGCATGATGATGTCCATGGCCCTGCGCTTCATCCCCACGCTCATCGAGGAGACCGACAAGATCATGTCCGCGCAGAAAGCGCGCGGCGCCGATTTTGAGACCGGCAACCTCTTTCAGCGCGCCCGGGCGCTGCTGCCGCTGCTCGTGCCGCTGTTCGTGTCGGCATTCCGCCGCGCGGACGAGCTGGCCGTGGCCATGGAGTGCCGCTGCTATCACGGCGACGAGGGCCGCACGCGCATGAAGCAGCTCACCTGGTGCACGCGCGACACACTGGCCATGGTCTGGAGTGCGCTCGTGCTTGCCGGCGTGATCGTGCTGGCGAGGTTCGGCCTGTGAGACGCAACATCGCTCTGCGCCTGCAGTATGACGGCACGGCCTATCACGGCTGGCAGGTGCAGAAGACGGACGTCACCGTCGCCGAGACCCTCGAGCGCGCGCTCACGAAGGTCTGCGGCGAGCCGATCAAGGTCGTCGGCTGCGGCCGCACGGACGCGGGCGTGCACGCTAAGCGCTACTGCGCCAATTTCCGCACCGACTGCACGATCCCGATCGACCGCGTGCCCCTCGCGGTCAATGCCCGCCTCCCGGCGGACATTGCCGTGGTCGATGCCGTTGCCGCGCCGGAGGACTTCAACGCCATCGGCTCGTGCATCCAGAAAGAATACGTCTATCAGATCTACAATTCCCGCATCCGCGATGCGTTCCTGGAGCACCGCGTCTGCTTTTATCCGCAGCCGCTGGATTTTGCGCGCCTCGCGCGCGCCGGCCGCGCCTTTGAGGGCACGCACGACTTTGCCGCCGTACGCTCCGTCGGCACCGAGACGCGCACGACCGTGCGCACGGTGTACTGGTGCCGCGCCGAGCGCGACGGCCCGCTCATCTCCATCGCCGTCTGCGCCGACGGCTTCCTGTATAATATGGTGCGTGCCATCGTCGGCACCATGGTCTATGCGTCCTACGGAAAGATCGAGCCAGAGGCCATCCCGGCGCTGCTGGCCACGCGCGACCGGCGGCTCACAGGACCGACCATGCCCCCGCAGGGGCTGTATCTCAACCGCGTGTGGTACGACGGCGTCGTCGGCGATATGATGAATCAGGCCTGACGCCGCGTCCGCCCGGCGGATAGGGGAGGAATGTCCATGAACGACCACCCAAAACACAATCCCAGGCTGCGGCAGACCGTCATCGTGGCGGTGTGCGTGCTGGCCGTGCTGCTGTTTTTGTATCTGCTGCTGCGCGACCGGCCCGGCTCGGCGAGCGACTATCTGGACGACAGCGCGCCCTACACGTTCGACTCCAGCGCCAGCCGCACCTTCCGCACGGTGGACAGCCGCCTCGCGGTCGTGTCCTCGAGCGGCCTGCAGCTGCTCGATGAAAACGGCAAGACCGTCCTGCACGAGATCTTCACGCTCTCGCAGCCGGGCATCTCCGTCGGCGGCGAGCGCGTGTGCGCCTATGACATCGGCGGCACGACGCTGTGCGTGGCGGACTTCAAGGGCAATAAGACCGATATCGAGCCCGCCGGCGAGATCATCAGCGCCGACCTGAGCGACAGCGGCTATCTCGCCGTCTGCTCGGACGCCGCAGGCTATAAGGGCGCCGTCACGGTGTATGACACCTCCGGCAAGGCCGTCTATGTCTGGTATTCCGGTACGGGCTACCTCGTGCGCGCCGCCGTGAGCCCGGACGGGAAGTATCTCGCTGCGCTCTGCCTGCAGGATTCCGGCAGTGTCGTGCACACGTTCGCGCTCACGAGCGAAGACGAGCGCGGCAGCGCCGCGTGCGCCGACGAGCTCTTTGCCGACCTCTTCTGGCGCGGCGGCAAGGTCTGCTGCGTGTCGCAGACGCGCCTGGCCTTTTTTGACGATAACGCAAAGCTCACCGCCGAGTACCCCTTCGGCGACCTGTATCTGTATGACTACGCCGCCGAGGGCGACGGCTTTGTCACCCTCGCGCTCAGCCGCTACCGCTCCGGCAGCGCCGAGCAGCTCGTCACGGTCAATGCCTCCGGCAACGAACTCGGTAAGTGCGAGACTACCGGCGCCGTCACGAGCCTGTCGGTTAACGGCAAGCAGGTGCTCGTGCAGTACAGCGACCGGCTCACGCTCTATAACCAGCAGCTCGATGAGATCAAGTCCGTCGAGCAGAACCTGCTCGGCGTCCGCCGCTCGGTGCTGCTGCGCCGGGGCGCGGCGCTGCTCCTGAGCGGCTCGAGCGCCGAGGTGCTCGCCTTCTGACCCCCGCAGTCTAGAGAGAAAGAACAGGGATACACCAATGAAGATCGTATTGACAGTGGTGCTTGCCGCCATTTTTCTGGCCGCCGTTTGGAGCGGCTACCGCCGCGGGCTGATCCTCAGTGCCGCGCAGCTTGCCGCCATCGTCGTCGCGCTCTACGGCGCGGCGCTGCTCGCGGGCCTGTTTTCCGACCGGCTCCTGCCGGTGGCGGAGCCGTTTGCCGGCGGGTACTTTGAGGGCCAGCTCGACGTGGTCGCCACGGAGCTGCCGGATAACGACGCCGGCCTCTCGGGCGAGGACTGGGTCGCCGCGCACCCCGACACCGCGCAGGAATACGCCGAGCAGTGCTTTGCCGCCGCTGGCGTCACCGGCCGGCCGGCGCGGCGCATGGCCAGCGCCGCGCTCGCCATGCGCGACGAGCAGGACATCACGCTGCGCGCCGCCATGACGCAGGTCTACTGCGCGCGGCTGTGCTATGTGCTCGTCACGTCCGTCGGCTTTTTGCTCATTCTGCTCATTCTGGCCGCGATCGGCAACCTGCCGAACCTGGCCTTTCAGCTCCCGAACCGGGAGAAACTCAACGACATTGGCGGCGCCGCCTTCGGCGCGGTCAACGGCGTGTGCTTCGGCATCCTGCTGTGCTGGGCATTGCAGTTTGCCGGGCCCGTCATCGGCCGCGACACCCTCGCGCACACCGCCCTGGCAAAAGCGCTGCAGGCCATCGACGTGCTCACGCTCGGCGTGGGCGTGTGACCGGCGCGTACGGAATCTATCGAACAGGAGAACCAGTCTATGCAGCCTACACTCTGCTCCCGCTGCAAGAAAAACGTAGCGGTGATCTTTATCACACGAATCGAAAACGGAGAGTCCCACAATGAGGGCCTGTGCCTGCGCTGCGCGCGCGAGCTGCACATCAAGCCCGTCGATGAGATGATGGAAAAGCTCGGCATCTCGGACGCCGATCTCGACAATCTCACCGGCGACGTGGCGGAAATGCTCGGCAGCATGGGCATGCTCGGCGGCGACGGTGCGGCTGATGCGGATGCCGACGCTTCCGATGCCGACACCGACGAGGACGACGGTAAGACCGCGACCTTCCCGTTTCTCAACCGCCTCTTCAACCAGAACCCGCCCCCGGCGCAGGACGCTGCCGCCGCCGCGTCCGAGCCGCCGCACGCCGACGGCACCGCGGCCGATAAGCGCGGCGCTGCCCCGCGCAAGCTCAAGTTCCTGAATAATTACTGCATCGACCTCACGCAGCGCGCGCGCGACGGCAAGCTCGACGCCATGGTCGGCCGCGCCGAGGAGCTCGAGCGCGTCATCCAGATCCTCAACCGCCGCCAGAAGAATAACCCCTGCCTCATCGGTGAGCCCGGCGTCGGCAAGACGGCCATCGCCGAGGGCCTCGCCCAGCGCATCGCGGAGGGCAACGTGCCGTATAAGCTGCGCGACAAGCAGGTCTACCTGCTCGACCTCACGGCGCTCGTGGCGGGCACGCAGTTTCGCGGCCAGTTCGAGAGCCGCATGAAGGGCCTCATCGAGGAGATCCGCCGCGTCGGCAACATCATCCTCGTCATCGACGAGGTGCACAACATCGTCGGCGCGGGCGACGCCGAGGGCAGCATGAACGCTGCCAACATCCTCAAGCCGGCGCTCTCGCGCGGCGAGATCCAGGTCATCGGCGCGACGACGTTCGCCGAGTACCGCAAGCACATTGAAAAAGACGCGGCCCTCGAGCGCCGCTTCCAGCCCGTCACGGTGGCCGAGCCGAGCATCGACGACAGCGTCGAGATCCTCAAGGGCGTACGCCGCTATTACGAGGACTTCCACGGCGTCGTCATCCCGGACGATATGTGCCGCCTCGCCGTCGTGCTCAGCGAGCGCTATATCACCGACCGCTTCCTGCCCGACAAGGCCATCGACCTCATCGACGAGGCCTGCTCGGACGTGAACCTGAAAAACCCCGACCTCATCCGCGCGGACGAGGTCGAAAAGGAGATCGGCGACTACGCGCGCGAGCGCGAGCTGCTTGCCTCCGCGCCGCCGAAGACCGGCGACGAGTATGACGAGCAGGAGCTCGACCGCCGCTACGAGCGCATCGCCGAGCTGCGCAGCCGCGAGATGCAGCTGCAGACCGAGCTCGACGCCCTGCGCGCCAAGGGCCGCCCGGAGCTCACGGCGGATAACCTCGCGCGCATCATCGAGCTCTGGACGAAGATCCCGGCCGCGAGCATCCGCGCCGATGAGTTCGAGCAGCTCGCCGGTCTCGGCGACCGGCTGCGCGCGCACATCGTCGGCCAGGATCAGGCCATCGACACCGTCTGCGCCGCCATCCGGCGCAACCGCGTTGGCCTGCAGGCCAAGCGCAAGCCCGTGAGCTTTCTGTTCGTCGGCGGCACCGGCGTCGGCAAGACGGAGCTGGTCAAGCGCCTCGCCGACGAGCTCTTCCACGCGCCCGAGTCGCTCATCCGGCTGGATATGTCGGAGTATATGGAGAAGTTTTCCGTCTCGCGCATGATCGGCTCGCCCCCGGGCTACGTCGGCTATGACGAGGCCGGCCAGCTCACGGAGAAGATCCGCCGCCGTCCGTACTCCGTCGTCCTCTTCGACGAGATCGAAAAGGCGCACCCGGACGTCATGAACCTGCTGCTGCAGATCCTCGACGACGGCCGCATCACGGACGCGCAGGGCCGCACCGTGAATTTTGAAAACACGGTCATCATCATGACTACGAACGCCGGCAGCAACACGCGCACCGGCGCGCTCGGCTTCGGCCTGAGCACGGACGATCAGAGCCGCGAGCGCGCGCAGCGCGCCCTCAATGAGTTCCTGCGTCCGGAGTTTCTCAACCGCATCGACGAGATCGTCTACTTCAACCACCTCACGGAGGAAAACTTCCGCGCCATCGCTGCCCTCATGCTCGACGAAGTGCGCGCCGCCATGGCCGAGCGCGGCATGACCCTGCACTGGACGCCCGCCGTCATCGACTACCTCGTCCGTAAGGGCTACAGCGAGACCTACGGCGCGCGCAACCTGCGCCGCACCATCCAGCGCGACGTGGAGGACGCCATCGCTTCCGCCATCGTCGCCCGGCGCAAGGCCGCCGGAGACATCGGCATCGACGCGCAGGACGATCACATCACCGTCACCATCAACGACAGGGAGGTCAACGCATGAACCGTTTGGAAATTATCCAGGGCGACATCACGAAGTCGGATGTCGACGCCATCGTCAACGCCGCCAACTGCTCGCTGCTCGGCGGCGGCGGGGTGGATGGTGCCATCCACATGGCCGCCGGCACCGGCCTGCTCAACGAGTGCCGCGGCCTCAACGGCTGCCGCACCGGCGAGGCGAAGATCACCCGCGGCTACCGCCTGCCGGCGCGCCACGTTATCCACACGCCCGGCCCGCGCTGGCGCGACGGGCAGCACGGCGAGCCCGAGCTGCTGGCCAATTGCTACCGCAACAGCCTGCGCCTTGCGAGCGAGAACGGCTGCCATACGGTCGATTTCCCGTCCATCAGCACGGGTATCTACCATTTCCCGCTGGATCAGGCGGCGCAGATCGCCGTGCGCGAGATCACGGCCTACCTCGCCGGCCATCCCGAGATCACGCGCGTGCGCATGGTCTGCTTTGACAGCCGCACCCGCGCCGCATACGCCGCCGCGCTGGCCGCGCAGGAATGCGCCGGCTGACGCTCACCGTCACGCCGGAGCAGGCAGGCCGCACGGTCAGGAGCCTGCTCCGGCGTGAACTGCGCATGGCCGACGGGGCGATCGCCCGCGTCAAGACCGTGCCGGACGGCATCTGCCTCAACGGCGCGCACGCCCGCACCGTCGACCGCGTCGCGGCGGGGGACACCCTCACCGTGCGCATCGACGACAAGCGCTCCGGCGGCCGCTTCACGCCCGTGGCCGTGCCGCTGGACATTTTGTATGAAGACGCCGACCTGCTCGCGCTCAATAAGCCCGCCGGCATGGCCGTGCACGGCGGGTACGACCGCGGCGACCCCACGGTCGCCAACGCGCTGGCCGCCTATCTCGGCCCGGACGCCGTTTTTCACCCCGTTAACCGGCTCGACCGCGGCACGTCCGGCGTCATGCTCGTCGCCCGCAGCGGCTATGTGCACGACCGGCTGCGCTGCGTGCTGCACAGCGGCGATTTCCGGCGCACCTATCTCGCCGTCGCCTGCGGCGTTGGCCTGCCTGTAAGCGGCACGATCGACCTGCCCATCGCCCGCGCGGACGACGGCACGACCCGCCGCGCCATATCACCGGACGGCCAGCCGTCCGTCACGGACTACACCGTGCTCGCCGAGCGGGACGGGTACACGCTCCTGCGTGTCACGCCGCGCACCGGCCGCACGCACCAGATCCGCGTCCACTTCGCCGCGCTCGGCCATCCGCTGCTCGGCGATGCGCGCTACGGCGGCGATGCGTCGCTGCTCGCGCGCCCCGCGCTGCATTCGGCCGCGGCCGATCTCACGCAGCCCGTCACCGGGCAGCTCCTGCACATCACCGCGCCGGTCCCGGACGACCTGCGCGTGTTTGGTTTTGAGAGGTACTTATGAAGAAACGCTCCATCACGATCCTGTATAATTCGCCCGTCATCCTCACGTTCGCGCTGCTGAGCCTGCTCGCGCTCGGCCTCGGCAAGCTCACCGACGGCTGGACGACGCAGAACCTCTTTTGCGTCTACCGCTCGCCGCTGACGGACTGGCTGACCTATCCGCGCTTTTTCCTGCACGTGCTCGGCCACCCGGATTTTGCCGCCTACTGCAGCAACATCGTCATGCTGCTCGTCGTCGGCCCGACGGCGGAGGAGCGCTTCGGCGGCAAGCGCATCCTGCTCGCCATCGCGCTCACGGCGCTCGTCACGGGGCTGGTGCTGTGGTTCTTCTTCCCGAACAGCGCGCTCATGGGCGCGTCCGGCGTCGTGTTCATGCTCATCGTGCTCGCGTCGTTCGCCGGCATGCGCACCGGCACGATCCCGCTCACGCTCATCCTCGTGCTCATCCTCTACCTCGGCAGCGAGATCTTTCAGGCCGTCACCGGAACGGCCGGCCTCGCCCAGCTCACGCACATCGCAGGCGGCGTGCTCGGCATGATCTTCGGCTTCACGTGGAGCCGCGGAAAGCGGGGCGCGCGATGACCGTTCTCGTCAGTGCCTGCCTGCTCGGCGTCGCCTGCCGGTATGACGGCGCGTCCAAGGGCCTTCCTGACAGCGTTTTGCGCGAATTGATGGCCCGGCATACACTCGTGCCCGCCTGCCCGGAGCAGCTCGGCGGCCTGCCGACGCCGCGCGCCCCGTCCGAGCGGCTGGGCAGCCGCGTCGTTGCGCGCACCGGCGCCGACGTCACGGACGCCTACACCCGCGGCGCGCAGCAGACGCTCGCCCTCGCGCAGCGCTTCGGCTGCACGGCCGCCCTGCTCAAGCAGCGCAGCCCCTCGTGCGGAAAAGGGGAGATCTACGACGGCACGTTCACCGGCACACGTGTGCCCGGCGACGGCGTCACCGCGGCGCTTTTGTCCGCGCACGGCATCCGCGTCTACGGGGAGGACGACGTTGCGGAGCTGCTGAGCCTGTAATTATGTAAACCGAATTATGTCAACTTACAGCGTGCCGCCCGGCGCGCTGCTTTTTGTATGTCATAAAAACTTAAAAAAGTTGAAATCGCCGGGAAATATGTTGAAAAATCACCGCCGTCCGGTATAATGAGATCATTGCACACCCCACAGGAAAACAGGGAGGAGAAAACCATGCGCAAACGCCTTTTGTCTCTGCTGCTCGTGCTTGCGTGCGTGCTGACGCTGGCCGTCGTGCCGGTCGTCGCCGCAGAGCCTGACCCCGTGCAGCCCACCGCCTCCGTAACGGAGCCGATGTCCACGACCGATCCCGAACCCAGCCCGGAACCCAGCTCTGAGCCTTCGCCCGAGCCGACGTCCGCGCCTTCGCCCGAGCCTTCGCCCGTACCGACGCCGTCCGGCCCGTGGTATCAGGCGGCGCTGGATTTTGCCCGCGATCACCGTATCCTGCTCGGCGATCCCAGCGGCAACATGATGCCGAATGACAACGCCACGCGCGCCCAGATGGCCGCCATGCTCGTGCGTGTCTTTGGCTGCACGGCGGGCAAGGACATTGCGCATTTTACCGATGTCAGCACCACCGCCTGGTACTATTCGGAGCTGAGCACCGCCGCGCAGATGAACATCTTCAGCGGCTACGGTGACGGTACGATGGGGCCGAACCGCAGCATCACGCGCCAGGAGGCGATGGTCGTCATCGCCCGCGCCTTCGCCGTGCCCGACGGTACGGCCGCCGACATTCAGGCGTTTCGGGATGCTTCGTCCGTCAGCAGCTGGGCGGCCGCCAAGGTGTGCGGCCTGGTCAAGGCCGGCATCGTCAACGGCGATAACGGCAGCCTGTACCCCACGGCCAGCATCACCCGCGCCGAGATCGCGCAGATGCTCTATAACCTCGGCCTGCAGTTTTGCTCCGATGCCGCTGCGCTCCCGGCCTCCGGCCGCGTCATTTACACCGGCGCCGCGCCCCTGACGGCGGACGCCTTCACCGGCACGCTCTACCTCGGCGGCCCTGCCGGGCGTGACCTCAGCGGTATGAACATCACCGGCACGCTCGTCGTGCGCACCGACCCGAACGGCACCGTCACCGTCGGCGGCACGGTCGACACGCTAGCCGTCGCGGCTGAGGATACGACCGTCGCGGGCGTGGGCCGCGCTGCGCTCGTGCGCCTGCTTGCGCGCGGCTGCACCGTCACGCTCGCGGCCGACAAGACGAATGCGGAGTATGATCCCATGCTCCGCGGCGCCGGCACGTTCGTGACCGACCCCGTGCCCGCGCTCTCGCCGGAGCGCCGCGCGGTCGACCTGTACGTGACCTATGGCTCTTTCCCGGCCGAATACCGGACCACGCCGGGCGAGGCGACCCTCATCTGGTACATCGACGGTGTGCGGCAGCCCACGCGCACCTACACGCTCGACGGCAGCTACTTCACGCCGGGCTTCCACATTGCGGAGTCCGTCTGGAAGCGCAATATGCCCGCGCAGCACACCGTGGAGATCCTGCTTATGTGCGGCACGGACGTGATCCGCACCACGTTCGTCGTCCCGGTCAACAACTATACGGACGCGGAGTATGCGCAGCTCCAGCGCGCGCAGTATCCGTACAAGCTCGAGGTCGTGCGCAACCAGTGCACGGTGCTCGTGTACGGCCTGGACAAGAGCGGCAATTACTCCATCCTCCACCACGCCTTCGTCTGCGGCCCCGGCCAGACCACGCCGATCGGCACGTTCCGCACGCCGTTCAAGGCAGCCTGGCATCCGCTGCAGGGCTGCTGGGGGCAGTACTGCACGCAGATCACCGGAAACTATCTCTTCCACTCCTCGCCGTACAACAGCCCGAATAAAAACGACCTGTCCTACCGGCTGTATAACCAGCTCGGCACAGTCTGCTCGCACGGCTGCGTGCGCCTGACGGTGGCGGATGCGAAGTGGATCTATGACAACTGCCCGCTCGGTACGACGGTGTCGATCTACAACGCCTCGTCTCTCCCCGTGCCGAAGCCGTCTGCCCCGTGGCTGGACATCTCCAGCCCGAACCGCGGCTGGGACCCGACGGACCCCGACCCGGCCAACCCCTGGAACAAGTAAGCACAGACAGGCGCGCAGCAGACTGCGAGCCTGTCGCCGAAAAACATCCCCCGGAGCCGCTCCGGGGGATGTTTTCATGCCGGTTGGGGAGATTGCGCGCGGGCGATGCGGATGAAGTCCGCCAGCACGCTCCACGGGTAGGCGCGCTTTGCGTAGCCGAAGCTGATGGGGCAGGCCATCGTGTCCGGCATGCGCAGCATCTCCAGCCGCGCCAGATTCTCGGGGCAGAAGCAGGCGCCCACGCCGCGCGCGCGCAGCTCGCCGCCGCTGGCTTCGGCCGGCGCGCCGGAGCAGAGCCTGCTGGCCGCGTGCTACCTGTATCTGATCCCGTTGTGTTCGCTCGTGCGCAAGCTCCTGCGCCTGGCTTGAAAACTGCGCCGAATGTGGTACAATAGATGCATTCTGTACGAAATTCGGGAAGGAGGGCGTACCATGGAGCGGACGGAGCTTCCAATCGCGGTGTTTGATTCCGGCCTCGGCGGCATCAGTGTCCTGCGCGCGCTCGTGCAGCGCCTGCCGGGGGAGGACTTTCTCTATTTCGGCGACTCGGCCAACGCCCCCTACGGCGTGCGCCCGGTCGCGGAGGTCCGCCGCCTGACGCAGGATGTCATCGGCCGGCTGTATGACCGCGGCATCAAGGCTGCCGTCATCGCCTGCAACACGGCCACGAGTGCGGCCATCGGCCCGCTGCGCGCCGCCTTTCCGGACATCCCCGTCATCGGCATCGAGCCGGCGCTCAAGCCCGCCGTGGCGCACCACCGGCGCGTGCTCGTGCTGGCCACGCCGCTGACGCTGCGCGAGGAGAAGTTCGTCGCGCTCATGCACCAGTGCGCCGGCTGCGCCGAGATCGTGCCGCTGCCGTGCCCGGAGCTGGTGGAGTTCGTCGAGCGGGGCGAGCTCGATTCCCCCGCGCTCACGGCCTACCTCGCGCGGCAGCTCGGCCCGTATGCCGGCCGCGTGGATGCGGCCGTGCTCGGCTGCACGCACTTCCCGTTCGCCCGCCGGGCCATCCGCGCTGCCCTCGGCGGCAATGTTACGCTCTACGACGGCAGCGACGGCACCGCCCGCGAAACGCTGCGCCAGCTCGTGCGCCGCGGCTGGGTCCGCGGCGGCAGCCACGGCGCCGTCACGCTGGAAAACAGCCTTCCGTCCGAGCTGCCGCTCAGCCGCCGGCTGCTCGCCCTGCCCCGGGAGGACTGACGGCCTATGCAGATCGAACGCATTCCCTTTCCGCCCATCGGTTCCAATATGTACGTCGTCACGCAGGGGCGCGACGCGATCGTCCTCGACCCCTGGCCGGACGAGGCGACCATGCAGCGCCTGCAGGGGTATCACGCACTGATCGTGCTCACGCATGAGCACATCGACCACATCTCCGGCCTCGGCCGGATGCAGCGCGCGCTCTCGGCGCGCACCCTCTGGCAGGAAAACTGCACCCCCTGGCTGCGCAACCCCGGCAACACGACGCCTGTGCTGCTCGCGGCGCTGAGCGTGTCGCGCGGGGCGGAGGCACGTGACTTTCTGCGCGGCCTGCACCTCAAGACCGAGACGTATGCCCCGGACATGACCTTCAGCGATCACATCGCGCTTGACTGGGGCGCGCTGCACCTCGAGGGCTACGCCACGCCCGGCCATTCGCGCGGCAGCGCGTGCTACCGCATCGGGCCGGACGCCTTTTTCAGCGGCGACTCGCTCGTGCCGGGCTTTGCCGTCATTACGCGCCTGCGCGGGGGCGACGCCGCCGTGCTCATGGACAGGACCGTGCCGTTTCTGCGCGCGCTGCCGCCCGCGCTCACGCTCTATCCCGGCCACGGCCGCTGCGGCATGTCGCTCGGCGAGGGGCTCGAGAGCATGGACTGGTGAGCGGCGCGACGGCCGCATCCGCCGGGGCGCGGATCGCCGCGAAAAGGCTTGACACACGTGTAAAATTATGCTAGACTAATCCTAGCAGTTTAGGGTAAAAGTTTTTTGTCTGATTTTTTTGCGATGGCCTCCGGTACTCCTCCGGGGGCCATCTCCTTTTAAAAAACCGCGCCGCCGCGAGAAAAATGCTTGACACGCGCGGGCGCATCTGGTATTCTATTGTAGCGCTCCAAAGACAGCAGGTGGCTTGACCGCGGAAATCCTGCCGAGGATGCATCCATTATGATGTTTCTATTCTGTTTCCGGGGCTTTGGCCGCGGAAATTTTTTTGGGCGTGTATCTTTCACACGGAGGTGAAATCACACTATGCCGAACGCAAAAGTTCTCAGCGAGAAGCAGGCGATCGTCGCTGCTCTGGCCGAGCGGCTCAAGGGCGCCAGCGCCGGCGTGTTCGTCGACTACAAGGGCATCACCGTCGATGAAGACACCAAGCTGCGTACCGAGCTGCGTCAGAATGACGTGGAGTATTCCGTCGTCAAAAACACCCTGACCCGCTTTGCGCTCAAGGACGCCGGCCTCGAGGCAATGAGTGATCTGCTCAATGGTACGACTTCGCTCGCAACCAGCACGGCCGATCCGATCGTCCCGATCCGCATGATCCACGACATGAGCGAAAAGATGGCGAAGGACGAGAAGTTCATCGTCAAGGGCGCGTTCCTCGAGGGCAAGGTCCTCAGTGACGCTGAGATCGCGGAGATCGCGCAGCTCCAGAACAAGGATGCGCTGTACTCCAAGGTCCTGGGCACGATGCTGGCCCCCATCACGGGTCTGGCCGTCTGCCTGAACCAGGTCGTCGAGCAGATGGGCGGCGCCGCCGCACCTGCCGAGGCCGAAGCTCCCACCGCCGAATAAGGCGACCACTTCACTTAACTATTTAGGAGGAAAATTACCATGGCTAGCGAAAAAGTCACTGCTATGATCGAAGAGATCAAGGCTATGTCCGTCCTCGAGCTGTCCGAGCTCGTGCACGAGATCGAAGATGTGTTCGGCGTTTCCGCCGCTGCTGCTGTTGCTGCCGCTCCGGTGGCCGGCGCTGCTGCTGCCGCCGAGGAGAAGACCGAGTTTGACGTCGTTCTGACCGGCTTCGGCGATCAGAAGATCAAGGTCATCAAGGCCGTCCGTGAGATCACCAACCTGGGCCTGGCGGAAGCCAAGGCGAAGGTCGAGGGCGTCCCCTGCGCCATCAAGGAGCAGGTCTCCAAGGACGAGGCCGAGGAGCTCAAGAAGAAGCTCGAGGAAGTCGGCGCTTCTGTCGAACTCAAGTAATCGACCCTTACACAGACAAAAACCTCCGTGCCATTCGGCACGGAGGTTTTTTGCGTATGGCGGAAACCCATAAAGGTTTTCCGCCAAAAGGCTTGCATTTCCGCCAAAAGGCTTGCAGTCTGCTGCGCACAGACTTTGTACGCCGATGGCGCACAATGTCCACACTTGCAGCCTGAAAAGTATTTTCTCTCACGCACATGTCGTGAGAGAAAATGATTGCACTTTTTTGCCGCCTGCGGGAGGCCACCTCTGCGAGGCTTTTTTGACTCGCTGAAACGCCTCCGTTCCACCCGGTGCGGAGGGCCTTGCGCTTTCATTCGCACTGCCACTGGTATCGCCGCAGATCCACGTGCTGCGCGTCGCGCAGGGTCACGCCCTCGCGCGCGAGCAGCGCCGCCTGCGCGTCCCAGCCGGGCACGAGCCGCCCGCTGTGATCCACCACGCGGTGGCACGGATAGTCGCCGTAGCGCTCGGCCTGGCTGAGCACGCGGCCGACCAGCCGCGCGTTTTTCGGCCGGCCGATCAGCCGCGCGATCTGCCCGTAGGTCGCAACGTTTCCCTCCGGGATCTCGCCCACGGCGGAGAGGATCTCATAGATCAGCCGTTCGTCCGTCGCCGCTGCCATCGCGCAGCCTCCTTTCCATATGGGCATCCGCCAAAAAACCGGACCGGCCGGCAGCAAACACGCTGCCGGCCGGTTTGTGCCGGATCCGCTGTGCTTATGCGCCGAAGCTGACGCTCTTGGCAGCCTCCACGAAGCTCGGCTCGTAGGTGTCAAAATCGTCCTTCGCGCTCGCAAACTGCACGAGCCAGAAGCCGTCGTCCGCCTGATACATCACGGCGAGGTAGCGGTACTCGACGTCCTTATCCTCGTTGTAGAAGTCATAGAGGATCGTCGGGCAGCCGTTGATGTCGTCGCCTGCGACGGGGTTGCGGCTGCTGTTGTTCTGCATGACGAGCGCGGCGTACTGCTCGAGCGTCACGTCGTTGAGTCCGGCGGCGGCAAACTGATCGTTCGTCTCGTGCAGGGCGAACACGGCGGCCGTTTTGGCGGCATAGCACACGGTGTAGCCGTCCATGGACTGCTTGCTGAAGTCGCTCGTGAGCGTGATCTGCATGCCCTCGGCGTCAAAGGTCTTGGCTTCGGCGTCAAAGGGGTTGGTGCTGCCGGTGCTGCCGCAGCCGGCGAGCACGGCCACGAGCAGCAGCGTGCAGACAATGGCGGTAAAGGTACGTTTCATGTTGGTGGGTCTCCTTTTCTTTCTCTTGAAATATGACAGCGGCTCATTCGGCCGGTGTGTCCGTTTTCGGCTGGTACTGATACGGCCCCGGATCCGGTTCGGCGTAGCCGGTGGCGATGTCGAACTGTTTGATGAGCTGCGAGATGCCGAGCTTCGTCACCATCAGTTCGTCATAGGCCAGATCGTCCGTGAAGCCGTTCTCGCGGCACTCCTCGAGCCCTTCCTTCACGTCCTCGAGCTCGGACACGCACTGCTCGTACAGATCCTCGAGCTTGCCGAGCGCCGTGGCGGTGTTGTCGCCGCTGCCCTCGACGGGGCACACGCTCTCGAACCGGCGGCCGATGCGCACGATCGCGGCGTAGCCCGCCTGCAGCATCATGAGCGTGAGCGCGCCCTCCTGTCCGGCGGCCTCGCTCTGCTTCATGCCGGTCATCATATCCGACACGTCCTGCAGCCACTGCTTATGCACGCCCTTGAGCTGGTCAAGGCGCTCGGTGAGCTGGGCCTCGGAGTGACGGTTGGCGGAGTAGCCGCCCTTTTTCAGTTTGCGGGTCAGACGTTCCATAGTATTTGCATCCTCCAAATGTGAATTTCGGTCAATCGTCCACGTCGAGCGCCTCAAGGCCCTTGGCGGGGATGGGGCGGCTGTCGCCGTGGCGCACAAAGAGCATCGTCACGAACGCGCCGGCCACGAAGATAGCGGCGTAGGGGAAGAGCACGGTCATGCCGAGCTTGTCCATCAGGAAACCGGAGAACATCGGCGTGACGACCTGTGCGGCCATGCTGGCCGTGTAGTAAAAGCCGGTGTAGCGGCCGACGTCGCTGCCGGAGCACATCTCCACGACCATCGGGAACGAGTTGACGTTGATGGTGGCCCAGCCGATGCCGGCGAGGCAGAACATGGCGTTCATGAGCATCGTGGGGCTCTCGGCGTTGAGAAAGGCGGCCACGCCGAACGCGACGGCCAGCATCACGACGCCGCCGAGGATGGTCTTCTTGCGGCCGATCTTGGACGCGACGATGCCGACGGGCAGGTACGCCACGATGGCGGCGGCCTGCGCGAGCATGAGCGTGAGGTTGTAGTCCTTGTGCAGGATGTTGCTCGCGTAGACGGAGTATTTCGACGTCACGGCGTTGTAGCCGAAGAACCACAGCACGATCGACAGCAGCAGGAAGATGAGCGACCGGCGCTCTGCCTTGCCGAGCTTGCCGGAGCCTGCGGGCGCGTCGTCATCGCCGTTATCGATGCCGAAGCGCTTGCTGTCGGCCTGCATCTCGGCCACGAACTTCGGCTCATTGACCGTCAGGCGGAAGATCAGCAGCGCCACCAGCATGATGCCCGCGATCACGGCGAAGTACGCCGTGTAGCTCATGAGCGAGTTGCGCACGGAGCTCGTGGCGAAGGCCATGCCGATGGCCAGCACGAGGATACCGCCGGCAGTGCCCATGAGGTTGATGACGGCATTCGCCTTGCTGCGCAGCGGTTTGATGGTAACATCGGGCATGAGCGCGACGGCGGGGGAGCGGAACGTGGCCATGGCCAAGAGCACGACGAGCAGCAGCGCGATAAAGCCGATGAGCGCGCCGGGGTGCTGCACGGTCGTCTGGTGGGCGTAGGCCTGGCGCGCGGGCACGACATAGTTCGTGTAGTCGTGGTTCGTCACGGTCTTGCCCTCGGCGTTTGTGACCTGACTCGTGATGGCGGCAAATTCGTCCTCGGTGAACGTGTCCTCGAGCACGAACGTCTCGCCGTCGGGGGTCTTGAGCGTGCGGTCGGCCTCCTGCTGGTACACGACGCGCAGCGCGGCGGGATCGTCGATGGCGGCGGCCGCGTCGATGTTTTTCAGCTGCGCATCGTCGACGAGCGACAGGCTGATGAACGCGATGGCCGCGACGATCGTGCCGAAGACGATGAACGGCGTGCGGCGGCCGCGCCTGCCGGTGTGCTTGTCGGAGATCGCGCCGAACAGCGGCAGCAGAAACAGCGCCAGAATGTTGTCGAGCGCCATGATGACGCCGGACCACGCCTGCGACATGCCGAACTTGTTCGTCAGGATCAGCGGGATGGTGTTGTCATACGCCTGCCAGAAGGCGCAGATCAGGAAAAAGGCAAAGCCAACGCAGATGGTGCGCTTGTAGTTGAGCTTCACTGGATTACCTCCATCAGTCTCTATCGGATTTGTCTCATTCTACAATACCTTGCCCGGCAATTCAACAGGCATTTGACGAAAAGCAGAAATTGTTGTTTAATAAGGACAAAGCAAACCGGCGGTCCGCGCCGCCGAAAGGAGGACTCGTTATGAATTGGAAAACTGCCTGCAAGATCGCCGCACCGGCCGCCGCCTGCGCGGGTGCGTTTGCGTTTCTCGTCGCGCCGGGCCGCGCCACGCGCGCGCAGAAAGCCCCGTTTTTGTACCGCAATTATGCGCACCGCGGCCTGCACACCGAGGACGGCACCGTGCCGGAAAACTCGCTCCCGGCCTTCCGCGCCGCGGCCGAGGCGGGCTACGCCGTCGAGATGGACGTGCACCTGACGGCGGACGACCAGCTCGTCGTGTTCCACGACGATACGCTCGAGCGCATGTGCGGCGTGCCGGGCGTCATTGATGATTTCACGCTCGCCGAGCTGCGCGCGCTGCGCCTCGGCGATACCGACTGCGTCATCCCGACCTTTGCCGAGGCGCTCGAAGCGCTCGGCGGCCGCGTGCCGCTGCTGCTCGAGGTCAAGCGCGGGCACAATAACCGCCGCCTGTGCGCGCTGACGCTCGCCGCCCTGCGTACTTACGGCGGGCCGTACTGCGTCGAGAGCTTTGACCCCACGATCGTCGCGTGGTTCCGGCGCAACGCGCCCGATATCCTGCGCGGCCAGCTCAGCCAGCCGCCGAAGGACTACGGCAAGGCGCTCAATAAGCCCGCGGCCGCTATCGTCGGAAACGTGCTCACGAACGTGATCGCCCGCCCGCAGTTCATCGCCTACAAGATCGGGCCGAAGCCGCTGAGCGTGCGCCTGTGTGAGGCCATGGGCGCCGCGCGCGCCGGCTGGACGAGCCGCGCCTGGACGCACGAGCGCGATTATGACATCGTCATCTTCGAGCACTACCGCCCCGGTGCATGGTTCCGCGCCGATATCTGAGCCGTGGGGGAGCCCGAGGGGGCAAGGCCCGCCTCGGATGCTGTCTCTTATACACATCTCCGAGCCCACGAGACACTGAGCGATCTCGTA
>ENA-OZLJ01000018-OZLJ01000018.1-human-gut-metagenome-genome-assembly--contig:-NODE-18-length-53316-cov-5.749291_pt1 | contig 53316 bp, 46 predicted proteins | sample MGYA00243859_ERZ653783 | MGnify/ENA primary metagenome ERZ653783 (study PRJEB26926, sample SAMN06164504) | human gut metagenome | biome: ENVO:00009003; feature: ENVO:2100002; material: ENVO:00002003... | reverse complement strand
GAGATCGCTCAGTGTCTCGTGGGCTCGGAGATGTGTATAAGAGACAGATATTACACGTTATGTTTGAATTGTTGTTGATTATATATCTGTTGCCGGTATTTATTATCGGTATGTTGCTCCTGAAGCTGGTATTCTGGCTTTTGAGGATTGCCATACGTCTTGCAGTCTGGTTGGTCAAGAAAACTTTCATCCTTATATGGAAGCTTATCGTACTTGTCTTTGCCATACTTATAGGCCGTGAAGTATTGCCCTGGAATCAACCGGACAAATAGAAAGGAACCGCACCAATATGAGAAATGGTACGGTTCTGATAAAGATAAGTAGAATCCTCCCTTTGCGTTAATGGTTTGTTCCTGTTTGCCGATTACATGAATCCTTTCCCTTTGCTTCTTTCATATACAACTTCCTTTTTGGAATCACAGTTCATAAGACGGAACTGAACCATGCATCCGGTAGGGATATCCTTGGGTAACAGTTCAACCAGTCTGTCGATAACCTGGTCCACATTACTGAAGCCAATATCTGTTATTTCACCGATAACGTCACCTTTGAAATATGCACGGCCATAGATCATCATCTTTTTGGTGATACGGAACATCTTGTCTGCCGGTGTCTCGAAGTCACGTGCCTTGCCTTGCTTGCTCTTCTTGCTGCTGAAGAAAATGAAGTCAATCACTTTGGCATTGAGTTCCCAGGCTGGAGTAAAATCTATCTTGACATAGCCTCTTGTTATATTCAGTCCATGACTGTGGTTCATACCAAAAGCAACCTCATACAGGTTGGCATCACAGTCATTCTGGGCAATTGTAGCCCATGTATGACGGAAAGTATAATAACAGTAGTAATCCTCCTTCTTCATTCCCATATCTGCACATATCTTTCTGATTCCAATGTTTACATTGGCATTGAAACTGTCCGGGTTGCTGTAACGTTTATGGAATTTGAAAAGATATTCGTCATCCTCGTCTGAAAGATACTTGTCAAATGTGGCCTGAATGAACGGTTCCACACGCATTTCAATATAGGCTTCGTCTTTCCGGCTGTGCTTTGTCTTAGCTCTTTTATATCCGATAATACCATCCTTGTAGTTTTCTTTTTTAAGCTCAAATATATCTACAGTGTTTATTCCACCCAGACACAAGGATAGGAGTGCCACGTCTCTGCCCAGTTCCGGAAGAGATGAAATCATCTTGGTTTCCGGTAGGGGACGATTAAAGAACTCCCTGCATGCTTCTGCACTGATAGCTCTTTGGACCGTACTGTCAGATTTTGGAATGGAAACCTTTAACCAAGGATTGTATTTGATTCGTACAACACCACGCTCTTCATCATTAAGTTCGATAAGTGCTCTTTTGAATATCTGTCTTAAACAGGTTGGGTACATTTCTTTCGCCCTGTTCGTCAACGAAAGACTATTAATCCATCTTGTCAAAACAGAAGATGACAAGTGGGTAAACATCACTCTGGTTGTTCCCAAATATCTTTCGAGGTGGTTTACAGCCAGACGATAGTTCTTAGCATTACGTTCATGTCCTTCAGAGGCCATACGGTTAATGAACTTTGTTGCATAGTCACTAAAACATATTTCCTCATCTGAATGGATAAGAAATTCAATTAGTTCAGCAACAGAATAATTTGAGACATCCTTACGATTTATCATATCGCTATAGCGTAGGATTTCTCGTGAACAATACTCATTGACCACAATATCCTTGATTTCGCCATTCTTGGTGATTTGCTTGTCCGTAATGAGTTTATCGGTTTTAATATAACCCATTCTTGAACGGTGGACAACACGAATGTACACTGGATAAAATCCGTCAGCTCTCTTTTTTCTTACGACTACTTTAAATGTTGCCATATCAGATTGATTTATAAGTTATTAAATGGTTTATGCGTTGGTGTATGCGCCACTGTTCAAAAGTGTATGCGTGGTGTATGCAAGTACCGTTTATTTGGCTCATTTTTTGCGGACAAATGCACGAACCGCCTAAAAACAACTTAGGCTGTAACGCCTGATAAACAGTTCGTTACAGCCTAAATCAAATATTATCCTATATTGCTTATGCTTCCTCAATAGCAGCCTGCGCCGCTACCAATGAGTCTTGATTATCAGCATATTACGTCAAGTTCGGGAAACATTTGGGAAACATTTTAAACATATTCTGCGTATTCTGCACGCATACATCATGTCCAAGAAAGTTCCTTATAATCCTAAAATGTTATCGACAATGTAAAAGAGCACATTCAAAACAGGTAAGCGAGATATGTAGTAAAAACACATTCTGCTTGTTTTGCTTGCAAAATTAACGATTTTCTCTGAGATAAAAGTAGGCTTTAGGTTTTATTTCTAATCCAATATAGCATATTAGATCATTCTGCTACCTAGAGATTACACTCCATCAAGTATACTCAGTAAAAAGAAAAGAGAATTGCCTTACGCACATTAGCAGGTTTAGGTTTAAGTTTAATTTGTCTTATATATATAAGGTAGTAAACTTGAACTGCTCCGAAACAAGTTTGATTTTGTAAGATTAAAGAGGCATGTATATATACATGGGTAAACTAAACCTTAAACTTGGTTGCTTAGTTTACCCATGCTTCAGTTGTTCAACTTTTCTCTTTACCGAAAAGTCATTACATAAAGATTTGCCAGTCGTTATACTTCGATATTTTTACAAGGATCGAAAGACTCATGTTCTCCATGAAAGACATAACCCAACTGATTTGATATGCACATGGTATTGCCTATCTTCACATCCACATTATAGTGAGAATGACCATATATCCAGAAGTCGATACCGCTATCCTTGATATAATCTTCCAATTCTACAGTGAAGGCTCCGTTAGCCAGACTGTCGGCAAACTTGGGACATTGCATTTGAAAAGACGGTACATGATGAGTGACAACTATCTTTTTCCTGGCGTTGCTGGATGAAACAGCTTCTTTCAAAAACGCAAGGCACCTTGCGTGCTCACGGTTGAAGTCTGCAAACGTGAGAAGCTCTTCATTGAAGAAGATGCGTCGGAAGTCGCTTATGACTTGTTCCGTATAGTATGCCTCCTTCAAGGGAATCTTAGACCACAAAGTTGTTACGATGAAGTCGATGTCTTCTACGTGTACAACAGCATTATAATAACTGTGAACGTTGGGACGTATTTCAAGACAAAAGCCATCGTTAAGCTTGGCAATGTCATAGTATTTGTAGAACTCATGATTGCCCATGCAAACTATCACCTGCTGATAGTTCTCTGAAGCCCAATCCCAGAATGGATGCTTAGAATAGTTCTCGTCCCCCAGGTAGCCGATGTCTCCTGCAAGAACGAGAATATCCCCTGTTACTTGCAAGGGATTCTCCTTCAGGTATCTCCAGTTGTCGGCAAACTCTAGATGGAGGTCTGACGCATATTGTATTTTCATAACTGTTCTGTTATAAATAATTCATCTAATTGTTCCAATAAAGCCTCGATGAATGATGAATTCTGATCAAGAGCCTTTGCAAGGGGCTCAGAAAGCGTGTTCCAATCATTTTTTATTGAGGTTACAAAATCTCTTATGCAAGCAACAATCGATTCGGGAGCGATAATCTCGTTGTCTTCCATGATGACCACATTCTTCAACACATCAGACCGATGCTTCTTGATGTCTTTACTATTGACATGCTTTCCGTTAGCTTTATCTTGCAAAAGATTGAGGTAAGCACGTGCCTTTAGAGCTATGAGCGCAGCAGAGTCTGCATGACGAAGCCCATTGGTCAGCTTGCTATGCTGGATGGTGAAGTGATAGAAATCATCATCCATAATGATTGCACTTAGACTTGACGTTTCCTCATCAACAGGGAGAGGCTCAACAATCAGTCCTTTCGGCTCACCAAGAATGTCAGGATGCCGTGAGAGCAGTTCTATCATTTCGGGATATTCTGGTTTTCCGTTGACAAAACGATACAGTTCGTACTTTGGAGTTTCGCCTTCTTCCTGCTTGCGTTTCTCTGGGCGATAACCGCCTTCTCGTATAAATTGCCAGAAATGCTCTGCAAAGTCGGCAGTCATCTTCTCCACAACTACAATCATATCAATATCGTGGGTGGCACGTGGACGTACCGTCGTTCCAGTCATGGTGATGTCACAAGCAGTTCCACCAATGATGACATAGTTATCTGAATAGGCTTCAAAAGCCTCACGAAATTTCTCTAATCCTTCCATTCTATTTCATTAATTAAACGTTCAACTTCGCCTTCCACTCGTGGGTCTTCGTCCTCACGTAGAGAAATGGCCAAAGATAATCTGTCTACCCATTCGGCTTTTGTACCAATAGCGGTGACAGGTGGGTATTTCCATGCTTCAATGATGATGTTACCATCAAATTCGTTGGGGCGCACTAAGACTCCCGATGATTTGAAATCCCGTAGTTGTTTGACAGGTACCATGATCATTCTTTCCGGATCGGGATTCAGCCACGTGTAATGTGCAAGGGCATTGATGCCACATACGGGGAAATTATCGTCTGAAAGCAAATTGTCACAATAAATGCGTTCTTCAACAGGGTTAACGAGGAACGACTGGGCTTGCTTCCACAATTCCATTCCTTTCTTGTCAAAGTGGATGACCTTCCGCTTAGAGCCTCCAGATACTTTTTGGCAAAGCCCCAAGTCTTCGAGGCAAGTAATACCAAGTGTAATGCTTGCGTAGGAGTACGGAATTTTGTCCTCAATATCACGTGCCGCCAATCCTTCGATACTCTCTATCTGTAGATGATAGAGCAGCAGGTATTGTGCGACAGGCGTTAAAACCTTAGCTTGTTTGGTTTTACGAATGCGCTCATTAGCCAGAAGCATTGGCAAATGGACGTATTTGTCAGATACAACGAAATACACGTCTTTGTCGATCAGTCTCTGCCGTTCATAGGCAGGACAAGTTGGCAACAAAAAAACGGTTGGAAGCTGGAATAACGAAGTAAGGTTGTTTGCAGTAACAGACAAGCTACGTGGGGTAGCTACTTTATCTTTAGGTTCTGCAAATAGCAATGGCATACCATGAAACTCTCCATCGTAGAACTTGTACGACAACATTTCTCCGATGGTAACACCTTTCATCTGCGCCTTGCTTCGTTCTTGCAGCTGTATAGGTCTTCCTAATATGGCAATCTCTTTCATTTTAACCATTCTGCTTTATTTTAATACACCATTAAAACGATGCAAAAGTATTAAAATAATCTGAGATAGCCAAAGATTTTCAGACAATTTATATAAGATATGTGTCATCCACCATATAATAATAACCAGCTTCTCCCATACATTTACATTCCACCAAAGAGATTTAGCAAACATGCTTCATAATGCCAGGTTGACATCAACCTTATTACCACCATTCCTGAACTTTATAGTATGATTATTGAAATATTATCATACTTCTTTTATAATCTGTGTTAAGACTGAACTGGTTTTTTGTGTGTTTTTTCGTCAATCATATAAAAGTCTGTTCCTTTGCAATGCTTTTTGGGAGTTCTCCTGCCTTTTGAGAGTATTTCCGAGTATGATAACAAACAAAGGATAACAATTAAATATCAGATTGAAAAATGTCAGGATTCGTAATTTTTGCGCTCGTCCTCACCTTTGTCTATGTGGTCTATTTTGCTGTAATGATCACACTAGACCTCCATGGCAAGAAGGATGAAAAGAAATCAGAAGAAGAGACCTATGATGTAGGGGATATGACCAACGAGGAACAGCCAGTTGCAATAGAAGAACGCAACGACAATCCTGACGAAGGTGATATGACCTTCACCGAACAAATCACAGATGATGGGCTTAGAGTTGTTAACCCAACTGGGAATGTAACTCCCCACTCTTCTTTTATCGAAGAACCACCAATAACGGAACAGCCATCATCAACGACAAGTGAAGAACTCAACGAGAAAAACGATGAATTCCTGGAGCACATTGAACCAGAACATCAATGTAGTTACCTCTCAGAAGAGTTTATGCAGAATCTCAACAATAAGCACAATACCCGAAAAATAGAAAAGAAGAATGCCAGAGATAAACTGTAAAAAGAATCATTTGTTTGCCATATTGTCGATATGTGTCATGCTCTTCCAGCCAATGTTGGCATCAGCCAAATGCGGAGGTGTCGATTATAGCTGGGGAGCAGACGCACTGAGCAATGCTCATGACTTTACGGTAACAATGATGCTCTATGTTGTCTATCTGGTGTATGCCATAGCAGCCATCGTAGCCATCATAGGAGCTTTACAAATCTATATAAAGATGAATACAGGCGAAGGCGATGTAACCAAATCCATCATGATGCTTATTGGTGCATGCCTTTTCATGATTGGTGCGACAATCTTGTTCCCTGCATTCTTCGGTTACAATATAGTATAAGGTAAAAAGATTAGGATAACAAACATCTCAACCTGCAGGAGAGATAACGTATGTAAAATTTCAAGTAAACATCAAAAAGTAAATGAAGAAAATCAAGTATTTAGCAAAGAACTTTTTCAAAGCCAAGCGCATGAAGACGCTCGCAATGCTCCTATTCTGTGGAACCTTGGCAACCTATGCCCAGAACGCAGCAGGTGACTATACCGCCGGTACAGATGCCCTTGCAACCGTGACGGAGGAAATCGCCAAGTACATTCCATTCGTCGTTAAGCTCTGTTACGCCATTGCTGGTGTTGTTGCCGTAGTGGGCGCAATCAGCGTTTACATCGCTATGAACAATGAGGAGCAGGATGTCAAGAAGAAGATCATGATGGTCGTAGGCGCATGCATCTTCCTCGTTGCTGCAGCTCAGGCTCTGCCTTTGTTCTTCGGTCTCTAATCTATCGTTCAAGCATTAGGAATACATCATGTCAGTAGAAGTAAACGAAAATCAATACGTAAGCTATCCCATGTTCAAGGGACTCCAAAAGCCACTTGAATTTATGGGATTCCAGGGACGCTACATCACTTGGGCTGCATGTGCCGTTGGTGGAGCCATCCTCGGTTTCATCATAGCATATTGCATCCTTGGTTTTGTAGTAGGTCTCGTGGTTCTTGCTGTTTCACTCAGCTCTGGAGCAGCCCTTATATTCTTCAAGCAGAAGAAGGGTTTGCACACAAAGAAGGAGGAGCATGGTGTGTTCATCTATGCTTGTTCGCATAGAATGTAATCAAACAAAATTCAAATGTAAACAAATGAGCAAGTGTGTTGAAATCTGAATAGTGTTAATCGGTAGGCTCACCCTCTCGCAAGGATGGGCCTACCTTTATTTATACTTATCAAAATGAAAGATTTGACAATCGTTATAAATACAGAAATCGGTGCTCGATATGTGATGATGCCATCAGAGTTCTTGGTTTCCATTGCCCAAGCCAATGAGGTCATCTTTGTATGCTTCCATGAAATAGGCACCGGCAAACTTCTTCATACAGTCTTTCTCTTTGTAGAAGAAGATGAAGAAAATCATATTCGTGGATTCAGTAACTACTCGAAGAAAGGTCAAAAACAGATACTCGATGATATGAGAGATTTCATAATCGAGGACATTAACAATTTACTTTCAGAAAACCATGACGGCAAGAATGATCCATACCCAATCGTACATCGCTCTTATTTCGACCATCAGGAGTTTGAGAAGCGTTGGTATACGTTCTACGATATGATTACTGATGCCTTGGAAGGTTCTGAAGAAAATTTTGTAGCCCAAAACAAGAAGCCCCAAAAACATAACAAGAAGAATAAGAAGAAATGATCTCATACGTAATCATAGCATTTGTGGCAATACTCATTGGTATGGCTATCTCAGTTTCAGCCTTTGGCACTGGAGGCAAACGTAAGAAAATCTTTCAAGACATCTACTTCTCTATCGAGGATGTGGATGGCATTGGTGTGCTCTATACCAAGACAGGCGAGTACTCAGCCATTTTGAAGATGGAGAACCCAGTACAGAAGTATTCTGCAAACATTGATAGCTACTATGAGTTCAACCATCTTATTACCGCACTTGCCCAGACTCTTGGTGAAGGCTATGCCATTCACAAGCAGGATGTTTTTGTTCGCAAGCAGTTCAAGGACGAGAGCAACGACAACCATGAGTTTTTGTCTGAGTCATACTTCAAGTATTTCAATGGACGTTCCTATACCGACAGCCAGACCTATCTGATTATCACCCAGGAGAACAAGAAAAGCCGTATCTTCTCTTTTGATAGCAAGAAATGGCGTGACTTTATGGTGAAAATTCGCAAGGTCAAAGACCAACTGAAGGACTCCGGCGTGGAAGCATCCTACCTCGATGGCAATACGACTCGTGAATACGTTGACCGCTATTTCTCCATGAATTTCAACGACAAGATAGTGTCAATGACCAACTTTAAGGTTGATGAAGAGTCAATCAGCATGGGCAACAAACGATGCAAGGTCTATAGCCTTGTTGATGTTGACTGTGTCAGCACACCATCTATAGTCCGTCCATTCACAAATATTGAGGTCAACAATGTTTCAATGCCAGTGGATATGGTATCATTAGTTGACAGCATTCCATCTGCTGATGTAGTCGTGTATAACCAGATGTTCTTCATTCCTAACCAGAAAAGAGAACTTTCCCTACTCGACAAGAAAAAAAACCGTCATGCCAGTATGCCTAATCCAAGCAACCTGATTGCCGTGGAGGACATCAAGAAGGTGCAGGATGTGATAGCAAGAGAAAACAAGCAGTTGGTATATGCCCACTTCAACCTTGTCGTTGGAACGTCTATAGATGCTGATATTCAGAAATGCACCAACCATCTGGAGAACTCCTTTGGACGCTTGGGCATCCATATCAGCAAAAGAGCCTACAACCAGCTGGAACTATTCGTCAACTCATTCCCTGGTAATTGTTATTCCACCAATCCAGAGTACGACCGCTTTCTGACTCTCAGTGATGCAGCAGCCTGTCTTATGTACAAAGAGCGCATTCAGCATAGCGAGGAAACTCCGTTGAAGATATACTATACAGACCGCCAAGGTGTGCCAGTGGCTATCGACATCAGCGGTAAGGAAGGAAAAACCAAGATTACGGACAACTCCAATTTCTTCTGCCTCGGTCCGTCTGGAAGCGGCAAGTCCTTCCACATGAATAGTGTAGTCCGTCAGATGTGGGAACAGAACACCGACGTTGTGATGGTTGATACCGGTAATTCATACGAAGGACTCTGCGAATATGTTGGTGGCAAGTATATCAGCTACACAGACGAGCATCCTATCACGATGAATCCTTTTGCCATCAAGCGTGAGGAGTTGAACATCGAGAAGATAGGCTTCCTGAAAAATCTGGTCATGCTCATCTGGAAAGGAACCCAAGGTGAAGTCACCAAGACGGAAGACCGTCTCATAGAGCAGGTTATCACGGAATACTTCGATGAATACTTCATGAAGAAACAAATAGAGAACCTGTCGTTCAACACATTCTACGAGTACAGTAAAGTCCGTATTCCTCAGATTATAAAGGAGAACAACCTGGCAGGAATAGACTTGGCATCCTACAACTATCTGCTGAAGGACTTCTACAAGGGCGGTAGTCATGAGCTTACACTCAATGAGAACCTCGACACAAAGCTGTTTGATGAGACCTTCATCGTCTTTGAGATTGACTCCATCAAGGATGACCCTCTCCTCTTCCCTCTTGTTACACTTATCATCATGGACGTTTTCATTCAGAAGATGCGTATCAAGAAGAACCGCAAGGTGCTTGTCATCGAGGAGGCATGGAAAGCCATAGCTTCGCCAATGATGGCAGAATATATCAAGTACCTCTACAAGACAGCCCGTAAGTTCTGGGCATCGGTGGGTGTGGTTACTCAGGAGATCCAGGACATCGTGGGAAGTCCTATCGTGAAGGAAGCTATCATCAACAACTCTGATGTGGTGATGCTGCTTGACCAAAGCAAGTTCCGTGAACGTTTCGACGAGATCAAGGCAATCCTTGGCTTGACAGATGTGGACTGCAAGAAGATCTTCACCATCAACCGCCTTGAAAACAAGGATGGCAGAAGCTTCTTCCGAGAAGTCTTTATCCGAAGAGGAAGTGTCGGAGGCGTATTTGGTGTGGAAGAACCCCATGAGTGCTATATGACCTATACCACCGAGCGAGCAGAAAAGGAAGCCTTGAAGCTCTACAAGAAAGAGTTGCAATGCGACCATCAGCACGCTATCGAAGCCTATTGCCGAGACTGGGAACTGTCAGGAATAACCAAATCCCTACCATTTGCCCAAAAGGTAAACCAAGCCGGTCATGTACTGAGGCTCAAACCCAAGCAAGAAAAAGGTCTCAATAGATTATAACAACAAGTCATAAACGATAATTTTCAGGAAAATGAAACGCTATCTGATAATATTTACCCTCTACCTCTGTGCCGTAGTACCAACAATGGCACAGTACTACAGTGTGAACTATGACAAGCGCACCGTAGCCGAAATGACAGCAGCCTTTACAACAGAGGCAGCTACCGAGGCGTATTATGCCCAGCAGGTAGCAAAGATACGTGAACACTATCAGGCAGCAGAGGTTGCAGCAGCAGGAATCTTCACTTCAAAGTTCCTTGACCGCAAAGCCCTCACCAATTTGGGACTGTGGACAAGTGCCACCGAGAACTACTATTACCGCCGTATCTACAACATGGTATCGGCCAAGATCATGCCGAAGATTTGGACTGTAGCAGGAATGATGCTCAAAAGTCCTCAGAATGCTCTCTATTGGGGAAGCTATTTATATAAGGTATGTGAAGAGACCAAGACTCTCTGCTATCAGTTCGAGTCTATCGTCACAAACAGCACCCTCTCATTCAAGGATATAGCATTCCTAGAAATAAACCAGGAACTTGCTGCTATTCTGAAACTCTCGGAGTTGGGCAACGTAGATTGGGAAAAGGAGTTTGACAACTTCTCCGACATCGGATCTAACTTCACAAAGGAAAACCTGAATGAAGACATTAACAACCTCTATGCCATGGGAGTAAATCTTGCAGCAGCAGGAGCAGGCAATGCCGTAGGTTCCATCCTTGGCAACAGTAACTTCGATGATTCGATGATGAACAAGGCAAGCAGTGTCATTGAAATAGCAGAGAATGTCTATGGACTCTACAATAACCTGTCAACCAATGCTGGCAACACCATTTTGCAGTTTGTTGGAGGAAGAGATAGCATTGCAAACCTCTTCTCTTTATCGAACTACAATCTGACATCCTGGATAACAGACTATGCTCGTGAAGGAATGGGGCAATACTACACCCAGCGATGGTATATCTATAGAGTTGATGCAGGAAATGTCACTCTATGTGATTACTATCCACCGACAGACAATGACGCTGTAATCAAAGGTGATCACTGGTATCGTATCAGCACAAAGGACAAAAACTATTCACCAACATCGGCAGAAAGAGAAGCTGCATTGAGAAACTCTGAAAACCATGCAGGTTGGAGCCGAAGTCAGGTTCAGCAACTGAACAACTCAAACGACGGCTTCAAATATAGTATGACATACTACATATCAGGCTATATACTCAGTAAAAAGAAAAAGCAGTATGCCAAAGCCTACGCTTACGAGATACATGTGTCAAAGAGTTGGAACAACAAAGAAGTTGCCTATGAGGATGTCTTTGATTCCTACACGATGGACTTGAAGACCTTCAAGGCAGGGCTGAATGCACGTCTGGCAGAACTCAATGACAACGAGGAAGGTTACACTTATTACCTTTCAAGTGACCCAAAGAGATACTACCAGACCACCGATGCAAAGAAAATTGCAGGATGTGAAACTGCAACCATCAGTGTTACTTGCCATGACGGAGCCAAACTAGGTGAAGGATCCACGCAATACAAATGTTCAAGTTGCGGAGGCAGCGTGAGCGGTCACACCAAACAGTGTGCGATGGCCACAAGTGTCACCCATGAGAACGTTGGCACCTCTGAGATAGACACCAAGATTGCGGAAACCGAAAGAAAAATTGCCTCTCTCCAGTCCGAGATTACAAGATTGGAAGCTGAAAATACGGAACTTCTCAGGAAGATAAAGAGTTCAAGTGTGGAAGACGCAGCAAGGTATCGCCAACAGTACAACGCCAATAAAGACCATATTACAGCTTTGAAGTCAGACAAGAATGCCGCAGATGCAGAACTTGCCGAATACCAAAAGGCAAAGCAAGAGGCTATTGATGGTGAGAATGCCGTGACAGATGACTATTACCGCATACCTGCCATCATGCAGGATTGCAAGACTGCATACAATCTCAACTGGAATGGTTCAGGGGCGTGGGAAGGCAACACCTTTGTCCGTACAGCATCCATGCCAAACATCAATGGTGTCATTACCTTCAAGGCAACAATCTCGATAGCCAGAAAGCCAAAGTATTTCCTTGGCATCAAGATACACCGAGCCATTGTACAGATTTCCTGGACATTGACCACGCAGTACAGCGACACGCAAGTTGTAGCAGTCATAAATCTCGATCCTGCAAAGACCGATGAAGAAAAAGCTGACGAAGTGAATAAAAAACTGGCAGAGGTCGCTCGTGAATATCCCGACTGTGACCCAACAGTAGAATATGCAAAGAGCAACCCAGTGGAATCAGACGAAACCGATGACACATACCATTTGCTTTGGTCAAGTGATCGTCTGGAGATAGCACGTCAAATAGACAGCCGTCTTACCAAGATATTTGCAGACCTGGTGTCATTGGAGAAGACGATGCACTACAAGCATTCCATCATAGACATATTGAAAAGTGTCGCACCACCATTGAACGATGAACAAGGTAGAAGACAGACTCTCATTGAGAAGTGTCGGAAGCGATGGTTGAGACATGCTGCAAATAGTAGCCATTCGGATAGTTACAACGGAAAATATGATGACGATGAAGAAAATAACAATGAATAGCAAGACAGTGGCAATCCTCATTTGCCTGTTGACCCTCTTGCCGTCAGGAGCCAAGGCGCAGATGGGATTTGACGTCACTTCTGTTGAAGCCTATATCAATGACCACAAGCAACAGCGCAGTCTGCTGCTTGTGCGCTCCACCTTGGAGGCAAGTAACAAACTGCTGCATGATTATAGTGGCGATGCCAACATCGGCTTCAAGGACATCAACAAGGAACTGGATAAGTACACCAGGGCATTTGATGTGATTGATATTCTGTATCAGACACTTCGCACCAGTCTCAATGTGTACAACACCTACGAGAACGTCAGTGACAGAGTTGGTGACTATAGAAAGATGCTCAATGATTTCAGGAAAAAGTGTCTGGAACGAGGTAACATCATGAGTACCGACACGCTGATAATCACTATCAACGCCAAGGCATTGGCAAAGATTGCTGATGAAGGTGATAACCTTTATAGGTCTGTCAGTGATTTGGTGCTATATGCAACAGGAGCTGCTGCATGTTCCACATCCGACTTGCTTCTCATCCTTACGAGCATCAACAACTCGCTTGACAACATAAAGAAGCATCTCAACAAAGCCTACTTCGATACATGGAGATACATTCAGGTTAGAATCGGCTACTGGAAAAAGCAGGTGTATCGGGCCAGGAGTAAGGAAGAAATCATTAGTGATGCCTTTGGCAGGTGGAAAGGCGCAGGGTATTTAGGCTATTAGAATAACAATTAAAAACTCAATGAATATGAAACATTTAATATCTTCACGGACAGCACTTTGCTTATGTGGCATGTCGTTGTGTTTCTGCGCATCAGCCCAGAGCTATGTGACCTATAATCATGATGCAGCCAAGATGAATCAGATAACGGTTCAGGAGATTGGCGCAGGTGGACTCACTCCAGCATTCTATTATGATGTCTTTCACAACAGATACCAGAAAACAGCAGCTCAAAAGAACAAGCAAGGGTTCAGAACCTTAGCAGGAGTATCTGCATATCAGCAGGTGGATATTGCTGACAGTATCAAGTCATCACTTACCAAACGAGCAGAAATAGAGGCTCTCAACATTGCAGACCGACAGATAGACCTTGCCTGGTTAGCAGAGGGAAGCAAGATTAACGCAAAACTCTCTTACTTCCAAGCAAATATAAACAGAATAGTCAGTGCTGGCGGTTCTGTATCTGACAAAATACGATGGAACGAATACTACAATATATTCTTGACAGCCATCAAAGAGACGCAGGAAGCCTATATGCCTAACGCTCAACGCAAACAGCAGTATCTCGCCATCTATGATGACATTAACAGGCAGAACGAAACGCTTCTCTCGTTTCTGATTCAATTAAGCAACAAGCGGAAAACGTCCTCCTTGCTTGCTGCCAGACTTGAAAGGAGAAACAATGTGGCAAGCCTCGCTTCATCAGCTATCAGTCGTTGGCGTGAGGTAAGTAAAAAGAATACAGGAAATAACTCAGGAGGCAATGATGACTCCGATGACAATAACATAGTAAAACAATAGCCCATGGCAGATTCAAGCATCCTTTCCGATTTCGGTATCAATATCCTCGAACAGGAAATTGACGACGTGATTTTCCAGACCAACGAGTTCCTTTGTGATGCTACATTCACAGGCTTACAAGGCCCATTTTGGTGGATATTGCAGATGTGTATGGCTTTGGCTGCGCTGTTCTCGATAGTCGTAGCTGGCAGTATGGCCTACAAAATGATGGTAAAGCATGAGCCGATAGACATCATGAAGCTGTTCAAGCCCCTTGTGATCAGTGTCATTCTCTGTTGGTGGTACCCACCTGCAGATACTGGCATATCTAACAATGGTAGCAGTTGGTGTGTACTCGACTTCCTCTCGTATATCCCAAACTGTATAGGCTCATATACACACGATTTGTATGAAGCAGAGTCTGCACAGATTGAAGACAAGTTTGCAGAAGTTCAGGAACTCATATACACGAGAGACACCTTATACACCTCCTTGCAAGCACAGGCAGATGTAGCCCATTCAGGAACTTCGGATCCAAACTTGATAGAATCCACTATGGAACAAGCAGGTGTGGATGAAGTGACAAACATGGAGACAGACGCTTCAAAGCTCTGGTTCACTTCTCTCACAGCAGGAGCAGTGGTCGGAATAGATAAGGTTATCATGCTCATTGCCTTGATAGTCTTCCGTATAGGTTGGTGGGCGACCATCTATTGCCAACAGATACTCCTTGGTATGCTGACGATATTCGGACCGATACAATGGGCGTTCTCTCTCTTGCCGAAATGGGAAGGAGCTTGGGCAAAATGGCTGATACGCTATCTCACGGTGCATTTCTATGGAGCAATGCTATACTTCGTGGGCTTTTATGTCCTATTGCTCTTTGATATAGTGCTCTGCATTCAGGTAGAAAACCTTACTGCCATTACCGAAAGTGAGCAGACGATGGCAGCATATCTGCAGAACTCGTTCTTCTCAGCTGGTTATCTGATGGCAGCAAGCATTGTTGCATTGAAATGTCTGAACCTCGTTCCAGACCTTGCCGCATGGATGATACCAGAGGGCGATACTGCGTTCTCTACCCGTAACTTCGGTGAAGGTGTGGCACAGCAAGCAAAGGTTTCAACTCAGGGCATGCTAAGCAAAGTGATGTAAAACAGTAAACAATACAAAATATGGTAATAAGGAATCTCGAAAACAAAATCAAGTTGGTGATGATCATCTGCTCACTATTCCTTGTGGGTTGTATCATCATCTGCATCTCCAGCATTTGGACTGCCAAGGTAATGGTATCGGATGCGCATCAGAAAGTGTACGTATTGGATGGCAATGTTCCTATTCTCGTTCAGCGTAGCACCATGGAAGAAACACTCGATGTGGAAGCCAAGAGTCATGTGGAAATGTTCCATCATTACTTCTTCACTCTTGCGCCGGATGACAAGTACATCAAATATACAATGGACAAAGCCATGTATCTGGTTGACGAAACAGGTCTTGCTCAGTACAACACGTTGAAGGAGAAAGGCTTCTACTCAAACATCATGGGTACGAGTGCGGTGTTCAGCATCTTCTGTGATAGTATCAAGTTCGATAAGGAGAAGATGGAGTTCACATACTATGGCAGACAGCGCATCGAGCGACGTACAAGCATAATGACCAGAGAACTTGTGACGGCAGGTCATTTGAAGCGTGTTCCCCGAACTGACAACAACCCTCATGGATTGCTCATCACCAACTGGAGAACCCTTCTTAACAAGGATGTGGAACAAAAGACCAAACTGACATATTGATATGGGATGGAAGAAAATGCTCGTCGGCGAGAAAATGCCCGACAAGGACGATCCGAAATATCGTCAGAGATATGAGAAGGAGGTGAAGGCAGGTCGCAAGTTTGCAAGGACTATGAAGCTTGACTTACTGGCCGGCAAGGTACAACTGTTTGCAAATGACCACAAACGGTTGTTCCTATCCCTCGTCTTTGGATTCATCATTCTCAGTTTTGGTCTAAACATCTACAGGATGGCAGTGGTGTACAGTCACCAGCAGTCAAGACAAAGTGCCACCGAAAGGCAAGAACAGATGTTGCGTCAGAGGCATAACAAGGTCAGAAAAGCAGTTGGGAATGCCTACGCCACACTTCCTGCCATGAATAGAGATAATCAAAAGAATAATAACGAAAAGATAGAAAACGATGGACGCACTGAAAAAGATTAACTGGAAACAGCCAAAATATATGATACCCATTATCATCTACTTTCCTCTGTTGTTTGTCGGCTATTTCGTCATTGACCTCTTTCATACGGAGAAGGCTGAGATTCCTGACGGTCTCACAACGACAGAATATCTTAATCCAGACCTGCCTGATGCCAAGATGAAGGGAGACGGCATTGGAAACAAGTATGAGAGTATGCTAAAATCATACGGCAAGATAGACGATTATTCAGCTTTAGGAAACATTGAACGCAATGAAGAAGACACCAAAGAAGAGTACGATTCAAAATACTCAGATGATGAACGTAAACAACTTGAAGCCCAGGAAGCCGAGAAACTCTCTGAGATGCAAAGACAGCTACAGGAAAGCGCACAAAAGGGCCAAGAAATCGCAAAAGGCGAGGGCAGTTCAGAAAATGACCGCATAGCTCGTGGCAAACAACGTGAGCAGGAAGCGATGGAAGAACTCAATCGGGCCATTGCTCAGGCAAGAATGCAAGCTCAGCAGGTCACTACTCCATCTTTGCAAGCTGAGGTTACGAACAAAACTGGTGATTCACAGGAAGAAAAGACGGAAGTTCCGGAAAAGAAAAAGAACAATGACGATGAACCGCAAGAGGTTGTCAAGAAGGTTAAGGTAACTTCCGACTACTTCAATACGCTGTGTGATAATGACAAGGAACCTGGGCTTATCAAAGCAATCATAGATGAAAACATCAAGGCGGTGGATGGATCAAGAGTACGTCTTCGTCTTCTCGATGACATTGTCATCAATGAGGTAGTTGCTCATAAAGGCTCCTATATCTATGCCACAATGAGCGGTTTCGGTTCACAACGTGTCAAAGGTAATGTCAAGAGCATAATGGTAGATGATGACATCATCAAGGTAAATCTATCACTCTATGATACTGATGGACTTGAAGGACTGTATGTGCCAAGTAGCCAGTTCAGAGAAACGACCAAGGATGTAAGTAGTGGCGCATTAAGCAACACCTCCACTCTCACCAATACCACATCCGCTGCAGGTTCAAATTTGGCTACATGGGGAGCGCAAGCCGTCAGCAATGCCGTCCAAAAGACAAGCAACGCTATCAGCAAGGCAATCAAGAAGAACTCAGCCAAGCTGAAATACGGAACATTCGTGTATCTCATCAATTCACGTTCAAACCAGAAAGATAAATAATAACGAGCAAAACATATATAAATATGAAGACTATCAAGAAATTCTGCGCATTGGTAGTATGCGCATTAGCCTCCCTCCCATCCATGGCACAGCAGACGTATCAGGAAATGGAGCAGCTTACCATCAATGAGAATGTCACAACTGTCATTACCGCCTCCGAGCCAGTACGCTTCGTTGACATATCTACAGATGCAGTCGTTGGCGACCAGCCAATCAACAATACCATCCGTCTGAAACCCAAGGAAGGTGCTGATGTACATGCTGATGGTGACATATTGGCTATCGTCACTATTGTTACAGAGCGTTACAGAACCCAGTATGCTTTGATATACACCACACGATTGCAGGAGGCAGTTACAGACAAGCAGATACTTGCCTCTGAGAAGATTCCATATTATAATCCTTCTGTATCAATGAGTACTGAGGATATGACCAGATATGCCAGAAAGATATGGAACTCACCGGCAAGAATACGGAATGTGAGCACCAAGCAGCACCGAATGATCATGCGACTGAACAACATCTATTCTGTTGGCGAATACTTCTTCATAGATTTCAGCATCGAGAACCGAACCAATATCCGCTTTGACATCGATGAGATGCGTATCAAGCTTAATGACAAGAAGGTTTCTAAAGCTACAAATGCCCAGATGATTGAGCTTACTCCTGCTTTAGTACTTGACCAGTCCAAGACCTTCAAGTATGGTTATAGAAACGTCATCGTCCTGAAAAAGATGACATTCCCTAACGACAAGGTCCTGTCTATCGAGATTTCAGAGAAGCAGATTAGCGGAAGAACCATTAGCTTGGATATAGACTACGAAGATGTTCTGTATGCCGACTCATTCAACTCACGCTTAATGTTGGAGGAATAAGACGATGAAGAAATACATTTTGTCATTGATGATGGGACTGTGCGTTTCAGTCTCATCATTTGCCCAGAGCCATAGCGACCGAATATCCGTAGGGGTAGGTGCTTTGTATCAGAGAGGTTTGGATGCCACCATCTCATGGGAACATGAAACACGCTACCACCATGCCTGGGAGTACTTTGTCAACGGTTACATCAAATGGGATGAATGTGCATCATGCGGACACGTCTGTCCTGAGTCGTTTTGGAACAACTACCGCACATGGGGAATTGGCGCAGCCTACAAACCCTGTGTGGCAAGAGGAAGGAACAACTATGGTAATCTCCGAATTGGCGCAAGTGCTGGCAGTGACACAGACAAGTTTGTTGGAGGCTTGCATGTTGGCTATGAACACAACTTTGCCCTACGTCATGGATGGGGATTGTTTGTTCAAGCCAAATGTGACCTCACTCTTCCCAAACGGAAAGACTTGTTTCGCACTGGCATCGTGATAGGATTCAAGATACCCACATTAAAGAAATAGCAACAATGAAGATACTAAATATCATTTGTACTACTCTCATGGCAGTAGCATTTGCCTCATGTGATGAGCATCGAGACTTCCCAGATACGGCAATGAAGACCTGCGACATCCTCTGTACGGACGGAAAGGTTGTAAGGTTCGAGGAAGTTAAGTCACAAAACAAGACTCCTATAGCCGTGGTGTTCTATGTGAATCAGAACGAGGACATACAAGGCACAGGCTATGCTGTCTATCTAAAGGACATTGAGCCGTTTGCATACTCAGACTCTCTCGGATTGAAGCATAACACATCAGCTGACATTGTAGCATTTGATGGCAATGGCAATACCCATGCTATGTATTCCACAGGCACTTCACCTGCAGCTTCAGCAGTCTTTGACATGTGGCAATATGGTCAGAGTGCCTATATCCCTTCCGTTGCTCAGATTAAACTTCTGTATCAAGCACGTAGTGCGGTTAATACGTATATTCGCAAGTGCGGAGGCGATGTGATTCCAGACAATCCGGATGAGTGTTGGTATTGGACTTCGACAGAGGTTAAAGACCAGGAAACTACCAAAGCCTGGCTATACTCGTTAGCTTCAGGGGCACTTCAAGAAACGCCAAAGATGCAAGCACATAAAGTCCGTCCAATCATCACTTTATATAATTAGCATTAAATATTCACTATAATACAAGAATAAGGTTTCATGGAGGAAACAAAAGAATTACAGACCATGTATAAGATATTCCGCTGTCTGATATACTTATCATTGATAGTGGAGTTCTTTGAGTATGCTATAGATCCTGCGTTGCTTGACTATTGGGGTGGCATTGTTTGTGACATTCATAGCCGTGTAAAGAGGTGGTTTATCTATATTGATGGCAACCTCGTATGGAGCAAGATTGCTACCATCGTGCTTATCTGTATCACTTGCATTGGCACACGAAACAAGAAACATTTGGAGTTTGATGCTCGTCGTCAAGTGTTCTATCCGTTGGTGGGTGGACTGTTCGTTACCATACTGTCTATATGGCTTTTCGGTCATCGTATGGATATGAGATTCTATACCATCAGTCTTAACATCTGGCTCTACATGGCTGCCTCTATTCTTGGTACTATCTGCATCCATGTTGCCCTTGACAATATCTCCAAGTTCCTGAAGGAAGGATTGCTCAAAGACCGTTTCAACTTCGAGAACGAGTCATTTGAGCAATGCCAGGAACTGCAGGAAAACAAGTATAGCGTAAACATCCCGATGCGCTATTACTACAAGGGCAAGTTCCGCAAAGGTTGGGTGAATATCGTGAACCCTTTCCGTGGAACATGGGTAGTTGGTACTCCTGGTTCCGGTAAGACTTTCTCCATCATTGAGCCGTTCATTCGTCAGCACAGTGCAAAGGGCTTTGCTATGGTTGTCTATGACTACAAGTTCCCTACGCTTGCGCAGAAGCTGTATTATCACTATAAGATAAACCAGAAAGCCGGAAAGGTACCACCAGGATGCAAGTTCAACATCATAAACTTTGTGGATGTAGAATACTCCAGACGTGTGAATCCTATTCAGCAGAAATACATAGGCAACCTTGCTGCTGCCAGTGAAACGGCAGAAACCCTTTTGGAGTCTTTGCAGAAAGGTAAGAAGGAAGGCGGTGGCGGTAGCGACCAGTTCTTCCAAACATCAGCGGTCAACTTCCTGGCAGCTTGCATCTATTTCTTTGTCAACTACAAGAAGGTGCCATACGACAAGAACGGCAATCCTCTTATTGCTGAGATGACAACAGAGCCAAAGACTCATCGTCCGAAACCTACTGGCAGAGTCTTTGACCATACCGGCAGAGAGGTGGAGCCAGAGTATTGGCTGGGCAAGTACAGTGATATGCCCCATATCCTTTCTTTCCTCAATCTCGATTACCAGACTATCTTTGAGGTTTTGGAAACAGATCCAGAGGTTGCTCCTCTCCTCGGTCCTTTCCAGACAGCCATGAAGAATAAGGCTATGGAACAGTTGGAAGGTATGATTGGTACACTCCGTGTCTATACCTCTCGATTGGCTACCAAGGAATCGTATTGGATATTCCATAAGGATGGTGATGACTTTGACCTGAAGGTGTCAGATCCGAAGAATCCTTCATATCTGCTCATTGCCAATGACCCAGAGATGGAAAGTATCATTGGTGCATTGAATGCTTTGATTCTGAACCGCCTCGTCACCCGTGTCAATACTGGCCAAGGTAAGAATATCCCTGTCAGTATCATCGTGGACGAGTTGCCTACGCTCTACTTCCACAAGATTGACCGACTTATCGGTACTGCCCGAAGCAACAAGGTTAGCGTGGCTCTGGGTTTTCAGGAGTTGCCACAGCTTGAATCTGACTACGGAAAGGTGGGTATGCAGAAGGTTATCACAACTGTAGGTAACGTGGTGAGTGGTTCAGCAAGAGCAAAAGAGACTTTGGAATGGCTCTCCAACGACATCTTTGGCAAGGTAGTTCAGTTAAAGAAAGGTGTGACTATCGACCGTGACAAGACTTCCATCAATCTCAATGAGAACATGGACAGCCTTGTTCCTGCCAGTAAAATCTCAGACATGCCAACTGGTTGGATATGTGGACAGTCAGCTCGTGACTTCATTAAGACTAAGACCGGACGAGGTGACAGCATGAACATCCAGGAGTCGGCAGAGTTCCAGACCTCTAAGTTCTACTGTAAGACGGACTTCGACATGAAGAAAATTGCTGAGGAAGAAGCTGACTATGCGAACTATAAGATACCGAAGTTCTACACCTTTCCATCCAAGGATGCCAAGGAACGCATCCTGTATCAGAATTTCGTGAGTGTAAACCTCGATGTCAAAAATATGATTGACGAGATAAACAAATTCAAGATAAAATGACTTTCAGAAAAATATTATTATCCCTCTTCGTAACATTAAGCATGGCAGCCCATGCACAGGCACGTTTACCGACAGAAAAGCAGCCATCAGCATCGGCTTCCATATTCGAGTTGCCACCATTTGAGCGAGCCATCTGTTGCATCAGATTCTATGAAGGATTGCATCGTGCCAAGGACTATCCGTATGTAGGTTATGGTCACAAACTTAAACCAGGCGAACGTTATTCATCCAATATGTCTGCAAATGAAGCTGAGCAACTTCTTCGTAAAGACCTCAGAGAGTTGTGTGCTATGTTTCGTTCCTATGGTCAAGACTCCCTACTCCTTGCTGCATTATCATATAATATCGGACCATACAAGGTGACCGGATATAAAGGCAAATACCCGAAAAGTTCTGTCTTAAAGAAACTTGAAGTTGGCAACCGGAACATCAGAGACGATTATGTGAAGCATTGCCATTGGCGAGGGAAACGCATCCCATCTATCGAGCGAAGGCGTTACGCAGAACTTATGTTATTATTTACTCCATGACAGAAAACGAACCAATCAAAACCGTATCAGACGGTATCACATTCCTATCCACTGGCAAATACTACGATGGTATCAACCAGTGGGTAGCTCATAAACTGAAAGAAGGAGACCATGATGCCATGGATTATGCCGCACGCCAGATAGCAAAGCTATTACCACAAAATGCGGTTCTCGTTCCAATCCCAGGACATCATGGCAAAGCCGAACAGACCATGCAGTTGGCAAGGGCTATCTCGTCGTTAGTACTCAATTTAGGGCATAGCCCTTTGTATTGGCACTTTTACAAGTGCCTATATATCGAGATGTTAAAAATTTTACTTGTTTATTAACTATTGGCATATTGCCAATCCGATTTTATCTGGTCGCAGACTGAAGAAATCTCTGCAACCGTTAAAGATGTTAACAAAAAACTTTCCAAGGTAATCCCACGCCGACCGACCCTGCAGTTTCACCGTACTGATTATACTGTGATAAGTGGCTGCCATCTTCGCTCCATCATCACTGCCGAAATGGAGCATGTTGTTTCGTTGGGTTGTCAGAGGACGGACTGCACGCTCGGCTGCATTGTTGTCTATCGGATAACTACTATCCTTTATATAGGTAAAGATGTTTGCCCAAAATGTATCCAAATAGTTCAACGCTTTCTGCAAATAAGGAGTAACAGTCGCAGGATCCTTGGACTTCTCTATACCGAGATGAGTGCGGAGATTTATCAGGATACCTTTCGTCTCAAGACCTTGACGTTGTTTTTCTCTCTCCTCGTCAGTAAGATTACCCTTTGTATACTGGCGTTCCAAATTGTACAAATCATCTATATACTTAATGAAGATGTCTGCATTCTTGTCGCCAGCCTGCTCGCTTGCCTTCACAAACTTGGCACGCGCATGTGCAAGACACACCTGATGGTCTGTATTGGATAAATTGGGAGTCTCGGCTACCTTCAACTCGTTGCCAATAAAGGTATAGGCATTGTAGCCGTCAGACATGATGCTCTTCAATTCTGCATCACCGATAAAGTCTGTAAGCACATCACGTCCACGGGAACCATTGTCGTAGAAGAAGATAACCACACGCTCTGCCTTGTTTACAAGTACCCAGATGTAACATTTCTTGTAATGGTCATACTTACGGACCTTACACCAAGTCTCGTCACAGTTTACTATAGAGTCTTTCTCCAACGCTACTTCCTTCAGTGACTCAACGAGCTTGTCAAGATAAACTTTGCCTTTCTTCAACCAATTGCGCAGCGTATTTGCAGAAACGGTCATTCCCATATCCGTCAGCCATTGATGGAGAAGCCCGAATGTGACGTTCTTCACATACACCTCGTAGGCGATTGCCTGTAGAAATTCAGGTGTTGCCTTTGTTCCCTCGAACTTCGTCACAAATTCAGGATTCCCGGCTTTGGGGAAATAACCCCACTTCGGCTTCTTGCCTTTCTCCACGTAATGTACCATCTCGAAGCGTTTCTCAACGAGACTCATCTCAAGGTGAAAAACAGAGACCATCTTCTTGCCAAGGATTCGCCCTGGCACTTTAGCCTCATCTGACTTGTACTCTTCAGAAGGTCCCTTAACGCACATGGTCTTGTATGTTTCGGGACGGTTGGACAAGTCACGCTCCTTCTTTGACGGATTCTCTTCTTTGGAACAAGCCTCGTTCTTGGAAACGGAGTTGTCCGGAAGAGAAGATGAAGTGCCGTCAAAATCATCCTCGTCTTTACCACGATCTGACTCTTCTTCTTTTGTTGATTCCGCTTTCTTTACTTTCTGCCTCTTGTCACCGAAGCGGTTCTTGTCGGCAAACTTTAATTTTGCTGTTAAATCAGCCACTTTGCGCTCGGCAGCCTTACGCTTACGTTCGGAATCCTTCAATGAAGATTCTAGAGAATCAATACGAGAAAGCACATCATCCAATTGGGATAAGCGTCCTGCCAGGTTCTTTTTTTCATCAAGAAAATCCTGCAATACAAGCTTCATTGCACGATTCTCCAAATCAGCAGCGTTTATACGCTCGGCAAGGTAATTGATATAACGTTTTTGTTCTTCTGCTGTCATACCTTCACTGTAATCAAGAACTGAGCGCGAGATTGATTCTCGTGCCAAAAGTTCTCGCTTTTGATCTATGATATGTTGCAGTTCGTTCATCCGTAATGCCCTGATTTTCAACTACAAAGATAGTGAAAATATATGAGAAAAACGAATAAACAAACAATATAATTATTTGATTTTCAATGTTTTAACTATTGGACTTTCCAATAACAACACAACATCTTTCCAGTCTATCCTATAGACCAATTCACCACCTTCACGCTCCACTTTCATAAACTGATAACCCGATACGAACTTCTTTTCAAACAGGCTGTATGAACGGTTGTCGTATGTGAACAGTCTTACTATGCGGCGGTCTCGTGACATCACGATAAAGACATCCCCGTCATTTGGCTCACGGTGGAGTTGTTCGCGTATGATGGACAATACGCGACTATGCTTGCATCGCATATCCGTAAAGTCACGGAGATAGTAGAACTGGTTCAATCCTGTTACACTCAGCATAGGCCCTCCAGTTTCTCTATCAGCCGCTTTAACTCCTGATAGCTTAGATTCTTCTGGGAGACATGCAGACCATTGGTCATACGAAGCTCCACAAGTATACGAACGAGAGATGTTGGACCTGCTTTCTGTGGTTCCTGCTGACGGGCTTCTTTCTTCGGCTGTTCTTGAACCGAGGAAGAAAGTCCATCCACCTTCACTTCCACTATTTTGTTGCGTGTATCCTTGTACCATTTGTAGAATATATTATAAGGTACTTTGTTGCGTGAGCAGAACTGCTCAATGGAGATGCCTTTCGGCATTGCCTCCGTCTGGTACTGGAAATAAAATCTTTCCAAATCTTCGCTGCTGTACATAAATCAAATGTTTTTAGTTCGGCAGCAAAGATACTTCTTTCTAATTTAAGCCCTAATTTGAGTGCTTACTATCTCGTCATATACTCACCTCCCTATCGTTGATGCCCTCCGTGGCATAGAGCGAGACTCACAATATGATGCCAAGAAAAGAGGTCAGACACTTTCTGGCGAAAACATGGGATTTTATAGACAAAAGAGCCTATCAGCAAACCGAATCCCATATATCGTTGACAATGTAGTAGACACTGGAAACACCGCTAAAGCAGCTGCTAGAGCACTTGGCTGTGGTATAGTAATCTCTTTTGCCATGAGTGACACATTACTTGAGGTTCAAGACTTTTCACGATCGTTTATCAGATAAGTGACTCACTTTCTTTTTCTCAATTCCTCATAGAGTTTATGTTTATCTTCTATGGAAGCTGAACCTCCTAAACCTTCAAGATATTTACGTACATCAGGGTTCTTGATTAGGTAGTTAGCGTATTCTCTAAATAAATCTTCTTGATAGCAAGATTTCAGGTTTAGAGATTTGGCTTTGTCTAATATATGGATAAACGGAAGTTTATTTTGCTTATTATTGAAAAAATTGAATGTTTTTGGTGAAGCTTTCACCCTTTGGGCATACTCTTTAACAGACGAAGTGATGTGATACTTTGGATTATACACCAACAGTTCATATGCTTCACTTGCTATGAGCTTATTGATTTCTTCGATCTCATTTTGCTTGTTAATAACCACTTTTCCCTTTCTTGTACCTACTTTATAAACATCAGAGTCATAAAACATTATTAATAGTTTTGGAGTAAGAGGCATCATTATACATAAACCTTTGTAGCCCAGTGTTTTGACTCCAGGATATCCTAAATAATCAAAATAAGGATTAGCTAAAAAAGCTGGACAATCAGATGTTATAAAACTATAATTACAATTAGAATCTATGTTTACTATTTTAAATGCTAAATCTGCGACATACACTATCATTCCAGCATAAACACTTAATGAGAACAAAGGAGGTTCATCAAAACAAAATACTAAATGAGGATCAATTTCTTTTATGCCAGAAAATCGTTTAATCATTTCTAATGTTATCTTATTAACATCATCGCCAAGCATTTTTGACATATATGCGGTACGACCATGTTGTATCATTAAATAGACTAAGATATTCAATCGCTCAACTTCATGTAAGTTATAATCAGGATTATCCACAAGTTTGTGAAATGCCCACATACAATATCGTTCAATATCACCAAGAGCATCTTCTATCTTTTCATCCTTTGAATAAAAGTAATCTTTACTCATCGTATTTTTGATAGAAGATTGGTTGAAAGTGATATTCTTCTTAATGTTATAGATACCAATGCTCTTACCATCGTTTGAGAATAAACGCTGATAAGATTGGGGTACATAGTGATGGTTTTTCTTTTCTGCCATATATTAGTATTCAAAGATCCAATCAAGATTATCATATGGGCACCACTTTGCGTAAAGTTCGTTTATATAGTAAGCAACGCCAAAGCGTTCCTTGCCCACCTCTTTAGCAAACTTATATAGTTTAATATCATTTTGCCTTTCGAGTGTATTCATTCCAGCCTCTATCCATTGCCCAATATTATCACCGTCTTCGTGAAGCATCATTTCTCCATGCCAAAAATCAGCTTTATGTGTACCTTCATACTCCTTAGGCATTTCCGTATTCACTTCCAAATAATACTGACTGAGGTATTTATATGGTGATTCCAGATAAAGCCAATTGTGTTCAACAGAATATAAAGCTTCACCGATACCTGTTACAGATGAACCATTCTCATCTGACTCTTGAACATCAAATATTCGATAAGTCCCGTCTTCCAATTTTCTAAATCTAAATCTCCCAAGAAGAACAAAGCTTCTGCAAACATATATCCATCCATTATCTAGATAGAAACTGTATCGATCTTCCCATCCGGGTTCAAACGACTTGATGATACGTCGATGTAACTCAGGAGAGATGACCTTTTCTTTAAAAGGGTTTGTTATATGAGTGAAGTGATGATATTCGATATTAGTACGAGCATCATTCTTTGCCCAAAATACCCTTGCCCATTCTTTTTGTCGTTTAATCTTTGATATAGTACTATGATACCGTTCATTGATCATCACTGGAATGCAAATATCATTGACACAATGATTTTCATCAGCGTATTTCTTCTTGATGAAGTAGTTGCGACATCCGTACATAGCTTCAGCGATAGCTCCTGTTAATGTACCCAAAAGTCTTTTATTTCCTTTCATTCTCATGGCATTGTGCAAAGCACTACCGAAGTCGAAAGCATTGTAAAATGCATCCCAAGCTCTGAGAATGTAGGGTATTGGAGATTCTTGATTCCGCCAGTTCCAATCGTGACGGCAACCTTTGAAGACACCTCCAAGTTCTGCATAGACTTCATCCTTTGTCTTACCATTTCTCAGCAAATATATTATCTTACGAAGGAATTGTAAGGAATACCATGCTTCTTTTTCAAGGTTTTGTTCAAAAAATAGACCGCAGTTGTTCTGACTTTTCTCTTGATACCATGCGCAAGGAATCACTCTTACCATTGCAATTCCTATGACCATTGTATTATAGTTGTAGTTATAGTCTTGCTTTTCAATCCATTCTTTAACTCCTTCAGAGTAGCAAACGACATCGTCATTGACAACACGAAACCATGAACGAATGTATTCCTGATATTCTGCTTCGTTCATGAATAGATTAAAGTCAAGTGCATCTGCAGTTGCAAGCACAGAAAGACCATATTCAGAGAGCAATGCTTTCTCTGAAATCAAGGATGGGTAAAACTTCTCATGATTGTTTTCCCAAGTCCATGCTGCTAAGTCGCCAATAATTGCGCCAATCATACAAAGTTTCTGTTATAGTGCTACTCAAAGTATTTATTGATGAAGTTTATCTGTTCATTATTGAGAACAGAATACTGAACATATCTGCTGATGCCTATCGATTCCAGTTCATTATATCCAAGTTCTTCGCCTTCATACATGGCAGCAACGGGAGTGAACTCAAAACAATCATTATCAGGAACAAATGGAGCCAACCAACATTTTTCGTCTTGTCTTGGTACGCTTGTGCTGGTTACTTCTAATTTGTATCTTATTTGATAATGTCCTTTACCTGACATAAAAAGATACACGATGTCACCAACATTAAGTTTCTTGTCAGACTTGCGCCAATAGAGCTTGCCGTATAAAGCAACACTCTTTGTATGATCGAGGAAACGTTCATTTCCTTTAAGTAATACGTGCTTAATTGTATTCATATCAATCTTCTGAACCTTTGTGTTTAATATCTTTGAAAAATTTTGCCATGACTATCAATCCTGGATATGCTCTATCATTGTCATAATAAACCATATCTTTATCCATCTCCCATACAGACATAAAATCTGGAGATACAACTGTCTTTAAGTCTTTGTAAAGTCGGTCAAGCATCACTCTTTCTTGTGAGATATAAGTCTCGCGTATATTGTCAGAGGGAGTTGTGCTGCTGTGAGACGTAACGAAATGCAGACCAAGGCGAATTACACCTTTTGTTTTTTCCTCAAAGTGTTTTATCTCATCTTTCACATTTCCAAGTTGAACAATATTCATGGTTCTCCATCTTTGCAGTAAGCGCTCATCGTTTGTGCATGGTGTTTCGAAATTGTCGTAACTATGCTTCACTTCAATAAAAACGCTGTAGTCTTTATAAATACACCAATAGTCAATACGTCCTTGAGAGTTCTCAATTTCTAATCCCTTCTTTTTGCTGTTTCGAGTCATCGGATATTCAGCAAACGCAAGTCCTTTGCAGAGTGAAACCAATACCGGCATAATCAGAGTGTCTAATTGACGTTCTCTAAAGACAAATGGTGGCTCATAAATATCATACTTGGTAGAGTTGAAAGCCAATGCATGTTTAGCCATACCTATGAAAAGTTTCTTTGTCAATTCATAGGCAACATCATAATATGCTTCATCAGATTCCTTTGCCGAGAAAAGAAAGCTTTGGGAGTTTCTTATTGAGTGACGAAATTTCATACCAACTTGAAAATTAGGTTATTCTACTTCTATTAGTTTTTTGAGCGTACTATATTCAGGATCATCTAACATAAAAATAGTGCCATTACTTCCTAATCTAATTGCATTATAGCACAGTTTCAATCGATGTAGCATAGGTTCAATTATCCCTTGTGTCTTTTTTATGAAGTCTTCGACCTCGCTTTTCTTGGATGGTAACTTGTAACCTTTATTGCTACTTGCTATTATCACACCATGATCTCGGAGCTTGGCTATAATTCTATTTCGGAAAGACTGAGTTGAAAGTCTTTCAAATCCCTTTCGTTCCAAATCATTTTGCAGTTCTTGTGTTGAAATGTATCTTTTCACAGAATTGTTCAATCCCAGGAATAAAAGTTTGATTATTAGACAAACATTTCATAGTAATAACAGTCGTGTACAACTGGCAAAACAGCTGACCAACAACCATATTCATTTGCAAAAATACTAATAAAAGATGAGTAATATGCAAGAAAGTAAAGAAAATGCAATCAAATAAAAGAAAATTCCGTAGTTTTCCTTGTTTTTTGCAGCAGAATTATTAAATTTGCATAATACGCAATATAAATGGTCGTATCTTACACAATAAAACAAAGATTGATCCGTTATATGTATTAAAGGTATAAAGCATGTAAGACCTAAGCAATATGGCAAAGGAAAAAGATTTTAATAGACTCAAAGTTGTACTGGCTGAAAAGAAGCGTACCAACAAATGGTTAGCAGAACAACTTGGCAAAGATCCTGCTACGGTGAGTAAGTGGTGCACCAACTCCGCCCAACCAGGATTAGAAACATTGTATCAAATAGCGTCATGTCTTGAAGTTGACGTGAAGGACCTTCTCGTTCCCAACAAGGAGGAAAACATAATTATTTATAGAAAATAAAACTCCAATTTGACCAAACCCGATAAAATTAGTTTCATTGTTTTGACTATTAAAGGATAAGCACAAGATGGACTAACATGGATATGGTTGTGTGGATTTATAAGCATAATTTTGCATGATATGGCAAACTCGGACAATAACATAGCTTCTCAGAACGAAATAGTTCTTGGAGAAAACGAAATGGTATGCTCACTCACCAATCGTGTGGTGAAGGCAACTGATAAGGAAATGACATTGCAGTCGATGATTGCGATGATGACAGAAGAGTATGGCTTCGCCCCAGAAGACATGGAGCGTGACTATAAGGTGAAGTATGATGATGCGGAAAGCGGAAAGACAAAGACACAGAAGGTGGATTTGGCTATCTTCAATGCTGGACACGCTCATGATGCTGACGAACTCATCCGTTTCATCATTGTTGCTAAGGATGCCAAGGTAAAGCCCAACGACAAGAAGAATGGCGTAGAAGCTACTACAGAAAACATCTTATGCACCACGGACTGCGAGTTTGCCTGTTGGACCAATGGTGAAGACTTACAATATGTACATGCTTTCGAAGACGCTTTTGGCCAGGTAACTTGTGAGGCTATTTCTGATTTTCCGGCAGAAGGTCAAACCCTTGAAGACCTTGAAGCACAAGGCGAGCGAGCAATACCGCGCAAACCTGCCAATGAGTCGCTTGTCAAGACCTTCAAGCGTTGTCATGATTATATCTATGGTAACGAGGGTATGAAGAAGACAGCCTTTTGGGAACTTCTCAACCTTATCTTCTATGCGGAAATAAACAGCAAGCCCTATATACTCACGCTTGATGGTAGTGTGTATGACCCGGCACGTGACCATCTTCCACAAAAGATCAATGTTGACTATAAAGAACTGTTTGAGAAATTTGCGAACTGGACATTACCAGGATTGCAGTTTTTTTACAGAGACACAGATGCTCCTGTCGTAATAGATACAACATACCATGTAGGTGATGTTCTTCGAGCAGGTTTCTTTGTGGATGTCACCACCAAGTTGTACAGACCTGTCCACAAGACTCGTTTCCTTATCGCAAGTGCACATGCCGCTATGATGTGTGAAATTGAAGAGCTATGTCAACAGAATCCAGATGTAAAGAAATGGAACCTGTGTACGCTCCACTTCAACAGCTATTTCAAAGTTATGGACGTGTATGAGAAGGATGGTGTAACCCAAGTGTTCCTACTCCATATCCCTGCAGCTGCCGCATTCTTCATCGGGCATGACGAGACAGCCATGAATTTTGTAAATGAGGCAACTGGTCAGGAAACTTCACTTATTGACATGGCACGAAAGAGCCTTGACGAGAAGATGCAAATGGAAGTTCACCCACGTTCTCTTGATAAGGAATTCTGTGCTCGCATGGAGCATCCTATCGGATTAGACGACGACTTCTATCCTGTACCTCTAAATTCCGCTGATGAGCCAGAAGAAGGAGCTATAGCCAATTTAAGCAATATGATTCACAAGTTGGCTGATGATGCAGATATTAAGGACTTCATCAATGTAGAAGACAACTATCCTTATCATGGCGTTGAAGGCTCTGTTTGCGAGGACTGTATTTATGCAAATGGCATTCAAGGTCACGGAGATGGGTGTGGTAGACTCTTTATAAAGAGCTTCCGTGAACGTTATCTTAAAGGCAGATGCGAATACCGTAAGACAGAACTGGGCAAGCCGTCTCATTTTGAGGGGATGGACAAATACAACCAGCAAAAAGCCAAGGAAAAGGAAGAGAAGACATCGGATGAATATGCTTTAAGGACAATAAAAACATTTAGAGATAAATATCTGGGCGGAGACATTAGAAAACTGCGTGATTACGACCTGTCTAAGGTAAAAGAAGATGAAACTTACGGCAATGTTGATGCTGCAAAATCAGCGATAGTAAAGTCTGTATTGGCATTGGTCTTTGCTGACTCATGGCTAGGATTGTCCGTGGAATCTATAGAGCGATACGAATATTGCAGCTCAATGATGATTCATTCGCAAAACTTGTTTGGCAGCAACATATTAGACCAATACTTTAAAGGTATGGAAAAATTTTGTCCGAGCAAGGAACTGTTTAATCGGGCACTAAAAGTGTTCCACCTGCTTAACTCTATAGGAAACATGTGGGTGTTGCCAAACAAACTAAATGACAAGGAGTCATTAGCTGGTTACAAAGATGCCTACAAGTTCAGAGGTTACATGGACAAATATCTGCAAGCCATGTATGCCGTGTTTGAGGGCACCAAGAAGCAAGACTTGCACCTTAAAGGCATATTCTATAAAAACAGAAAGATGTTGGCAAACTATCAAGGCATTACTGGCTGGACAAATTTCGTCAACAACATGCTCCTTCAAGGATTTGTGGATGATGAATGCAAGCCCAAGGATTGCTTTGACTTTGTTTGGAGCTATATGAAAGATATTGACCGTGATAGCTACTTTAGAGCTGTTGACAGGTTTTGTACTTTCTGTGAGAAGGTTATTCCTCAAAGAGCAGATAGCATGATTGAAAAACTTGAAACGATTTTGAATAATAAATAAACGAAATAAATATGGCACAACTGAGAAAACCCATACATGATGATGGTCCTGTAAATGCTGGTGAAAAGCGTTTGCTTGACTTTCTTTGTGTGAAGTTGCCAGACAACTACATAATCATCCCTAACCTCAACATATCCATAACCGGGCCAAACCGAGTGATGAAATATTGGGAGTATGACTGTATCGTGGTGGCTCCACATGCTGTTTTCCACATTGAGAACAAAGACTGGGGAGGCAATCTTGAAGGAGATGACTGGGCTTGGTTCAGAAGCGGACAGGAAGTTGCCAATCCGCACAAGACAGCAGGCTTAAAAAGCCGTATTCTTGCAAGCAAGATAAAGAACCAACATCCCGACTGGCATTTCGGACAGATACTGACAGCTGTAACACTGAGCAATCCACAGCAGTCAAAGTTTGGACTCGACCCAACATGCGACTGCTACCGACAAACTTTCACATTGGGTGACAGCCTTATTGACTTCTTGACCAATCCAGAACTTGTTGGGCGCAATCGAGAAGCTATCATAGATTTGCAGAACAAATTGACAGACTTGCTAACTGGACAGTCTGTGGAGCGTCGCAAATATGAGCGCAAGGAGATTTTCAATTACCAGATAGAAGAGACGCTTCAGGAAACGGAAATGTTTACCGAATATCTCTGTGTGCCTAAGCTGATTGCAACTGCACGGTATAAAATACGGGAATATCCACTCGATGTAGCTGGTAAAAGTCCGAAAGAACTGGAGAAACTAACCTTAACAGTTCAGAATGCAAGATTTGCACAAGACAAGATAGGCGTGTCTCCTTATATCGTGAAGACAGAGTGTAGAATGAACGAGGAGCAGACCTACTACTATGAAATCAGCCGTTATCAAGATGAGAGTTCGCTACGAAGCAAACTCCGTCAGAAAACATTCAAGCAGACAGACAAGATAAGTATTATCCTTGATGTGGCTCACGCACTGAAAGCTGCCCACCAAGAGCAAGTGTATCATCGAGACGTATGTCCGGAAAACATATATGTGTATGAAGGCGGTAAGGCGGCACTTGCCAACTTTGGAATGGCGTGGTTTGTGGAACACTCCGACTTGAGTTTTACCGTTAAAAATGATGCCAACCTGAAATCGCCATATTCTGCACCAGAATTTATGGAGAATGATGTCTATCCATGCAGTGATCTGTTCTCATTGGGTGTTATCTTCTATGAACTTATGGTCGGCAAAGTACCATTTGACAGTTGTCTCACCTTCACCACGGCACTTGGCGGCCGTCTGACCGACGATCTTCTGCCAACCCGTGTATCAAAAGACCTTCCGAAATGGATGGACGAAGTGGTGAAACATACAATTGTGGGAAATCCTGATGAGCGGTGGCAAGATGCTGACGAATTGATCAACTTTATCAACAAATCGATAGAAGGTCAAAAGACAGCTGCTCAAACGAGCAAAACAGCAGCAGGAGGAAATGCCAGCCAGGAAAAGACTTGGTATCTGAAGGATATGAAGCCGGGAGTAAAAGTTACTCCATCAATGACACTTCACGAAGTTCTTGGAAGAGGTGGGTTTGGACGAGTGTTCAAAGTATGGCATGATATGCAAAAACAGTATCTCGCAATAAAGATATTTGAACGCGATGCATCCGTAGACAACGCCATTAACGAATTCGAGGCATTAAAGTCACTTGACCATCCAAACATAGTTAAGTTTAAGTTTAATGACAGAACTCAGCAAGGATTGTTCTACACCCTGATGGAGTTGCTTGAAGGCGAGAACCTTCAGAACTACACCAGAGGCGACTTGCGTCTGCCTATTGACGAAGTATACAAAATGTCCACACAGATACTTAGTGCCTTGGTGTATATGCAGGAACAGGATCCACCCGTTTTTCACAGAGACATCAAGCCAAGCAATATCATGTGGCACAAGCGCCAGGTGTATAAGTTGATTGACTTCAATATATCCACCACCACAGACGACAAGTCCTTTGGAGGCACATTCCCATATATGGCACCCGACCTTGTTGTAAGCGGAAACAAGATTGATTGGGACAAGTCTGCCGATACTTTTGCATTGGGAATCACCATATATGAACTTTTGGCTCATGCCTATCCCTGGCCTGGCAGTACGATGCGTCCAAACATACATATGTTGCCAACAGACATACGCAAATACAATGACAAGTTGACGGATGAAATTACAGAGTTCGTGATGAAGTCAATCATTACAGACCGAACAAAACGATTCACCTCAGCCAAAGAGATGCTTGAAGCTCTGCAAAAGATTGGTGTTGACGGAATACTGAAAGACACAAGAACTGTAAGTTACTATGCAGGGAATGAAGACAAGAAAGAGAATCTTGATCCGGTAGATTATATCAACTCGTTATACAGCCAAAGCCGACATGGCAATGGTGGTACACGAGCAGGAGCAAAATGCCATACTTTCGACGAACTCACCTATACTGAGACTAAACTCGACAAGCGACTTATTCAAGACATCAAAGACTTGAAGTACAAGTTGATTATCATAACAGGCAATGCCGGAGACGGCAAGACAGCGTTCATTCATAGGATTGAGAGCCAAGGCACAGACAAGATTCCATATCAATCGAACAATGGCTCACAGTTCTATATCAATGGTGTGCGTTTTGAGTCCAACTATGACGGTTCACAAGATGAGGAAGAAAAAGCCAACGATGAAGTGTTGTCACAGTTCCTTTCGCCTTTCAATGCTATAAGCGACTACACGAAGGCTACAGAGGGTCGTGTAATTGCCATTAACGAAGGACGGCTTGTTGATTTTCTGTCTACCAGACCAGAATTAAGAAAACTTCAGGACAATATAGAAGAGTACTTCTATAAAGAAGGTCATGCGGAACTGCTGCCAGGCTTGATGGTCATCAACTTGAACTTACGCTCAGTTACAGCACGAGACGGTGATACACCAAGCCTGTTGGCTCAGCAGATAAAGAAACTCACCCGTCCCGAGCTATGGTCGAAATGTGAAGGATGTCCGATTGCCGACCGATGCTACATTAAATACAATGTGGATACATTCCAGGACAGCAGTGCCGGAGACGAAGTGATAAGCCGCCTTGAATGGCTTGTAAGAACAATCGTTTATAAGCGTGAGCTACACATAACTATGCGTGATCTCCGTTCCATGATAGCATGGATGCTAACACGTGACTACTCATGTGAGGAAGTAAAGCAGCTTGTTGAATATGTCCAGACTGAGCGTATTCCGGAATATTACTGGCAATACTATTATTTCAATGTGACAGCCCCGGTTGCATGGCCAGCGGCTGACTTTATGCTGCCTTCACTCGCCTCAAACGACCGTCTTGTGAAGTTGCTTCGTGAGACAGATGTTGCAGGAGTTGCACTACCAGCATTTGACAGAGACCTGTATTATAGCAGCAAACATTCCGACAACTATCTGATATTCAGTGACAGAAAGCGCAACCTTCTGAATGAATTTAACGAAAACAACGTTATTCTTCCAGCATACGAAATAAAGTCGGATTTGATACGGATGCAAGCGACTGGTCGTCACAAGACTTTCGTGCGTCACCAGTATTTCGAGGGAACGATAGACTATCGCCGACGTTTGCCATATCGGTATGCAAGCAAGTTTGAGGAGCAACTTCGTTTGGAAAACGCCGATGCCTTGAACGAGACAAAGCAAGACTTGGCGAGGGCAATATCCGCAAGCGAGGGATGTGACAATGCGCAACTTACAGAAGGCTATCTGCTTTTGGCAAGCTCTAATGTAGCAGACCCTATATCAAAGAGTTACCGCCGTTTTCCATTGGAGGAATTTGAGTTGTTTGTCAACAAGACAGACCACTTGACAAAGTACATTGAATACGAAAGCGACAGTCTGACCTTCCGCCACAAGACGGACAAGTTTATACAATTGACCGTCAGTCTTGACCTTTACGAGATGTTGCAATACATTCGCGCTGGTTTCAGCCCTTCTGTCAATGACCTTCGCGGTCGCTTTATAGAGTTGCAGATTTTCAAGAATCTGCTGGAGGCAAAAACATATTCGGAGATTCTTGTCACAAAGAACAACCGGAAGTTTACTATCATAAGAATGGACAATAACAAGCATATTGTAATAGAACCTCTTAAAGCATAAGGAATACAACTATGATACTGAAATTAAAGAGAGGAACCGGTGTCAAGGCGTTTATGAACAAAGACATTCTATATGTCAATTTCAAGCAAATAAACCTTGACCGTGTGCTCACCAATTTGTTCGCCAAACTGTATGCCAACGGAGTTCCAGTAACCATGCTGTTCAGAAAGGAATACACGATAGACATATTGAAGCAAAATATCTCCGTGCTCGAGCAGCATGGTTGCATAAAAGGCGCAACTGACAACGAGGAAGGTGTAGACGACTGGCTTCGCAGCTCGCTGCTTGAAATTGTGAATCGTGGAAACATGATTAAGGAACATATAGCCACTATGAAACCTCTGCACATGTTAAGCTTCCGTGTGCAGAATGCAAAATATTGCAGGGATTATTATGCTTCAGACCAACTGTACTTGATGCTTCACAGCAACCCCGAGGTGATGACGGGATTGGAGAAATATCTAAACAAGGGATGGGACAAAAAGTCGAAAAGTATTGTCAAGGCAGAAAATCTTGATGTGGACACTATGGGCATTTTATATATGACAAGTCCGCTGAAAGAAAGACTTGGCGTTAACACGTCGGTCGACGCCACGCCTTTGCCATTTCTGCGTGATCAGGCAGCCCTGTTTAATGATGATATACGCAGGTTGCTTTTGTATAAGGAGAGATTGCCACGCGCTGTCTTTATTGATTATCTGCGTATTCTGTGCGGGTTGCATCTTGCACTCTACACGATGAAGGTTATATATATGCTTCCAAAGATGATAGCTGAAGGCACACGTGACTTAAAGGATGACTGGTCAATGATTGTAGATATGGCAGAAAATCTTGACAGTATAGTCGCTCCTTATGCATGCAAGGATATTGAGCGAATGGAAAACAGCTATGGGCAGTATATCAGAAGTACATATATGATAGACCTTGTGCAAGACAGAAAGCACTGTGACATAGACGAAGCTCTACGTTATCTGAATGAAGACAATAATAAATCGGGTGAATACTACGAAATGGTCCTTAACGCAATCTGTAACAATTTGCCACTAAAGGACGACAAGGAATTCGATCAAGAAGATATGAAAGAAATGTTGCAGTATTTCAACCCAAACGACTATTTTGGAAAATTGCTGCATGTGTTGGAGAAATCAAATCTTGGCAGCGGACAGCGCAAGTATCTTATTGCATTTCTTGACTCGGCTTCCATGAAGAACTCACCATCGATGCTGTTGGCTGACAGCCGGTCAAAACGGCATCCTCGCAGAGGTGTCATCGGATCCAAGTTGCTGGAGACATTGGTTCAACTATTGGTACTCCGCCAAAAAGACGACGGAAGCTATGAAACATGCTCGCTGTCTATAGATGAGTTGGCAAATGCTATAAGAGAGCGGTATGGTCTCATTATTAACGGTATTGATGAAGAGCGTTTTGCTGATGCAGATGTAGAAATGAATGCGGCATTCCGCACAAATATGGAAGCATTCAAGAACAAACTGCGGCAGATAGGATTCTATACAGACATGAGTGATGCTTGCATCCTTCAAAAAATTCGTCCACGTTATAAATTGGAAGACTAAATGGCAAATATTAAAACACTATACTACGAACGTTTCATTCAGCATGTTGTTGAGTCTTACTCGGCAAAGTTGAAAGCTGCAAAGCCCGGTCATTGTATGAAGATAACGGGCTTGGCATTGAAAGAACTGCGTGTGTTGCTTCCATTGCTACGTCCATTAAACAATGAAATGGAAGTGTTCATCCTTTCTGAGACAGAGAAGGGAGAGGATTTCATACACGCCACAAAACTTATTGAATTGCGAAACAATCCCGACAAGTCGGTATTGATTCTTGTACCTTCAAACAGCCGTACATCGGCAGAAGATTCATATGGAGACGCTACTTTCCAGAATCTCTCAGTTGCAGAACTGCAAGACTCTTTTATTGGAAAGTTGATTCATGAGATACCAGACGAAAAAGAATTTCTTTGGAAGCAGATGGCAGATCTTATAGACGAGACCAATCCCTCAAGAACAGCCGTTGTCAATTATCTGCTCTATCTTGAAATGAATCAATTTGCTGACGAGGCGTGGGGAAATGGACTTTATTTGTTCGGAATGTTGCCTGACAGAGACCTTATAAAGAATGAAGGTTCTGTCAGACGAAGATTCATGATTAACAAAGAAAAGGTGTCGCCTGTAATGAGTGATTTTTCATTGACTGCGGCTGACAGAATAGCAAGTCTGCCACTTGTGCGAAATACAGTGCAGAAAGATTTGATGAATTTTCTAACAACGACAGAGGACATAGAGGATGCCTTGGCGCTGTTTGAAAATATTCATGATTTCCATTCAGAATTCAACTATGCCGAACTTCCTTGGATTGACAAGGGAGAAGACAAGCCAATAAAACTTACCGTAGAGATAATTCCTGGAAAAGACCCGAAGAAAGAACTGGTACGTGATGCTGAAACAGGTGCGCTAATTCTTGCTATTCCACAAGATAAAAAAGGCAAAATTTCGTTTAATATCACGACAGATCCTTCACCAAAGGATTACCCCGATATCGTTTCTTTCGAGATAGCCTTAGTGAACATCGAGGACTTTACAGAAGTTGGAGTTGTAAAGAAAGCAAAGGTAGGAACCAATAAGCGTGCTTCACGCAAACTCTCCCTAAACATTTCATACCGAATGTTTGAAGAGGGTGAGTATATGCTGCGTGTGCGCGCCCTTGACGAGAATGGCATTGTTCTTGATGCGCTGAAGGAGTTTAAGGAGGAACGAGTGCAAGCTGCATGGCTTGACGCAAAGGAACAAAACCCAAGCCTCCAAATGGAGCAATATCGATTGGAGCAACATGTAGCCTACTGCAATGAGTCAGAGAGTTTCACAATAACAGAAGGTGATATGGAAACTGACGGTGAAGTAGATAAGCGTGGTAAGGTAAATAGCTATACCCAAGCAGTTATACACTACCGAAGCGCTCATCTCTCCCAGAAAGACTCTACAAAAGAAGACCTTGAAATCCCTAACGATGGCACTAACAGAAGTGCATGGATTGAAGGAACGCTGAACAGTACATATCAATTTGATTTCGGTGCTGCATACGCATATCAGATACAATTGCCCAAAAAACTGATTCAGCTGGAAACAACATTTCTAGAGAACGACTCAAGCTTTGGTCATGCAGTGGCTCTGCTCAGTGGGAACCCTACAGACACGAAACTATTGGACCCGACTGATACAGCACGAGAGTTTCCGCTTTTCGTGCCAGCCATTGATGTGGCTATTCCTGACGAACTATCCGCATTGCGCCAAGAGTTGTTTGGCGTCATAAGTGAGTCGGCTGACAATGGAACGGGTCTTACATGCACTACAGATTTTACAATCAATATAGGTCTTGTCAAAGCTTATTTGAATGAGTATGATTCGTGGCTGAGAAATCTCAGTGAGCAGGAATTGAGCGAGAAACAGATTATTACACTCCAAAATCTCGACATGGTTCTTCTTACTGTTGAAATGCCTGATGGTTCGAATGTCAATGTGAAACTTATCACACCGCTCCATCCACTGCGCCTTGCGTGGATAGTGAACCTCTATGAGCTATACCAAGATTGGGAAGAAAAAACACTGGAGACCCCTAAATACCGTAAGGCCTGGTACAGAAAGTTGGACAAGCTTTTCCTCGGGCTCCTGCCAATGGAGATAGCACCTCTGGTACTTTGCGACAACTCTTTAAAGGAGGCATATCAGTATATCGGAGAAATTACATTTGGGTGGGGAGCCTTTGCTCAACCTTCTTTTGGAAAAGAAGAGACATTTGCATCCAGCTATAGACAGCTGAAATCATATACAGCAATGTTGCTGAATGTAGCGAGAGAGAAACGTATTGACAGTGATGTTAGCATGGATCTGGTTATTCGCCACCTCATCAACTATGGTCTTTCTCACCCTTATACAGACAAACTTGTTATTAATCTGTTCAATGCAGGTGATGCTTCTGTATTTGCTCAGGCACTTATAGAACTGGAGAAAATCGGCTTGGGACATGAATTGACATATGAAATCCGCTTGTTCTCCGACAGCAATATGCTACAGTCAGGCGAGGCTTTCAAAAACTTGCTTGACCCTGATGCTGCCAGTGTGCCTGAAGCAGAAGTGTTCTCTCAGGCTTCCACAAATCGCCTGTTCCCTAAGCTCCGTTTCTCTCTAAACAAGATAAGCGACTTCATAGACGATCATGACAAATATCAAGCGCACCTATCTTTCTTGGTCAATCCTTTTGCCGTCAATACAGAGCTGGTACGGCCTGACGAGTTGAGCCGTTCTTTCTATCTGAATGGTACTATCTGCAGAAATGTTGTCAATTGGACAAAGGAAGGCAAGTCTTTTGTATGGAACCGCTATTTTTCAAACAAGACGTTACCGAATCCTGTCTCAGAATCAGCCAACATGGAAGTCAGCCTCTTCGCCAGATTGCAAGATGCAACAAGTAAATTGCTATCTTCAACACATGAGGAATCAGTTCCTGCCACCACACTCCGCCTAAAGGAAAACGACATGATGCTTCTTTCCTTTGTGCATGACAGCAGTGATTGGGTTGTAACTTTCGACAAGAACATGGGACCTGAGTTTTATGACCTTCCTTGTGTTGGAACAAACGATACCCCTTATCTCCTCGACTATGTACCAGGCGAGGAAGCTACAGGTGTGTCATCATATCTCACAACCAAGCCAACAAGTGAAATTGGGGCATTGATGATACCTCTCTTCAAGGAATACGGTATAAATCTGGAAAAATATGACAATTTCAGACAAATATTGGAAGACGTGCGTTCTGTTAGCAGTTCGCTCATCATGCAGGTAAATACTACCTCGCGCAAGGGATTCGAGATTATTGGGACTACTCTATGTAAGCGTTTCTTGGAAAAGAAGGGCATAACCAAAGAGTCTTTCCTTATACCAATAGACCTTCATAAGGAGTTGTTTGTCGATTTGGATAATGAGAACAAGGAGAGAGCTGATAATCTTGTTGTCAAGATAGATTCGAAGAAGAAAGAGATCCTGTTTACCGTAGTAGAGATAAAATGCCGCAACGCTCACTATGATGCAGAAGAACTGCATGAAAAAATGGTTGATCAGATTGAGAACACCATTTTTGCCCTGCGTTCCCACTTCGAGATAGCTGTAGATGGCAATGACCGTCTTGACAGAGAACTGAAAGTGCTTGAATTAAAATCGTTTTTGGAGTTTTATATTCGTCGTGCCATGCGCTATGGACAGTTGGATCCCCAATTTGCCTATAGCTATTTGGCGTTTCTGAGCAAATTGGCTGATGGATATACTATCCGCTTCAAACAGTTAGGAGTTATATTTGATTTCACTCAGATGGAACGCCAGAAGAAGGCTTTCCATGGTGATGCTTTGATATATACGATGGGTGAGCCTGTCATAGGGGAAATTCTGAATGCAGAAGGAACTCTTAATACACAGAAGCTCGAAGCAATGGACAAAGAATTCGTTAATTACTTTGAACCATCATACATCACTGCCAATGTACAGACAGGGAACAACTTACCTTCTGTGGAGTCAGTTCATACATCAGTAGAACCTGAGCAGGATCCAGAATATGAAATCGTAATTCCCAAAAAGACTGCGGTTAAAACTGTTACCAATACCCATAAAAATGTTGGCATGGATATGACAGAGAATGAAACTGATGAGCAACCATCAGTCTCGTTTACTCCGCCAGAAGAACCTGTAGACCAAAATTACCAGAAACCCAACTATGATGTAATCATTGGCAAAAGCGGAGACAGCCCTCAATATGGAATACTTGGCAAAATGATAAGTAACGGACGAATCATAGGATTAGATTTGAACGAGTGTAACACAATTAGTCTGTTCGGTGTACAAGGTGCAGGAAAAAGCTATACTATTGGATCTATCATGGAGATGGTTCTTCGTCAATTCTCCAAGGTAAATAAATTGCCGGCACCTATGGCAAGTGTAATCTTCCACTATAGCGACAGCATGGATTATGCACCTGAATTCACTTCAATGGTATATCCAAATGATGAAGCCGGTCAATTGGCAAAACTAAAGGCTGAGTATGGCGCAGAACCAGGCTGCATAAAGGATGTTGTGTTGCTCGCTCCTGAAAGTCAGGTGGAAACAAGAAAGATGGAATATCCAGATATAGACGTTCACCCAATTGGTTTCGACTCATCAGAGCTGTCCGTAAAGGATTGGATGTTCTTGCTTGGAGCGATGGGCAACGATTCTACATACATCAAAGAGTTAAAGCAGATAATGAAAGCATGTCGGTATGACATGAGCCTTGCCAATATCCGTAATGGTGTTGCAAATAGCGACCACATGAGCTCTTCGCAACGCTCTCTTGCAGAGCAAAAGCTTGATTTTGCAGAAGAATACATCAGTGATGGCAACAAATTGCAACAGTATCTAAAACCGGGGAGACTTATTATTGTCGACTTACGCGATGAGTTTATTGAAAAAGACGAGGCTCTTGGTTTGTTTGTTGTAATGCTCAACATTTTCTCTTCTGTAATGAAGGTTGATGGACGTGCATTCAATAAATTCATTGTCTTTGATGAAGCTCATAAATACATGAACAACAAAGAACTTGTAGGCTCTATTACTACAGCTATCCGTGAGATGCGTCATAAGGGTGTATCTATCATGATAGCAAGTCAGGATCCTATGAGTCTTCCAACAGAAATCATTGAATTGAGTTCTATCGTAGTCATGCATAGATTCAGTTCACCTGCTTGGGTGAAGCATGTACAGAAAGCTATTACTCCACTACAGACCCTTACAGCAACAGAGATGGCAGCTTTGGGGTCTGGTGAAGCATATCTGTGGGCTAACAAGGCTTCGGATAAGGCTATTACTCAAAGACCAATAAAGATTAGTATTCGTCCACGTGTTACTAAGCATGGTGGTGATACAATTCAGGCAGTTAAGTAATGAAGATATTCCAATATACAAACAAAGGAAGTCGAGAAGAGAACCAGGATTTCGTTATCCACGGTTCCCTTCCCGATAACTCAGCTGTTTTCGTCGTTGCAGATGGCATGGGTGGTTATTCGGATGGAGCTACTGCATCAAAAGTAGTTTCAGAGGCTATATATGATTTCATTGAGATGAACTATCTGCAATACACTCCTGCAGAAATTTTAAAAGAGGCGATTTCATTTGCAAACGATGCGTTAATGTTGAAGCGAATGGCTATGGCAGCACAGAAGATGGGATGTGTTATCACTGTACTTTTTGTCACAGGAGGCAGTGCTTATCTCACCTGGCTTGGCGATAGCAGAATTTATATGTACCGAGATGGTCAGGAAGTTTATAGAACTGAAGACCATTCTGTCGTTAATGAACTTGCAAAAATCAAGACTTTGCGAGCATCAAGTTATGAGAAGTATTCCTCTATCGTGACAAAATCCATCATGGGCGAAGATCCGGTAGATGTTGCTCCTGTCAGGAAAATAGAGATTGAGCCTGGGGATGTTTTCGTCCTCTGTTCGGATGGTTTCCATAAGGAGATAGATATGACTAAGGCACTAAGCTATGATGACTCTAAGAAGGAAGAATTAGATGTCATTGCCGATACTATCTCAGACAACTTTTCTTTCATTAAGGTTGAAATATGATATTGAATAATGCAATTATTGAGGATCTAAAGGAAAAGTCAGGCCTCCTGTTTGACAAAGCAGGAGACTTCAGCATTTTATCTTCCCTCATTTTTGATGAAACTGGACGTACTATAGGCGTAACCACATTAAAGCGTTTGTTCTATTATATCAAGGATGATAGAAAGGCAAGCGAATATACATTGAACACAATAGCCCTCTATGTTGGGTATAAGTCATGGGAAGAGTATTCTGCATCAAAGAATCTTGTAAGTGATTGGGGATTTGACGATGATACACTTTATATTCATGCCCTTGAGTTGAACACAAAGATAACAATCCAATATCTTAATCGAAAGTTGACATTTGTGGTTGTTGAGCATGAAGGAAAGAATTATCTGAAGGTTGTATTATGTGAAAACAGCAGCCTTCACGTTAATGATCTTCTCCTTGTTTACAGAATACGAAAAGGCGAAATACTTGAAGCTGAGAAAGTAATCCGAGGCGAAAGCATTGGTAATTACAAGACACATGGTGAGATATTAAATATCAAATTGTCAAAAAGCTAAGAGTATGATAATATCAAAAGATAACTTCGTAACGGATAACATGACCAATACGGTTTGTTATTCCAGTCTTCTCCCAGCAGAGAGCAGCGGTTTGGATCCTCGGTTAAGAGAAAAGATGTATGCTACATTGAAAGAGTCTGTTAAGACCTTGAAGCACTACGATCTGTATAACACTCGTGACATCTGGTCAAGAGATTATATGCCAGTGCAGCTTACGAGAGATCTCTTTCTGAACTACACCTATAGCCCGGATTATCTTAGCGACCAGAAAGCTTGTATCACAAACTGGTTGCTACACAAAGTACATACTCGCAAGGCTGACAAGCTTAATCTTGATTTTGTTACAATCCCTCTTGTTCTTGATGGAGGCAATGTGATCAAAGCTATCGACAAGTTTGGTAAGCCAACAATCATCATGTGTAGCAAAGTATTGAATGAGAACAATCTATCCAAAGAGGAACTTACAGACTGGTGGAACCAATTCTTTGATAATCAGATTCGTCTTATTCTGATCGAATGGGAAGGAAAAGATGAAAATCCGATTGGACATGCCGATGGAATGGTTAGATATATCACAGAAGGAAAAGTTCTGATTACAAATTACTGTGATTTGGACGATGAAGAACGTCTGAGTGAGCCACTGAAAGAATACTTTGATATTGAACGTCTGCACTTTGGAGATGTTGAAGGAATCAAAGGTACCAAGATGTGGAGCCTCTTGAAATCGAAAAGTTGGGGATACATTAATTTTCTACAAGTTGGTAAACATATTATCGTTCCCAAATTAGATTGGGATGAACTCGACAAAGCAGCTGTACAACAAATCCAACAAGCCTTTGAAGCTTCTTATGAAGTAGAGCTTATAGATTGTGATATGACTCAAATTCTAGAGAATCCCGATGTGAACACTAATAGTGGCGGTGGTCTGAATTGTTTGACATGGACTTTGTTCAGCGCAAAATAAGAATATACTCAAAATAAAAATATGGCTGTCTACACAAATGTATAGGCAGCCATATTTATAATTACTTTGTTGCAGTATTCAATAGCTTGTCAATATTGAAAGTGAATGTGTAATCATTCTGAACGTTCTCAATCATGATTGGCATCATTACAGTCATAGTTTTACCGACAAGTGAAGATGCTCCAGAGTTAAAATCTTCAGGAGTCTTATAAACACATGGAATAAGATAGTTCTCTCTCCAACCACCATATTGCCCAGATACAAAATAGACATTCTCTGTAGGAAGAAGAATATCAGAAATGCTTGCACCTTTGGGAACAGTAGTAGCAGGTTGAGAATTATTTCTATCAGTATATTTTACACCAGCGTGCATAACTCGACCCACCTGACCTTTAGTATCAACATAACTGATGTCATCCCAATTGATTTTGAGAGTATGCCCAGATTTGTTTTTGAGGGTAAAGTTGAATTGTTTAGAACCAACAAACCAAACGATGTCAATGTAATCGTCTTCATAACGGTACTTACTGACTCCTTCTTCATTGAAAGTCACAACCTTTGTTTCACCAAATTGTTGCTTTGCATCAGCAGGGCTCTCTACAGTACTAAGTCCAACAGAATAGCTGGCAACATAGCTTTTGAAAGCACCACAAGAAGTTAAGCAAAGAGCTCCACAAATGAGAGCAACAAAACTAAATCTCTTCATTTTCATATGTTTATTTAAATATAAAGTTTATTGTGGTGCAAAGGTAATAACTAAACAACTAAAAATGATCAAACTGCATTTACATGGACTAAGATGGATGATAATAAACCTAATTATACTTTTAAACTAAGCAAGTATTTCACATACTCTAGAAGTATGACCGGGTCAAACACCTTGCCATCCTTTTTCGTTGTCAAATGCAGATGAGGGCCTGTTGACATTCCTGAACTTCCTGATAGCCCAAGCACATCTCCTGCATTGACAAACATACCTTTTGTTACCCAAAATGAAGATAGATGGCAATAACTAATAGTATAGTCACCTGTCCTTACCATCACATACTTACCAGAACGAAAGTCTTGTCCAACTCCAATAACCTCACCAGGCAACATGGAGAACACCTTTTCGTAATGAGCTGCGAGATCCACACCGTGATGCATAATTGTCTTGTGCATCACGGGATGTTTACGCATCCCATAATTTGAATTTATCCGAATGCTTTTCAATGGAAGTGAAGCCTTCAGATAAGGAAGAATACTTTGCGATGATGCATTAGACAACGAATCAGACTTCACCACAGAGTCCACAGGAGCAACATCTGTTGTTTCTTGTGGACTTTTCTTTTTAGGGATATGATGTTTCTTCACATACCCAATAGTATTGAACTGGGCGTGTGCAAAGGGAGTACTGAATATAAAAGTCAGTATCAAAATCGGTAACTTTGTAGCTTTCATGCAGCAAAGGTAATCAGACTCAACTAAACTATACGAAAAGAGTAAACACTTCCCTTCTCCATCTAACTTTATTTATGTTTATAGTATGATAATTGAAGAATAATCATACTTCTTTCATAACTATTTATAAAACTTGAATGATACCAATACTATTCTTCAACTTCTTCTGCATATACAATGTAATTTTGTTGACGGTTGGCAATACATACAATATGGATTGAGCCAATAATCATGTTGCCACCGAATAAAAACGTATAAAACAGAAAAGCAAATGAATTACAATTTCGATGAGAACGAGATGCCCTATGACATCCTTGAACGTTTCGGACTTACCCAGGCAATGATTGACGATTTGCCCACCGATGTCCTTCAGAACATCCACAACGGACGCAAGTCACCCGTTTTGCCAGTTCACATAACAGCCGACGATGGTGAGGAAGTCAAGGCACGTACAAGGTTCAGCCTTGTGAGAACAGCCGAAGGTGGCGTTGACGTGCTTTTCTATCCACAACTCGATGAGTTTGATTTAAAACTCTTCAACGAGCAGCAGGAAAAGAACCTTATTGCAGGAAAGCCTATTGTCGGTCATTTGGAGAGCAACGAGGTTGGCAACGAACTCGGAAGCAAATGTTTCTTCCAGCTTGACCCTGAAAGCAAACAAGTTCTTAGTGTTCCTACACCAGTCATCGGCAGAAACATCCAGTATGTAGCAGACCGCTACCATCTCACTGGTGCAGAAATGCAGAAGTTGCAGAATGGTGACATCCTCACCATCGTAGAGGACGATGAGGAACAGACCATTGGTATCGACCTCAATTCCAACACTGGCATCCGTTTCGCAGCAGGTAACGAACTTGTCTGGAAGCGAGAAGCAAAGCGTGACTGGGATAAATTCAACTTCGGCATCTTCGGTTGTTGGACAATGGACGAGAATGGCAATCTCGATTACATCCCAGAAGAGAACTACACCGAAGAAATGTGGAACGAACAGAAGAAACTGGGTATGCGTATGATGCAGCGATAACCCAAAGTATTAACCCATAAAACAAGATCTCATGGCAAATGTGAAGTACTATCCAGAAGATGTGCTCGTGGAGAAATTTCAGAGCGGAGAATATGGCTGGCTTGATTACATCAACCATCACTCACCAGAATGGCAGGAAGAATACACCGCTTTCTGTAAAGAAAGGGACCTCGTAGTCAACGAGGAATCGGCAGAAGAATTTGTCGATTGGAAAGGTGAACAGATTGAAGCTGGCGAATAATCACACAGTAACAAACAACAATCAGCATTAGAATATGTCTATCAGATCAAATGCATTACCAGTAGGCAGAGATTTGGCCCCAGAACTACAAGCTATACTTCGCAAGAATGGTATGCAAGCGCATATCATCAGACAAGGAGAAGGTTATCAGTTAGCTGTTCAAGGCCACGATTCTCCTTTGCTTACATACGCCATCACGCCACAGCAACATAGGGCATTGGTTGACTGGGGAGCAAACTCAGCCAACAAGCGAGCCTACAACACAGTGGCAGAACTCGTAAAAAACGATTTCTACATGCCACGCGACTACGTTCATGCCCGAAATGCCAATGGCCGTGTTGCCATGGGACTTCACGGCTACCGCATAGGCGTTGGTGAATATGGAAGACTACCTTGGAACAGACGTTGCGCCCACATGATGATGGATCCGTATCACGGAAGATTCCTCGGTTGGACTCCAAGAAACCAGGAAGGATTTCACATGCGAAGAGTTGGAGGAGCAATGTTCATGCAAGGTGCTCCTATAGTACCAGAGCGTCCTGACGGCAGAATGAAGCCAGGCGAAATGCAGAATGGTGGCTACGGCTTCTATTATAAAGGCGGTCAGCAAAACATGATACAGCAACCTTCGCAGGATGTGTTGGCAGACTTGCAATCTGTCATTACTCCCGTGGAGGTTCGTCCACGTCCAAAGGAACCAGCCAAGCCATACAACGAGCTTATCACCTCCAAGGTATATTTCAGCAATGCCAAGTGGCAGGAATGTCTGTCTTCACACGGTATCATCGTTGATGTTGCCAACAAGACACTGACCATTCAGTCCACAGCCACCAAGCAGGATTTTGTCTATGACCTCACAGAAGAGGAAGTAAAGAAGCTGACCAACAACTCCATAAAGGAAGTTCCTGTCCAGAATCGCATTGATATCATAAACAATGTCATCAAAAATGATTTTCAGGATAAGTTGACGATGGATATGCTCAATTCAAAAGAGCAAATCAGTTTGAAACTAAATCCAGAGGTAGAGGCAGAACTCAACAATCGCCAACAGATGGTGCAAGAGCAGTCTATTGCGCTTGACGGCGACCAAATAACTATCGAGCCAGAAGATCGTAGCGTAGCCCATGTTGATGGCAACAGCCTTTATGAGCAGAATGAAAATAAGGGTTGGTTCCGTGAAGGCAAGCATGGCAGAGAAGTTCAAGTTGATGACATCAAGGTTGAGCCAGTGCGTAATGAGCAAGGTGAAATCCAGAAAGACGAGAAAGGCAATTCCAAGTTTCGCATGACAGCCATCATCAATGGAGAAAGCATCAGCCATGAGATTACTCAAAAGCAGTACGACAAGTTCATGGCCATCGATGACTATCACCGCATGAAACTCTTCTCCCACATCTTCAAGGAGGTGGATATGAAAAACATCCCAGGAGAAGGAAAGAACATCGGTGCGCAGATTGGAGGAGCCCTCCTTGCAGGACTTGCCGTGATGAGCGAACTGGGCAGAGACCGTTCTGCACCATCCATCTTCATTGAACACCACCATGACCACAGGCCACATGTCTATTTCAAGGGCAGTGTAGATTCACCGCAAGATCTTGCTTCAAGAGCTTTCGACGCAGGACTCAACGCAGGAGAACACGGTGTAGGCTTAGGTCATGGCAGATAAACAACTATATACACATAAGAGAGATGATAGACGAACAGACATTTGCAGACTACAGAAGCCGTATAAACATCAAAGAAGTATTGGAGGACGCAGGCTACACGTTTTACAAGCGTGATGGCTTGCGCTATCCTGCGTATGTAGGTTTGGACAATAATGGTCAGAGAATTAGAGGAGACAAGTTCATTGTCATGCCCAACAAGAACTGCTGTTTCCAACCACCACAAATCAAATTGTATTCCGTGACCTCCTTCATTTGGGAGCATCCGCAATTATTCGACGAGTACGAATTTGGAATGAAGGAGTCTGCCCTTGTGCATAAGGTTTGCCAGCGTTTGCTCAATATTCAAGTCGAACATAAGAATCGGAGCATCCAGAATTCAATTGCTCGTAACAAACCATTTGACATCAAGGAATATAAGATTGAACGTTTCAATCCTAAAGATTTCGAGTCACAGAAGCCGTTCTATGCTTTTTTCAAGTCAAGAGGCATAGATTTCGCCACACGCTGCGCCTTTCAAGACAGCTTTGTCCTTGCATCAAGAACTACCAAAGAGGGTAACACCTATAAGAATCTTTCCTTCCCAATGTACATTCCTGGGCAACCAGAAAAATGTGTAGGTTTTGAAGAAAGAGGCTATCCACACAAGGATGGTTCCGCGCGAAAAAGTATGGCAACTGGCACTAACGCCAGTGAAGGTGTTTGGATAGCAAGTCCTAAGAACACAGCCCTAAAAGAAGCCCAAAGAGTATATGTCTTTGAAAGTGCATACGATGCCATGGCATTTTATCAGCTCCAAATGCGCCAAGAATCAGGACTTGACAAGGAAGGACGGCAAGATCTGAAAGAAGCCGTTTATGTCTCAACAGGAGGTAATCCAAGCTATGGTCAGATACAAGGTCTTTTGAAAGCTGCACCACAAGCATCCTTCCATCTCGGTTTCGATAGAGATGCTGCTGGAAGAGTGTTTGTGGCAAACTTCATAGATATAGCCAACAAAAGGAGTATAGTGGCACCTGAGAATGTACCGCACGAAATGAGAGAGTTCATGGAAAGCTTCGATAAACTACCGAAGACAACAAAGGAATTGCTTGATTTCGATGACGATAATTACGACTTGCTACCCGATGACTTACGAGAACTGTATCTGACATTTGACAGAGCAAATGATTTGGCTTTGGAATATCACGAATCTCACTTCATCTGTAAAGAAGACAAGCAAGATGCAGTGGACAAGATGCGTATGACCTGGAAAGATTTCAAAGAAGCATTTTTGGACAAACTCCATCTGCAGGAAGGTCAGAACCTCGAAACAGTGAATATTGTCCGTGAACTTCCGTCGCAAGACTACAAGGATTTCAACGATGAACTGCTTGGCAAGAAGCAATTCTCATTGACCGATTTAGTAGAAACAGCCTTTGATGAGAATGGTATGGACTTGACTTTTGAACGGCAAGAAGAAAACGAGGAAACCAAACATCATGGATTTAAGCGATAATAGATATGACAGACCAAATCAGAAGATTCAATATCGTAACCATTCGCCCACACTGGGCGCAGTATATCATCTCGCAAGGAATGTTATTCATCATTAGTTGCGCCATGTTTCTAATTGCCGGTCACGACAGCATTACCTACAAGATGCCATTTGTGGCACTTGGTTCCATAATGATATGCTTCATGCTCTACGAATGCCTATATCTTCACAAACTGAGATACATCATCACCTCAGAGCAGCTCATCATCCAACATGGAGTATTGAACAGAGCCAGTGACTACATCGAGCTATACCGAGTGGTGGATTTCTGTGAGAATCGTAGTATTATGGAACAACTCTTCGGACTAAAGACTGTGGGAATATTCAGTGGCGACCGTACAAATCCCCAACTGGACATTTATGGTGTAAAGGAAAAGTTGGACGTTGTGAAGATTATACGTGAACGAGTAGAATACAACAAAAGGAGGAAAGGCATATATGAAATCACTAACAGATAACAGAAGATGGACAATCTTTTCAGCCATTGCTTTGGCATTGGTGCTGCCATCAGAGAGATTGCATGCACAGATAGTTTCCAGTAACCCATTGGAATATGTCGCCTTGGCAGAGGGGAACGAACTCATAAACGGTCAGATAAAGCATCAGATAGAAGACCAACAAAAGACGGCACTCCTCCAGAACACCATCGCAGCCGAGTTCACCCAGATACATAAATGGGAAAAGAAGTACAACAACTATCTGAAAACGGCATCTGGCTATGCATCCACGCTTAAAGCCTGCACCTCACTATACGATGATGGTGTGAGAATCTTCATCAACCTGTGCCATCTGAAGAAAGCCATAACAAACAATCCACAAGGCATTGTAGCCACAATGAACATGAACAACCTCTACATCGAGACCGCCACAGAGCTTGTCACGGTATATACCACACTAAAGGATGCCATAGCAAAAGGCGGTAAAGAGAATATGCTCACTGGTGCAGAACGAAGCAAGACCCTTTGGGAACTGAACGACCGTCTGGCACAGTTTAACAAGAAGCTGTCAAGGTTATGTCTCAGCATAAGATACTACACCTGTCTCTTATACACATCTCCGAGCCCACGAGACACTGAGCG